>Ga0157374_10003715_pt1 | contig 12827 bp, 12 predicted proteins | sample M25metaG_FD_115308 | JGI IMG/M metagenome (GOLD analysis project Ga0157374, IMG submission 115308) | Miscanthus rhizosphere microbial communities from Kellogg Biological Station, Michigan, USA - M2-5 metaG | ecosystem: Host-associated > Plants > Roots > Rhizosphere > Soil | place: USA: Michigan...
AAGTGATTTTACAGCTTCACTCCACGGATGAGTGCGGCAGCTACCTCTACCGCTTTCGTTGCAACTGGTAATTGTCACTACGTCAACTTGTGCTTTACCCATCTAACATCCCTTCATCACATTCTAGTGATCCAATCTCCAATGTCACCGTTAAAGAAATTCCAGAGATCAAGGTAACGTTTAACGTTTAATGGCGATTTAATAAAACTCATGACAGGACAAATTTGTAGTGGCCTGCTTAACCTTGCCAGAATGCCCCTGGTGAGTAATTGCCTTAAATTTCCGTGCATAATTTTCGATTCAGCTTCATCACGGGTCTCGATCTCAGCATCACGAGAAGGGAGAAGACAAGGCCAGGAAAACTCTTGGCGTCATCATGAGGTTATCTCAGGGTTTATTGTGGACACTTGAGTGGTAATAACTTTTGTTTTCAGCGTATTTATCATATGCTGGGTGCCTTTCTTCGTCTTGGCGCTAGTAAAGGTGCTTCCCGCGTGCGAACCGCGACAATGCTTATCAAAGATAAACTTTAGTCTCAATACGAGATCAATGTGCCAAAATGGCTCGATGCGCTAGTGCTGTGGCTAGGTTACTCAAATAGGTATCAGAATTTCGCCTTCTGCGCTCTCTCACCATATCGATGTTAAGTTTTCTCAATCCCCTCATATACTGCAAATACAATCGAGAGTTTCGTGTCCCCTTCCGCGAGATGCTTTGCTGCAGATTTAAGACCATCCAGGTAATCTAGTCTATCTGGTATAGGTATTCTCGTAGGCATTAAGTGAAAATTTCCGGCAATTTCTTCCCCTCTTTAGCCTCTTAGCCTCTTAGTCTTATCTCACCTCTTAAGGTTGTCATGAGGAACGAGAGTTTTTACTCTAAATACGGCCCAAGTCTGAGGTTCGAATGCTTATCATTATATTGCTCCTTAATCTTTATTCACCGTCATCTTCCAGTGCCATCACCATTGCGCGCAACTCGGTCATGAAAGGGACAGTAAAAAAATCAAAAAGCAACAGCAATGGGGCAATACCAACGGCACCAATGAGAAGCAGTCTTACTACACCAACCACAGGCAATTACCACGCTGTTACTGGCGTATCAATGATTAGCGAACACCACTACCGTTCACGGCAAGCACTATCTTGGATGGGGGGAGATAGAAACCAAGTAGTTTCCGGACTTTAAAGCGAGCGTGGCATTTTAGGCACTACCCGCCACCAAGAGGACGCGACCGAAGGATAAGCAGTCCGTGGTAAAAATAAATCATCTTAATTAGAGTAGTGATGAGTCATGTATATCGCATAAAAGTGTATTGCGTTCCAGCACAATGGAATTCCTGATGAAGAGGCCGTCTAGGATCATTGGTGACGAGCCTATGATAGAGGAGTAATTAGTGACGGTTATAGAGAGATTTGTCTGTTCGCTTACTTTCTTGTTGACTTCGTTTCAGCGTTCAACCCTAAATATAGGCCATTAATAAACAGCCTGCAAAGCTTAGGAACAAACTTCGAGCTTCAGAAGTCAAATCTTTCACCTTCAACAATTCCCAGTTGCTAGTCCTTTCGATGCGTACGATGGCAACGAGCGTTTGTACTCGTCAAGTGACTTCAGATGCACTCTCGGCCGGCAGATTTTGTTCATATTCTGGAGTCCATAAGTAAGGAGAACTCCCAACGTACCCCATGTCCAACGTTCCTTTACAGTCCTTCTCCTAAGTATGAAGATATTGGATATGCTGGCTAGAAATTAACCAAATGATCTGGTCTGACCATGCTAGAAGGCGAACTATGACTGCCCAGCAAGTGATGTTCGCATAAAGACTAAGCTGTTTAAGCCTAAATCAATCGATCCCAGAATAAGGAGAAAACGAAGCATGGCCAGTACCTACCAGGCAAGATTCGACCTGGCCTTCGGCAAATCCTCTAAGTTTTCGTTTAACAAGTAGAGCTTTACTCCTTAAGTCATGAAATGCATAAATTCGCCTAGGAGCATTAGATGCTTTTTAAAGACTTACCCATCAAGTAGTCGAACAAATATTTCTCCCCTGAATAGCTTGTTATTGGTGCCTTATAATTGTAATGTCGCAATTCGTTGTGCCTTACAATCAACTTGCCGGACATCGAAATTGAATGTCCTCTTGTCCTCATCAGACATTTCACTCCAAAGCTTGACTATATTTTTCGACTCGAAGTGCCACCCCCTGCCAGTGAAGTAATGCAATGTCTCAATCATACGCCACACACGGCCATAGATTCGTACAAATCTGTGGGGGGAGAAAAGGGAATACGTTAACTTTCTTTGATGTTATTTGCTAGCAGTAACTTACGACAGCTTCTTATTAACTATTCTCGTCACGGTATCGAGAAAGTATGCGGGGTAGTAGTGTCGTAGATAGAAATTTAAGAGAAAGAGCTTGCGGCTCGAGTGAAAGTGTGTAGAGGGGATGCCGTAGCAGCTCTCGAGTGGGTATTCCATGTAGAACTGCTCCAAATAGTTGGCAATCTTACTCCACTTCAAAGGGTTCAAAACCCCAGAGCTGCAGTGAATTACGGGCGGAGCGGGGCTCTCCGAGGTCGCCGACTCTTTCATTGTGAGCCTTCCCCTGGCCCTGTGAGCTGCAAAACCACAGATGCACTTGGTAAGGGGAAAAAAATATTTGTAACTGATAAATTATTGACTGTGTGGAACGCACCTGCCGATACGATGAGAGCATTAGCTACCACATCGACGGGTATAATATCAGCCTTCGCTCGATTACTGCCGCACATGTTGGTCATCAAGCCCTTGCCTACCTGAAACCAAGAACCTATTAAGGTGTTGTTTTTCAGAGGCTGCTTCAACTTCTGTGTACCGCAATAAATATCCCTGTCGGGCCATTCACATTGTCCCTGAAACATGGTAAATTCCAATAGAGCTAGAGGAAGAATGTTGTCTGCTTACGTCCAGCCGGGAAGAGGCTCTCTCCACACGGAGCCAATGATTGAAGGACGGACTACAATAACTGGGAGATTACCAGCCTCTTCGACGATAAGATTTTCTGCCAACGCTTTGACGTAGGTGTACGTATTGGGGCGTTTGTTAAGGAGTATGGGAGTCACTGTAACGAAGGTCATTTTCAAATGGGGTTTAACACACAGTAGCTCGACTGTTTAACAACCTTCTGCGAGTACATCGTCACTCATCCAATTCATGGAGTCGATTAGTTGGGATGGCTTAACACTAGTCTCGTATATGCGTTCCTCTATCCTTGTCATGTTGCAATTCGAGTATGCCGTGGATGCGTGAACAAAGGAAATGAGTTGGGGCATTCGTCTGAAGTTATAAGGTGCTAGCGTAACTAAACTTTGAATAAACTCTCTAACCTGCAGAGGGATAGTAAACGGCGTGTTCCAATCACGTTCATTTGCGTGGCTGCTCGCAGCGGTTCGTCAAATTTAACAGTGGCCGCACAATGGAACACGATGGCGACTTCGTCAGAAAGAAGCTGGACGTCTTCTTCCGAAAGACCCTTCAAAGAGAAATGTAGGACAAAGGATGGGTGGTGTGGAAGCATATATAACTGACCAGATTCTCATACATCAAGTCGCCCTAGAACGGGTATTTAGAAGAGCCGTGGGAGGTACACGGGCATAAAACATTTAATATACCTTTAGGGGAATGAGTTTCTTGAAGATCTCGGCGTCGTGATGTCGCAATCGATTGAAGACAGGGTTCTATAGCAGTGCGCTTATATTGTATAAATGGCAATTATGCGACAAACCTCAAGTAACCTCGAGAGTCTATCTTTTGGATTGGTGTCATTCTTCAGTGGCCTGATCAGCAGATAGATATTCTTCAAGTTGGGAATGGAGTAAAGGAGCTTTTCGACCAGCACCTTCCCAAGGAATCTAATGCTCTCTTCTTTTAGACTAGGAACTCTAACTGTAAACTGCCCACAGCTGTGGATAGAGCATACCCGCTAGCGCCTGTTATCAGAATAGATTTTCCGTCAAATACATCCTTCACGCTCATGTCATCCTCCTTAGTCCGCTTGGCCATTTGCGAGGGTTGAGAGCTCACGTTCACTGCTGATTAATGCAGGGAACGATTCCAAATTGGCCTATCACTAGGAGTTATCAAATGCTTGACGTCGTCGCCTCTTATCACCCCACCTCATGGCTGATTAGCTAATTCTGATTGATAGAGATGGGATGAGACCGATAGGGTAAGGCAACTATGGCGTTGCTTGCACCTGGTACCTGCTCGACCTTAACGCGCACATCATGCCACCCCTTTGACCCTAAGGAGCCATCGTGCTCCTAACCCAAACTATCAAATAGATGTTGGAGATGAAAATATGTGAATGCTCCCATCTGGAGTGCAGCAAGACTAACTAAAAAGGCAAAAGACTCTTTTCGAAATAGAGCACACATAGCAGCTAATGTACTAAGGGTACCATTCGGGTTATTCGAATATGCGCCGTTGACACTGAAAATAACGAGCCGAAAGGTGAATATCCAATTTGGCCCTTGCGGTATACTTCGAAAAATTCGAGGCAGCCCATTATGGAGGATATAGATCGCCTGATCATAAGATCACTGAAAAAGCTGAATTGGTTAGTAAGACGCTGCATAATAACTCTATTTGACTTTCATTTTAGCTCCTTTTGCCTACAGGCTTTGCCATCTAGTCTCGAAGAACTGGGCACAAAAGATGTCATAGAAGGGATTGTCCGCGGTCTATGGGCCATCGACCCGAGAACTATGGACACACTACCTTCATTCGTCCTTCCGCCTTCTACCACCGGAAGGTTTAGGCTTGCCAGCAGCATCTGCAGCTCCATGAAGGTTCATGAATCGTTGCACCTGCAGAGATACCTTATGTATGTATCTGTGCATGTTTTCTAGGCAGCAGGCGTTGACGGTACAGAGCCTTTTGGCTACCAGAATTTTCTCTACCCCAGTGTGTACGACGTACGGAGAATCTTCATTGCACTTCTTGACAAACTTCCCAAAGAAGATATATTGGTTAACCGACTCGATCTGCGTATGTCAAATGCGCTATATATTATATATATTTCGCTATATCCCAACTACTTTCCCACAGGACCCATCGACCAACTGAGAGAAGAAGTAAACGGCATTCTGCAGGATCAACTAAACCAACCATTATGGACCCCTGGATTCTGTCGCTATTTGCGAATGCGCTACAGCGGCAGATATTGGCACCCTTCGGAGGAGCAGGCAGAAGACTTCTCATTCACATTGCCGACCTTAGGGAAACCTCGAGATAATCGAGCTATAATTTGCTCTCTTCTGAACGAAGCAGCGTCTCATAAGGAGGAGTGTGCTCTGAGCAGCGGAGAAGCGACCATTAACTTTTCACTTGCGAGGTACTGCGTATACTTTGTACTAAGCTGCTGTGCCTGTATTACATTTATTCCATTCTTGTACTGGTGTGAAATGAATTAAGGCCACGAATTGCTCCTAAACCAAAGATTGGTCGAAAGGGTGCAGAGCCCACAGAAAATGAGAGCAGCCAGACAGAAGTTGGCTCAAGTTCGGAAGAGGAAAGAAATGAAGAAGATCTAGGAGCGAATGTAGATATCTTGGATGAGAGGTGTCGCCTAATAACTGTATTAAAAAATACCTATGACGCAAAGAGAAAACAATTTCTGGAGGTATGGGCTTATGTTAGATTCTATAGATGTGCAACATGCGATCTATCTACAGGTGCAACACACAAGCATGAAGCATGAGCAACTAGCACAACAGCTGGAAGAAGAACTTGGAAAAAGGGATCGGCGGCTCGAGAAATTTCTCCTCAAGCCTAATGACGAGGGACTCGAACAGTTGCAGGTCAACGAAGTGGACGAAAACTTGTCCCTTGAAGAATATAATATTATAGAGGGTGGTAGATGATGCATCGTCACGCCAGCTACAACTGCAAGATCACTTCATTGAAGCTAAGTCGTCAAGGGAAGTAAAATTGCGGGAGAAGAGATTATTGGCAAGGCGAGATGATAGACTGGACCTGGCTCAAATGCGAAAAATGCTCGATCACTTAGAATCAAGCATGGGAGATAAGTCGAGAGTGAAAGCAAAACTTAGAAAACGGCTTGCACTTCTTGGTGATGAGGATACGGCTACCGTTGGTCGCAACGAAAGGGCCAAGTACGTTCGAGGAATCATGGAAATCATGGCTAATGTGAGCAAGCAGAATGAAGAGATTTTGAAGGTGATAAGAATCAAGAATAGAACCGATTGTCGCGCAGAAAAACAGCCGATTAGCTTTAGACCACCAAATCAGTGAGGAAAATGGAGAATGAGGTGACCAACTATTTGTCCGGGACCCTTGCTCGAAGCTTTACTGCAGTGGAACGATGGCTGAAGGAGGACGCTGGCGGAGACACAAGAATGCAGAAAGCCTACAAACTTCTTGCTCGAATTCACGAGCATTGCAACCTAATCACGGAGGAAGTCAAACAAATAGGACAGTTAAATCGACAAATCAACTATATTAACAACGAGGTAATATTGAAGAATTTTCCCGAGTAGTTGTTATTTACTTAAAGCTGCAGATTGAAATCGAGGCGCAAAAGGCAGTTGACGCCCAGATGGATCAGCTGCTCATTGATCTTTTAGGCTTGAAACATGAAAATAGTGAAATTTCTAAGAGACTACGTTCCCTCTTGTAATGGTGGTTTGTTGCTAGAGCCAGGATAAAGTGTGACTTGCTATTCTCTCTGAATTTCTATGTAAAACCATTCTCTGCCCCCTTCTCTGTATAAACATGGCGATTACAACTACATGCCATTTGATTATTAAAAAGGATGTCGGCACTTAATAGAAGTCATTCGAACTCCAACTCACCTCCATGGCAACTGAAATTCGCCACGACATAGTGGGGATTATAAGCGAACTTGACTCCCTGACTTTTTCCACTACTCACCCATCCATTTTTAACTCAACCCATATGGCCAATTACCTATGGCTACATGGCTCATAGCTCTCCACTAAATAAAGATAAATTATTATACCGTTCTGAGCTACTATCCCACTTTCTGTATAATGTATGAATTGGCCGAACGCTACGCCCTTAAGTCTGGATGCACATTTCTGTAAGTTAGTTTTCTAAACTCATTCTACGTTACCTTACTTCCACTGCTAGGTCCAACAATATCTCTGTGTTTTTCCACGAGGCCAAATCAGTCACCTATGTGTGTGCGCTTGGCGTCAATTGTGTGGAATTAATAGTGTTGAACGAAAAGCTAGAGCACTTAACCTCTGATCTGATTCAGCTGTTGGTATAGTCTCGGGATTAGAATCGCGGTTATCAACTCTCTGAACAGTATTCTAGGCGCCTGACAATGAGAATGGCAGCAGTGATAGCCAATCTGCAGCAGCGCATTCGTTCCCAATGCAAGTAATGGTCTGTATGCCAACCAACAGGTATGCGCATTCTCTTTGGATCGGAGGTGAAAAGTTGAACTCTGTCTACAGGAATTACCCTATCGTTGTGTTACTATCGACCAGCGGAGTCAAGGCGAGTACAAATCACAAATGTAGTTCTGTATTGTCTCTACGTAGCTATAGATCATCGATGTCCGCACGAAGAAAATATTGGGTTCTTTCTCGCCCAATGAAGGCGGTGATGGCAAAAATTCCAAGTCGGCGAATACAAATTCCGGCTTCGGCCCACCGACGTCGTTTACTCGCGGAATCACTACAATGGAAAATTTAATAGTGGCTGGTGAGTATAGTACCAAGTTGAAAGCGATGATACAGCACAACCAGTTTTTATTCATCTCAGGCACGAATAATGGCGAACTCATGCTGATATGCTGTAACAACGAATCCACATTTAAGCAGACTAAGAGTGTTAGGGTTAGTCTGAAGATGACCTAAACCCGATCCTGCTGATTAAAAGCAATCATGCAAATGAATTCAGGAGCACAACATGGCAATTACTGATTTGGTCACGTGTGCATTCGACTTTTTAACTATTTCTGGCGACGTCGGAGGTGATCTACCGTGTATATGTAAATCGTCTATCCTGTCTTATTCAGGCAATCTTGTTGTGTGGACGAAAAGCATGAAAGGGGTGGCAAAGAAGATCAGCACAAAGTCTGGCATGATGCTGATAAGTCACCTCTAATAGATTAAATAATTTCAGTCAAAGAATCAGCGTACTCAACATTCTCCGTAGGCAGGTACGACGCGTACAAGTAACTATTTTTGACGAGCCTTTTGTGGTTAACTACCTCCTTAGTAGGTCTTCTGCGGGACATACATGTAAGTGTCACAGTATATGCTCGAGCCTGCTCGAATGGGCATTTTCCTTCTATATGTGTCGCAAAACCTAGGGGTCAAATTCTTGTATTTTCGATAGCGACTGGAGCGTTGATAGCGGAGATCAACGCCCATAGTCGACAGATCAATGCGATTTCTGTCGCAGTGGAGAGTGCATATGTGAGGAAGCGTCCTTATTATGCGCGTTTCATGTTAGTTTGGGCCATAGATACTAACTGCTAGCGAAGACTGCTATCTACGTGTGTGGAAGGTCTTTTACATTATTTACGTTCTAATCTATCCTTCACCCTCACCCTTACGTTAAATTCAGCTATACAGCAGGAATCCAGAAAACTACAGGGTGTTCAACATGGCTAAGCGGATAGTATGGACTAAGAAGCATATAGATTTTAGATAGAGCATCGTTGGTCATTGAAGATTGAGAATTGTACGATAGTGGGCGCGAAATTTGCCACAAACCGAGGGACTGCCTTCATGATATCCCAATTTGAGAGCAACCAATTGTTCGCATATAAGATAGGCCGAAAAGTCGCTGGTGAGAAGAAACCTGATGAAGCGGAGGCACAAAAGCCTGAAATAGGCATTGAGTAGGCATAAACTTACATATCCTGAACTAGACTTCCACATTTTTTCTATACTACTTGCGTCCTTCAGCTAAACCTTTCAACTGATTCAAGTTGCTGCTTATCAATGTTGGCAAGGGCACAGAGCACAGTTTATATGGTATTCTATGCACTCTCGAGGTCACACTGCATACAGAGTCGATAAATTGGATTCATTTGGAAATTCTTGCACTCATGTTGACATAGGCTAAATTAGTACTTAAGCGACGAAGACTACGTAAACTAACCTATGCCGATAGATATAACCTGTGTAGCTTATCATAACATGAAAGAAGGAATTGCCCTACCGACTGATACTATCTGATCAAGTCACTGAAAGTGAAAGACCGATTGACCTAGAATCAACGATGAGGGCAGTGATGGCTGATGTTTTTCTTAATCGAAGTTGACCCTATTCCGCCGCGTGCACATTGGAAAGCGACTTCACTCCTTCTCGTCTCCCTACCTCTACCGCACTCGGTTTTTATGCACAGTGGACTAAAGGGCGACGAAGTGAAAGCGGTGTGCTAAGTGACCCGGCGATCTCGATGAATATAATCCAAGTGTCAATTTCGCACAAAACGAACTGTTTAGTTGAACCCTGACATCCCGTCTACCAAACCATCTCCAAACCACCATACACCAAAGCGTTTACAAAAACTCTCTTCGTATTCTTGGCACTGCATGTTCGCCTTCTTTAACCATGTAGTTGTTGCAAACTTGTAAGAATGTTGAAGATGATGGTTCAATTCAACAACTAGCACTAGACTGCAGTGTGTAGGCCCTAGACCTTTTTGTGCGAGAACCCACTAAAAGTGGCAAGACTCTCCACAAGGGCCGAATATTGCGCTTAATTTGCAAACCTAGGCGTCATTAGTTGGGTTGGCTCCGTGACCGAGATGACCTACTAACCTACCTCCTCCTTCTCACTCACTCAGTCTTTCCTCTATCCGAACTCTTTCGAATCGCCCATACAGATAGATTTTGTCTAGCCTTTCTCCGCGCTCCACTTTCGCTTTCTAATCGCGGAGGTCATCTCCCGACCTTATATTGGAGCTCATATTCCAGGCTTGCTATCCATACCAAATCCTTCACTATATCCACAATCGAAGGATGGAGACTAGCTTTCACAAGCACCTCAAAGTGATGCATATGGACCACGCTTCTATATTGCCGCTGCATTCTCTACCAGCGAACCATGCTGACTCGGACTTTTCAGTCAGTAGAACTCTTCAACTCCTCGCCGACTCCATAAATCTGTCTAGCAATGCTATACTAATGGCATTTCTTCAACAAGAATCTATTAGAAAGTCACGCTTATCGCCTTCCAAGTTCATCGAATCTACACTAAAACCGAGCGAGCAAAGGCACCTCAACAACGCCGCTGCTTTGCAGCCAGCGCATGGCACATGTTCGGCAGAAGCAAACCGGGCGAATCCTCACTCTTCTCCTCTAAGCCATGGATATCATAATCACATTCGTCACAATCGAGATGCACACGCAATGCGTTGTACTCGCGCTCGTGCTTCTCATAACGACTCCACCTACTACCCGAACATACAATGCATTCTGTGTTTGGAATGGGTATGCAGCCGAAACCGGTGAGCGTCTTCAAAGAGTCCAAGCATCATTTAGATAAATGCAATTTTTAGACACATTCATACCGAGTCCCACCTCAACTATCGACCCTATAAATGCTCTATATGCGGCTACAACAACAGGAAGGAGATTTTCGTAGAAATTCATGTTAAAAAGGCACATGCCGAGTGTGATGGAGTCTCCGGTGCGGAACCAGCAACTGTAATGTATTGCCCGGACAATGCTTTGGAGAAGAGGTAAACGATTAGGGGAATCGTCAGAGCTCATTGATAATATTGGTCAATCCAGAGCTATAGCTATAGCTGAGAGAAGCCTGGAGCACACAAAATCGGTTCTGTCGTCTGGCAGAATGGAAAGCAAAGGAGTACAAGCATGTTCTACCTCTGGAATTGCCGAAGATGCATTAGGCCTAACGGAGGTTGGTTACTAGCTTGCTAGTTCGTTCATAAACGATAGGTTTTAGTATCGCACTCGTATTCATAATGCACAAAGGGCTGAAAAGAGTCAGTTAATCGAAAGGAGCATGAAAAGAGGGCAGATTCCACCACTCTGCCAACCTGCCAGGCTGAAAAGAGCAAGAACTGAGGGAGCATCGGCTGCAGACTTGATCTCTTCTCACGAATCCTCTCCTCTTCCATTTTTATGTGCTGCATTATCGCGAGAGAGGGAGAACGCTATCACAAAATGGGAGAGAAAGAGTGAAACGACTTTCACCAGTGACCCGGAGCTTAAGAAGCTGCTTCGTTATAGAAACATGAGAGCTACTTGTGAAGGTCGAAACTCAGTATCGGGGCCAGTTTCTGTCCTGTCTTCTTTACTCTTCGGTAGCGGAAGCCGGTAGATCGGCAGATGAACAAGTTTGACAGTGAACAGTTTTAACATACGCAAATCGGACCATTACCCCAAGTCCTTGCTATGCTATTTTGTTCGATAAGATGACTAAATATGGCATCCGCTCATTAAAATGTGTGCTTGTTTCGTGTGATATAGTGGTACTTTCCTGTTTTCGAGGCACATTTTCACTGGATCAGTGAAAGATGTTGAATTTTGTAACACATATCCAAGCAAATTATCAGACCCAGTCTATCATCAGCTATGAATCTATTCGACTTGCCACGAACTGAAGAGGCGATGAAGTAGAGAGAGAAATATTGACATGCTGCCTCGATAACAAGATTTAGCTGAAGTTGCGCGGTTATGCTCTTCCCAAAAATATTTGGCATTAACTAGAGATGCAACTTAACTAAGTGTACATTTCATCCAAAGGACGAGTACCGAGAAATAAATTTAACCTCCAAGCTATGGAAAGGAGAGAGAACTCTGATTCCACTATTATAAGCAGGAACTTTTTATGTAGAATAACGGCAACAATTTTAGCACAGAGGTTTCCCCTGCTTGACTTTTTCCTGGCAATCCCCCTCTTCTTGAATTCCTCTTTTTATCGATTGGCAGCAGCGTGTGCTCACTCTACTTGGAGTCCGCTCTCTAGCACGAGCACCACTCTTCAATTCTCTCGTCGATGTCCCTTGCTTCGCCAGCCTCAGCACTAAACTGGTATAGTAGAGATGCTGCTGTTCCTATCGACCCACACTACTTCATAGTGGCTAGCAGTGGGAGGAAGATAGTTTGTTGCAGGTAGAGAAAAGTTAATGATGGCCGCTTTCCCTTCATTCTCTCCCTGTCACTTTTACATGGTTAGTTGAGAGGGGAGTGAAGGCTGTGATGCTGCTAGGGGACTCTGCCAACAGAAGTGGCTGTTCCAACGGGTGTTGTTTACTTCAGCCACTAGTATTTTAATAACCACCCGAATCGATCTGACGGATTTGACTCTCTGTACTCTCCACCAAATTCTATTCTTTACAACCAGTAATACTTAATAAATTTGCCCTTAAACTCCCACACAGCCTACCCTCATCCATATTCCATCCATCCTCCACCCATGGTTTCTGGACAAGAGCAGAAGGTAGTGCTTGAGTTGTGGCTTATCGTTGATGTTTTGCAAAATTGCAACTGTGGATACAGGCGTGCCTGGGCAGGGACGGGGGCCCTCTGTTGCATAGAAGGGTGTGCGCATTCATTTATACTGAATATTAATTAAAGTGTCACTTACTCTTACTTACCTACATTGGTTAAGTTCTTAAGATTATTGCCTCGTCAAATCGGGTCCTTCGGAGTTCTAACTCAAGTTTGGGCGTCGGCCCGATCACCAAAACAGCTTACCGCCTCTTCACTAAGTTAATCAACCGTCGATACCCGCACAGTTACCTCATTCTACATCGACGATAATGATACGTAATGATGAGGCGGTGTCGCTCGCCGAGACGATGTCGAT
>Ga0157374_10003716_pt1 | contig 12825 bp, 4 predicted proteins | sample M25metaG_FD_115308 | JGI IMG/M metagenome (GOLD analysis project Ga0157374, IMG submission 115308) | Miscanthus rhizosphere microbial communities from Kellogg Biological Station, Michigan, USA - M2-5 metaG | ecosystem: Host-associated > Plants > Roots > Rhizosphere > Soil | place: USA: Michigan...
CGAAATTCAATGGGTTCTGTATCTCATGAGCGATACCTGCAGTAAGCTCACCTAATGAGGCCATCTTCTCCGAATGGATCAATTGCGCCTGCGTTGTTTTTAATTCATGATACGCTTTTTCAATTTCCTTTGCCTGGGCAAGCTCCTTTACTCTTGCCTTTTCACGCTCTGCTTTTATCACAGCTGCTTTCTGATATCGATGAACCGAAAATCCCAGTGCAGCTAATAATATTCCGTAAATGCAACAAGCCCACCAGGTAACCCACCATGGCGGCAGAATAATTACATCGATAGATCTTTCTATCCAATCATTGTTATTTGTGTTTGGTGTTTTTATACGAAAACTGTATTTTCCTGGGGGAACTTTGAAATAAGTTATCTTATCTTCTGATTGCGCTATACGCCAGTCCACATCATAGTTTTCAAGCTTGTAATAAATTTTTTTATCACTGGCATTCCGAAAATCTACGGACGTGGTGCTGAATGCAAATACGTTTTGGTCATGATCCAGGCGGATCTCTTTTGTATTATAAAGTGAGTGCTTTAGTATACTTGTACTATCGGGAAGGATCTGTTTATTATTTAGCCAAAAACCGGTAAAATACAATTTGGGCGCACCTGTTGATACTTTAAGTTTCGCAGGAAGAAAAGCATAGTATCCCTGGCCATTTCCGAAATACAACGTTCCGTCCTGCCCTGTAAATGAGGATCCATCGAAAAAAAAATTATCTGCCTGGGGTAATCCATATTCCTTTCCGAAATGAACAACATGATCTCGTTTTTTATTCAGCATGTAAATGCCTGTTTCGGTGCTCACCCACAGATTATCTTCCTGATCGCCTGTGATCGCTTCAACCTGGACAATATCATTTCCGGGATTGTCTTCCGCAATCGAATTAAAGTTGTCTGTTTTCCTATTGTAATGATAAAGACCACCAAGCGTGCCTGCCCAAATTGTACCATCAGCATCTTTATATATGCATGATATGCTCAATCCCGGGAGATAATGTGTACACTTTTTTGTACGGAGATCCATTTTGTTCAATCCATTATTTCGATCATCCCCTATCCATAGATCATTTTCATCGACCAAGAGAGACGAAATAAAATCATCGCTTATGGTCGTAACATCGGCCGGATCGTTTTTATATTGAATGAATTTACCTGTTGAGGGATGCAGCCAGTACAATCCTCCACCATAAGTACCAAGCCATAGATTTGAATTGCCGTCTTTGCAAACTTTATAAATTATATTCGATGCAGATGTCTTGTTGATCGAATCAGGATAATAACTGGTAAATTTTCCTGCTTTTGTATTGAAATAGTTTAACCCGTTATTGGTACCTAGCCAAAAATTGTCTTTATCTTTTACCATTGCAAAAACCGTATCACTGCTGATACTGCTGGCATCGCGGGGGTTGTGCGGAAACTCCCTGGTAGTCGAGCTTTTCAGATCTTTACGCACCAATCCTCTTTGAGTACCCAGCCAAAGCACAGAATCACCTTCTTCATTAAATGCCCCAACGCCTTCTCTAGCAAAACCTTCATCAGGACTAAAGCCATTGCTTCTTCCAAAGAAGGGAATAGTAGTGTTGTAAATATCAATCCTGAACAAATTCGCATTTTGTGTGCTGATCCAAACAAATCCATCGGGTGTTGCATTTGCCCACCAACTGCTCCGATCTTTTAATAACCCTTTTTTATCGTCATCACTGCCATAATGAATAGTTTGTTTGGAAACAGGGTCGTACCTGATCAATCCATTCTGCAAAGTGCCTATCCATATTTTGCTATCCGCATCTTCAGTAATAAAAGTGATGTGATCCCATATTCCCTGCAGCTTTGTACGGGCTAACTGGTTTGGATTAGAAGGGTTGTAAGGGTATCGTGTAAACTTTCCTGTTCTTCTGTCCATGGTATGTAACCCATCACCTTCTGTGCCTACCCAAAAATTTCCATAGCTGTCTTCAAAAATTGCTCTTACCTTATTTGCTATAAGACTTTGAGTATCCTCCGGATCATGCATGTAACGTGTAAATGTTCCGTTGTCGCGATGAAATAGATTCAGACCCCCGTTTTTATTATCAGCAAAAGCAAAACCAGTACCTGCCCAAAGATCTCCGGCTTTATCTTCATACAATGCTCTTACAGTGTCACAACTTAAACTGTTCGCATCATCATTCTTATGCTTAAAATGCTTAAACTTACCTGTTTCCTGGTCAAGCAGATCGAGACCGCTGAAACTACCTGCCCAAATATTTCCGAAGTGATCCGCAAGAACTACTGAAACAAAATCATTGCCCAGGCTTTCAGGATCCTTATCGCTATGCCGGTAATGCGTAAACTTATTGGCAACAGGATCAAATTTATCGAGTCCCATTCCATAAAAGCCGATCCAGATATTGCCTGATGAATCTACCGCCAGGCATTCGGGATAATATCCGCCTAATGAGTTCGGATTTTGAAGATCATTTTGGTAGCGCACCATATGACTGCCATCAAACCGAATGATGCAACGGTTAGATTGATCTGAAAACCACAAAAAGCCATATTTGTCGCGGGCCATTCCATTTATTTTTCCCAGTGTAATACCATTTGTACCCGAAAAGAGATCAAATCTCACATTTTGGGTTTGTGCACTATTCTCCTTTGATAAGACCAAAAGAAAAATAAAAATGCATTGCCTAAGAAATAATTTCATGTTGCTTATTAAGAGCAGTTAATTAAAAAAATCATTGTGGTAATTGAACGATAAATTCACTTCCTTCACCTTCCCTGGTCTCTACTTTTATTTCACCACCATGTGCCTTGATGATATCATAACTCAAACTCAATCCTAATCCCGTTCCCTGTCCTGTTGGTTTTGTGGTAAAAAATGGTTGAAAGATCTTCTCTGATATTTTTTGAGGAACCCCGTCGCCATTGTCAGCTACTCTTATTTCAACCTTATCGTTAATTTTCCTTGTAGTTATTACAACAGTTGGTTCATACCCCGGAATATTTTGCTTGGTTTTTTCATTCACCACGTAAAAAGCATTATTAACCAAATTGAGAATAACTCTTCCTATATCTTGCGGAACAATATTGATTCCACCGATACTTTTATCAAAATCTGTTTTAAAATCTGCATTAAAAGATTTGTCTTTCGCACGCAAGCCATGATAAGTTAATCTCAAATATTCACCTGCTAATGCATTTATATCCGTTAGTTCTTTTTGACCGCTACTCGTTCTTGAATGTTGCAACATTCCTTTTACAATAGAGTCGGCGCGTTTACCATGAAATGCGATTTTTTCATTGTTCTGTTTTATGTCATTTGCAATGGCTTTCATATCCTTTATATCATTTTCATTATTCATTTCGTCTATCAGCTCATTATTTACTTCAGAGAAATTATTCACGAAGTTTAACGGGTTTTGAATCTCGTGTGCAATGCCGGCGGTGAGCTCTCCAAGTGAAGCCATCTTTTCCGATTGAATGAGTTGTGCCTGGGCAGCTTTTAAATCTTCCAGCGTTGTTTGCAAGGCTGCTTTCTGTTTTTCTAATTGTGTTGATTTTTGTTCCAGTTCTGTGGTACGTTCTGCTACGAGGGTTTCCATATTTTCAGAATACTGCCGTAATGAATGTGTCATTTGATTGAAATTATGAGAAAGAAAACCAAGTTCATCTTTAACCTCTACCGGAACTTCAACATTTAAATCTCCTGCATTTACCCGTTGTACGCCATCTAAAACTTCTTTCAATGGACGAAGCAGGTTCTTTTTTACAAATACCCTGAATAATAATATAATTAATAATGTCATTACCGGTACCAACGTAGCAAGTATGTTTACCGCATCTTGTACCGGCCTCCCTTCCGCGGTTTGTGAAATATATCCGGCGGGTAAAATCATGAACCCTAATAACCCCAATAATAAAAGCGTAACGCAGAGCATGATCCCAACTAGTTTAACCTGGAATGTAGTGTATTCCTCTGCATAATTTACATAGTTGATGGCAAACCAGGGAAGAGATATTAATGAGATGGTATGAAAAACCAAAAGGGGATTATAAAATAATTTAATACCCGCTCCAAGCATAATAAAATTCAGGCACAATACAACAAACAATGCGCTCCACCATGCAAATGAGCGGAAAGCCTTATTGTCTCTGCCGGTTAACTTTATTTTTTTAGTTCCGGTTGTGTAAGACCCGGGAACCGCTTTACGTAATAACACTGCAATGCTCCACAGATAGGCAAAAATAAAAATGGAAAATAATACTACAAATAAGTTGATGTTCAGGGGAGAATTAATGATTTCAAGAAGCAGGGTTGCATGTATAAGTATTATCAAAAGGGTTAAAACTGTAATCATTTCTTTCCGGAAAAATTGCTTACGATAATTATAACTAAACCATACATGGTAAATGACCAGCCATCCGTTTGCAACATCCTGCGCTATATCCATTCTCCATGGAGTTTCATTTATGTTTCTTAAAAAATCTGCGAGGTAAAAGATGGTCATCAGAATCATATACCTTGTAATGAGCTTACCATCCTTTGATTTTTTTCTTATGCTCAGCAGATAAATTAATATTACCAAACTCAGCACCAGTTCAGCTAAAGCAGACACTGAATCTGTTCTTAACAGGTACCAGTTATCACCGGCGAAAAAATCTACAGAACAATCGTCACTCCAGTTTTTAATACGAACATTTATAGTAGTATCCGCATTGATAGCAAGTATCCTGTGCACGGTTGCACAGGCTCCATTTTTTTCCATTATAGACCAGTCGCGTCGTCTTGTAAAAAGGAATTCATAAGTACCTGCTGACAGATTTAATGTAATTGTTTTACCGGCAGTATTTAGAGGTTTGAGCAGTTGAGGGGTCCCATCATAGAAATTTCCAGCAATATAAATGCTATCATGCTTTTGAACAGTGGCTTCCCCCACAATAAAACGTACTTTGAATTGTGCAAAAACGGGTATACTTATAAGAAGGAGCGCAGGAAATAAAAGTCTTTTGTGCATATAAATTTAAATGATGCTATTAAAGAGCCTGTCTACGAATGTTGTAAAATCTTTCTTCTCTCTATTCATTTTTATTTGCTTCACTATCCGTTGCTTCATCACTCAACCCAAAACAATTGATGGTATTATCCATATTTATTTTATCATTAGCGTGCCGACTTCTCTCTTAAGCGGAGCATGGCATCTGAATAATAAACTGACTCCCCTCACCTTCCTTTGTTTCCACTTTTATTTCACCACCATGTGCTTTGACAATATCATAAGCCAACGAAAGTCCCAATCCCGTCCCTTGCCCTGTTGGCTTGGTTGTAAAGAACGGTTGAAATATCTTATCTAATACTTTTTGTGGAATACCGTTGCCATTGTCATTTACCTTTATTTCCACCTTGCCATTTAATTTTTTTGTGCTGACCGCAATTATTGGTTCATACCTTATACCTTCAATCTTCCGCTTTTCACCCACCGCATAAAAGGCATTATTTATCAAATTCAGGAGCACCCTTCCGATATCTTGCGTCACAATATTTATTTTTTCAATCGAGTTATCAAAGTCAGTTTTTATTTCCGCATTAAATGATTTGTCTTTTGCTCTTAATCCATGATAACTTAAACGCAGGTATTCATCCGCTAGTGCATTTATATCCGTTAGTTCTTTTTGACCGGTACTTGTCCTTGAATGCTGCAGCATCCCTTTTACAATGCCATCGGCTCTTTTGCCATGATGGTTTATTTTTTCTTCATTATTTATAACATCATTGGCAATTGCCTTTATCTCATCTAAGTTTCCTTTGTCAGCTTCTTCTTTTAATTCTTCAAGCAGTTCTTTGTTAACGTCAGAAAAATTATTGACAAAGTTTAACGGGTTTTGTATCTCATGCGCAATGCCTGCAGTGAGTTCACCCAATGAAGCCATCTTTTCTGATTGAATAAGCTGCGCTTGTGTAGTTTTGAGATGATCGAGAGTGTGTTCTATCACTTCATTTTTATTCTGCAACATCCTTTTCGCGTTCTTTTCTTTTCGGTTATTTCGATAAAGAAAAAAAGCAACCATCAGCAAGATCACGAGGCCAGCTATTAATCCGTATTGGTTTAGTTGATTTTTGTATGCGATCTTATCAGTTTCTATCTCCTTTTGACGTTTTTCTTCCCGGGCAACCAATGTTTGCATCGCTTCAATATTACCTGCACCAAATATGCTGTCCTTATATGCATCTGCTATTTTAAGATACAATAAAGATGCTTTGGTGTCTTTTGCCTCATACAATGCCGATAGTAAAACGGCGCTTTCAAGTATTGTTTTCTTTTGATTGATCAACCTGGATTCTTCAAGTCCTTTTTGCGCATAATAGATAGCTGAATCCGGCTTGTTCGTGTCCTTATAAAAGGATGCAATTTTATTGTAAGCATAAGCTGAAGCCCTCGGCTCATTATTTTTAAGTGCGATGTAAAGGCTTTTTTTGTAGAAGCCTAATGCCTCGTCCGGTTTACCTGATTTTATTTTTATATCCCCCATGGTTTGATAAACCAACGGCTCTTCATAATTATATTTTCCAAAAGTTTCAATAGCCTTTTGTTCATAAAAATTGGCTGAGTCCAACTGGTTGAGTCCTGCAAATGCGTTCCCCATGTCGAAATACGCATAAGCCAATCCTTCGTTATTCGATCCATATTCCTGAGTAATTAATATATACCTACGCAGATAATTTATTGCTTTCGGATAATCTTTTAATATGATGTACGCTTCTCCAATACCATCAAGAGATGGTCCTGCCAAGATTTCTAAATTGTGCTCTTCCCCAAGCCGCAATGATTTAAAGCCCAATTCCAGCGCTCCAGGCAAATTGCCTCGTTGCTCGGTTACAATACACATAAATCCGAGTACACTGACCTGTCCACGTATATAGTTGACCTTCTCGGCAGCTTCAAGGGCCTGCTGCCCGTACATGAGCGAGGAATCTGTATTGCCCAAGCGATGAAAAAGGCATAATGCTATTTGAGCATTGATCCGGCTTGTATCATCTCTTGCTTCAGCTAACCGCTTGTGTAAACTGTCAATCGCCTGCCTCGTTTGGGCAAAACCAAAACTGCATCCAAGTGAAAGCAGGAAAATGTAAATCAATTTTCTTCTGATCGATCGAATCATATTGGTAATTGAATGATGAACGCACTTCCTTCACCTTCCCTGGTTTCAAGTTTTATTTCTCCGCCATGTGCTTTCACAATATCATAACTTAAGCTCAATCCTAACCCCGTTCCTTGTCCTGTCGGTTTTGTGGTGAAGAATGGCTGGAAGATTTTGTCGACTACTTTTTGTGGAATACCATTGCCATTATCAGCAACTCTTATTTCCACCCTGCCATTATTTCTTTTTGTGCTCACACTCACTACCGGCTCATATCCATTCCGTACTGAGCCAGTCGAAGTATCTTTCTTTTTTTCATTCACTGCGAAAAATGCATTGTTGTAAAGATTAAGAAGTACTCTTCCTATATCCTGTGGAGTGACATTCATTTTACCGATATTCTCATCAAAATCTGTTTTAAAATCTGTATTGAAACTTTTGTCTTTTGCCCTTAATCCATGATAGGCCAATCGCAAATATTCGTCAGCTAATCCGTTTATATCCGTCATCTCTTTTTGACCACTGCTGGTTCTTGAATGTTGCAACATTCCTTTCACGATCGCGTCAGCTCTCTTTCCATGATGATTAATTTTTTCTTCGTTTTCTTCAATATCATTTGCAATTGATTTTACTTCTTCGTAATTGCCTTTATCAATTTCTTCTTTCATTTCGGAAATCCTTTCCTTATTTATTTCAGAAAAATTATTTACAAAATTCAGCGGGTTCTGAATCTCATGCGCGATGCCTGCAGTCAGTTCGCCAAGTGAGGCCATTTTCTCCGATTGGATAAGTTGCGCCTGTGTTGATTTTAATTCATTATAAGCTTTTTCAATTTCCTTAGCCTGCCGGAGTTCTCTCTCCCTGCTTTTCATTCTTTCCTTTTCTATTATCCTGTTCCGAATAAAGCGATTGGTAAAAATCGAAAGGGCAAGAAAACAAATTACATATATCGTATAGGCCCACCAGGTTTTCCACCACGGAGGTGAGATAATGACTGTCATATCTCTTTCCGCCCATACGCCACTATCGTTCACTGCTTTTACTTTAAAAATATAGGTTCCCGGTGCTACATTAAAGTAGTAAGCCGTTTTGTTTTCACCGGCTAATTGCCAGCCATGGTCAAAGTTTTCGAGTATGTATTGCAGGTGGTTGCTTTCTCCTGCGCTGGCATAATCAATACTTGCAAATTCAAAGGAAAATGTATTTTGGTTATACTGTAAATCTATGTTTTTGGTTAGTGACAAAGCCAGTGGAAGAATGCTTCCTTTACCGGCCGTTACCGGTTTGCTGGCAAGAAGAAAATTAGTTACGTGTACGAGTGGTGCAGGAATGTTTTGAATTAACCGCTCAGGCTGAAAGGCAAAATAACCTGATTTGGTTCCATACAATATTTCTCCGTTTTCACGGGTATATCCAAGTATTGTAAGAGAGGTGACGTCTACACCCTGTTTTTTCCCATATACAACTGTTGTGTTTTTTTCTGCATTTAATTTTATAATACCCCTGTTTGTATTTAACCATAAATTTTTCTCATGGTCTTCTGTTATCCAAAGTATAATAGTACTTGCCGTCAATGCGCCTGAAGCATCAGTAAAAAGTGTGAACTCATCCTTTTCTTTATTGTATTTATATAGACCCTGGTTTGTTGCCACCCATAAATTCCCGCCACTGTCTTTCATGACAGAATTGCTTCCGCCCGATATATTGGTAAAATATTGTTTGAAATGCCCTGATAGCTTATCAAGCTTCTTTAATCCACTACCGGCACTTACCCACACCTGGTTATTTTTATCGGTTACAATTTCCTGGATAATATCATCATTCGTTATAGCCCCGGCGTTATTCTGAAATCGCTTAATAAATGTTCCCGTCTTAATATCCATCAGTTCTAAGCCTCTGAATGTGCCAATCCACAGGCGGTCTTTATTTTCTTGTTTAATCGTAAGAATTGTATCGGAAAGTAAACTGTTGGCGTCGCCTTCTATGCGATGATAACCGGTAAAAATTTTGGTAGCAGGATCAAAATGATATAAGCCACGAACAGTTGCTACCCAAAACGTATTACTTTTCTCATCTTTTTCAATATTGATGATAATATTTTTTGGCGACGAAGTATCTTTAGTTATCAGGATTCTTTGTTCTTTTCCATCACTCCCAATATGTATCAATCCCCTTCCTGAAGCCAACCATAAAGTATGGGCGCTATCTTCGGCAAAAGCATTAACAGTATCCCTCAAATAATGATAAGGCAGCTTGTTTTGATATGGATTTATCTTGTATAAATTATAGATGCCATCCGTGGCGCCCCAGTTAGATATCCAGATAATACCGTCTCTTGTTTTATAAGCATACCAAAATTGATTACCAGGTAATTGCTCCCTGCTGTTTTTATTAGAGCCATAATAAGTTACTTTTTTTGTTGAAGGATCATATACATTAATGCCTCCTTCCATGGTTCCTATCCAGATTCTGCCGGCATCATCCTCTGTAATAAAAGTGATATGGTCATCCACATAGCCAAGCGTTTTTTCTAAAGGCGGCCTGCTTAGTTTTTCGGGATGACGGGGATCATAATAGTAGTGTGTAAACACCCCGGTGGATTTATCAAGTGTTTGCAATCCATCACCCGCAGTGCCTACCCAAAAAATTTCTTTGCTGTCTTCAAAGATTGCACGAACCCTGTTATCAGCAATACTCCTGGGGTTTTTTGGATCATGAAGGTAACTTTTGAAAGTACCCGTCTTGCGGTCAAACCTGTTCAATCCGCCAGATCCTCCCTCAGCATTTTCATTAAAAGGGCTTCCCGTACCTACCCATATAACGCCTTCATGATCTTCATAAATGGCGCGCACCAGGTTATTGCTAAGACTGGTGGAATCATTTGTAATATGGGCAAAATGTGTGAAGTCGCCTGTTTGTGGATTGAAGCGGTCAAGACCTCCATAAGTTCCTACCCACAAAGTCCCCTGCTTATCCTGCACCAGAGCAGTTACGGTATCATTACTGAGGCTGCCAGCATCGTTTGCCAGGTGGCGGAAATGTGTAACAATGCCTGTAGCAGGATCTAAATGGTCCAACCCGGTTATGTAAGTACCGATCCAGGTGGTCCCGTCGTTAGCTGCAAGGATACATTCAATCCTGTCATCAGCGATCGAATTAGGATTTTTCGGGTCATGCAAATAATGAATAAACTCTTGCCCGTCATATTTGTACACCCCGGTGTAGTTAGTCAGCCAAAGGAAACCATCAGGCCCTTGCGACATGCCGGCAATTAGTTGCCACGGCACATCTTTCGGTGGATTAATTATTTCAAAATGTACATCCTGCGCAAAGCCATTTGCATGAGAGAGCAGAATGGCAATAATAGATTGGAGAAAAAAAGGTAAAGATATTTTCACTATTATAGTTTTAAAAAAAATTTATTTCAGGTAATTGGCAAATGAATAATAAACTAAGGGTATAATTATATTGGTAATCTAATCATGAATTCACTCCCCTCTCCCTCCTTCGTCTCCACCTTTATTTCTCCACCATGTGCTTTAATAATATCATAAGCTAATGATAACCCCAAACCCGTTCCCTGTCCTGTTGGTTTTGTAGTAAAAAATGGCTGAAATATTTTGTCCAATATTTTTTGGGGAATACCGCTCCCATTGTCAGACACCCTTATTTGAATACCCCGACCTCCTAAAGGGGGCTGAATCGATCTTGTTGTAATTGTAACAGATGGTTCGTAATCATTGTCGCTTTGCTTTTTCCTTTCGCTGACAGAGTAAAATGCATTATTGATCAGGTTGAGTATAACACGGCCGATCTCCTGCGGAATGATATTTATTTTACCGACAGCCGGATCAAAATCAGTTTCAAATTTGGCATTGAACGAGTTATCCTTTGCACGAAGGCCGTGATAGGCTAAGCGCAAATATTCATCAGCTAAAGAATTTATATCCGTCATTTCTTTTTGACTGCTGCTGGTTCTTGAATGTTGCAACATCCCTTTCACAATACCATCTGCTCTTTTTCCATGGTGGTTTATTTTTTCAAGATTCTGCTTCACATCATCCGCGATCGCCATCGCATCCCCGATATTTCCCTTAGCTAATTCTTCTTTCATTTCATCCAGCAATTCATTGCTTACATCAGAGAAGTTATTGACGAAGTTTAACGGGTTTTGTATCTCGTGAGCAATACCTGCAGTGAGTTCACCCAGCGAGGCCATTTTTTCTGATTGAATGAGTTGAGACTGAGTGGACTTTAATTCCCCATATGCTTTCTCGACCGTTCTTTTTGCTTTTTGCTTTTGCAAATTATTCCGATAAAGTAAGCTTGCGATAAATATTGCAGCCAATAATCCTCCCAGCAAAACGTAGGTTTTAATATTGTTTTGGTATTGTTCCTTTTCGTGCTGTAAATCCTGTTGCCGAAGTTTTTCACTGAATGTAATATTCTGCAATGTTTTTATTCTCTCCTCGCTATAAAGGCTATCCTTATAAACAATGCTGAGTTTTAAGTATTTTAAAGTGCTGTCACTGTTTTCTTTCAATTGATAATTTTCTGCCAAAAGATTCGCGGCGGCTAATCTTCCTTTAATGTAGGAGAGTAATGGAAATTCTCTCAAGGCTTTATTTGCATAATAGATTGAAGAGTCAATATTCCTGAATTGTTGATAAATTTTAGCAATCCCCGAATAAGCATCTACGGCATCAACGTTAACATCCAGGGCAATCGAAGGAGCGATTGACTCCCGGTAATAATACAAAGCCGAGTCATATCTGTGTAGTTGAAAATAGATGGATGCTACATGCAGCAAGACTCCTGCCCAACCGGTATTATGATAAAAACTAAGAGCCTGTTTTGCATAGTATAAAGCCGAATCCAATCGATTAAGACCTTTGTTTTGATTTGCCAGATGTACTGACGCAATTTCAATATTACCATCGTCTTTTGAGTGTTTAGCATCGTATAGTGCCTTTTTTGCATAAGGAATTCCTTGTGCATACTCACCTTGATCAGTATAAGCCCAGCTAATAATTAAATTTCCCTGGATAATTCCTGCATTGTCCTTCAGTTGTTGGCAAACGATCAATCCCTGGTTAGCTGTTTCAATCGCTTTTGGATAATTACCCATCACGACCAGGCACTGACCAATGCAAAGAGTGGTATAAGCCGTCCATTTAAGGTTATTTATTTTTTTAGCAAGCGCAAGTCCCTCCTGGGCGTACTCCATGCCTGTATCAGGATTAGAGAAAAGATAAGACGTACTTAAAGCAACGTACAATCTGAGTTTAGTGGTATCTTGTTTTGCTTCCTGCAGCTGTTTTCTTGAGTCTGATTTTGATTCAAAGTATACAAACTGAGAACAGCAGTATTGGTTATACAGCAGTAAAAACACACCCAACATAAATAACTTCCTCATGACGTTTGGATTAAGTCAATAAGTAAAGCATCCTCACGGACCTATTGATTTCTCTGATTTCCTTTTATTGGATCAACGCTCCAGTTTTTTTTAAATCCGTGCAATCTCTCAATCCCCCTAATCCGTGATTCAGACTACAGGCAATTGAACCATAAACTCACTTCCTTCTCCTTCTTTAGTTTTCACTTTATATCTCCGCATGTGCTTTAATGATTGTCTGAATCATGATTTATAGGATTATTGAGATTTATGGGACACTGGATGTTATCGGTAAC
>Ga0157374_10003719_pt1 | contig 12823 bp, 11 predicted proteins | sample M25metaG_FD_115308 | JGI IMG/M metagenome (GOLD analysis project Ga0157374, IMG submission 115308) | Miscanthus rhizosphere microbial communities from Kellogg Biological Station, Michigan, USA - M2-5 metaG | ecosystem: Host-associated > Plants > Roots > Rhizosphere > Soil | place: USA: Michigan...
ATTCGGTTTGTGCTTTAGTTAGTTCCTTGCCGGCCTTTTCAAAGGTAACAACTTCCAGCGCAGGATTTTCTTCCAGGGTGACTGTTGCATCGTGCTCGCCGGTGCGGTTTTTATAATGCACGGTAATTTTATCGCCGATATTCTTTGCGGCTACAATATCGTTGAAGCCCTGTGCATCCTTTACGTCCTTGCCATCAGCTTTCAGGATGATGTCGCCAACATCCAGGCCGGCTTTATATATCGGTGTGCCCATGATGCTGATCTGCACCGGCAGCCCCTGTTCGTCAGCAGCGCGTGCCTCGCCCGACCTGCCCCTGTTCCTCGTAAAGCTTAATGGCCCTGCCCAGCCTTTACCCGGCTGCGCTTTTTGTACCAGTAAACCGGCTTTAGCCAGCAAGGCAGTATAATCGTTCTTCTCGATACCGTAGATGTATTTGCTGAAAAAATCAGCAGCGAATTTGGCGTTCTTGGTCACTTTAGCCAGGTCGCTTTGCAGGTCGGGGATGGTATATGGCTTCATCACCTTGCCGCGGTTTTGCCAAACGGTTTGCATATAATCATCCAATGTCAGGTTAAACTCACTCCGCAGGCGCATATCCAACGCAAGGGCAACGGCACCGCCGTAGGTATAATAGCTGGTGAACATATTGGCCTGGTTATTCGGGTCGATAGAAACGCCCGCATCCGCGTATACCGAATAACGGCTGTTCTGTGCTGCGGAGTAGTTCTTAGCACCCGGAGTATTCAGTACCTGGTTGATCAGCCCAGCAAGCGTGCGGGCATATTCTTCGGGCGTATGGAAGCCTGCCCGTACCAGCAGCAATTCGCCGTAATATTGGGTAAAGCCTTCGGCGAACCACAGCTCGCTGCTCATATCGGCATGTTCGAAATTGAAAGGCTCCAATGATTTCGGCCTGATGCGCTTAACGTTCCAGCTATGGAAATACTCGTGCGAGTAAGTACTCAGCAAACGCACTTCATTGCCGGCCAGTTTTTGAACAGGATGCACGATACAGGTTGAATTGCGGTGCTCCATGCCATCGCCCGAGTTGGTTGGATAGATATCGTCAAGGAAGGTATATTCGCCATAATCATAAGCCGGCAGCTCGCCGAAAACGGCTTTTTCTTCCAGCACCATGCGCTGTACCTGTTTACCAAAATTGTCAATTACAGACTGATCGTCGTCTGAATGGATAGCGAGATTGATCTTCTCGTTCTTGCCGTTGTTATTTACCGTCCAGCTGGTTTCCTTATAGGCAGAAAGCTCTGTCGGGCTGTCCATCATATATTGCATGTTTGGTGCGCTGTACAAGTTTTCGCCCTCATGCTTCAGTTGTGAAGCTACTTTCCAGCCGTATTTGTCCAGGTCGTTGAACTCGAATTTCAGCGGTCGCTTATCTTCACCTGCAACCCACATAAAGGTTGCGGGCATATTCAGGTGCGCGTGGCTCGGGTCGATGCCGGTGTAAGTGCCGTCGGTCCAGTTGCCGAAAAGCGTATAGCTTACTTTAACGGTTTCGCTGTGCGCGCCTATCTCGTAAACATCGCCTTCAATTTGCTTAATTTCCAATGCGCTGCCATCAACATTGGTGGCCTTTATATTATAAATGTTCTTACCAAATTCGTGCGTGGCATAACGCCCGGCCGACGAACGGCTCATTCGTATTTTGAATGGCCCCGAGGGTGCCTGCGGGATGGTTATTACAATATCAGCTTCATGGTGAACCGCATTTGGGAAGGAAATGGAATAAAAGATAGCTTTTACCTTATCCTGCTGGGCAAAAGATGCGGTGGCCAAAAGGAGGGCAGCCGCCATTAAGTAAAGTTTTTTCATGATGTTCAGTTAACCCTGCTAAGGGAGCTGAAAAATACTATTTAATCATGAAAAAATAAGTTGATTGGGTTAGAATAAGTTGATTCGGTGAGTGGTTGATATTTAAACCCAATCAACTTATTCTAACCCAATCAACCATTTAACCAGCGTTAATCGTAGCTCTGGTGCCCCAGGTCCCATTCGGATTGGCCGGTAATGATCTTCTTTCGCCGCTCCACATCGGTTTCCAGGTTATGGTCGTAGGTCTGATCGGTAACCTGCATGTCACGCTCCTTATCCTTTTCGGCGTAGTAAATGTTTGCGTCCGATACCTTTCCTATAGCAACATCATACGGGCCCTTTGGCGACATCAGCTTCACAAACACCGGTAAACATTCGAACAAAATAAACAACCAGCCGATAAATGAGATAGCCAAATAGGTTTCTACATCCCGGGTGCCGTTCTCATTATAAGTAAGTTGGTTTAGTGCCCAGTTGCGATCGGAGAAACCGGCTATATTGGATAAGCTATCCAACTCGTGACTGTTGAATAAGCGCATATTGCTCAACCCTTCAAAATCCTTGCGCCGGGTCAGGAATTCGTCCATCGTACCCAGATCGCCTGTGACGGATTTCAGACGATCTTCCTTTTCCTGTAACGTAGCCTGCTTTTGTTTGGCATAAGTGCCGTAACCCGTTATCCCTGAAGTCTGATCGGTCTTTTCACCAAAAACCTCGTGGTTCAGCTCGGTACGCGACCGATTGATATCCCTTTCCAGCGAATCCTTTTCCTTCTTAAGGTCATTATTTTTTGTCAGCTCCATGGCATACTTATCGTTGTATGTTTTCTGGAGCGTGTCTATTCGCCTGTGCTGGCCTTTCAGGTAAGCAGTCTTTAATTTTTGGCGGATCTCTTTATCAAATATTTTCAATTCGAGTGGGCGCGATATAACTACCCCGATCATGATAGCCAGTAAAATACGAGGTGATGCCTGTAATATCTGCTGATTGGTCGTGCCTTCCTTATTAATACTGGACACGATATAGCGGTCCATATTGAAAATGGCCAGCCCCCAGATCATACCAAACAATATGGCAAATCCGACAGCGAAAGCGCTGCCGCTGAATACGAAATACATGGCATAGCCGCCCGACAGCGATGCAAACAGCGCCGTGAAAAATATCGTAGCGCCAATGCCTACGTATTTATTATGTTCTATGGGATACTTTTTTAGTGTCCCGGTATGCGCCCCGGAACAAAACCAGAAAAAGCGTGTGATTTTTTTCATTTAATTTTTTGTGCTGTTTTTCATAACCGGCCGGGTGTTATATCGGCCGTGAGCGTTGTCGGCAGTATTAAATTTTATGCAAACATATATAAGAACGCTCATACTTATTGATTGTTACAAGCCCTAAGTATAAATACTTAAGGCTATTAACAAATTTTATCATGGTTTGATTTCGATTTTTGTACCGACGGGTGTATGATCATATATTTCATCCACTTCCCGGTCGGTTACGGCGATGCACCCGGCGGTCCAGTTTATCCATCGGTGGAATTTGCCGACAAAGCCGATACCGTTCTTCATGCCGTGGATCTTGATGTCGCCGCCAGTTTGTTTTCCGAGCTTGCGCGCCCTATTTATGTCGTCGGCATTTGGATAAGAAACGCCCAGATTTTTGTGGAAATCGCTATTTGGATTTTTAGCATTGATGAAATAAATGCCTTCAGGAGTTTTCCGGTCGCCTTCATACTCTTTTTGCCCTGCAGGATTCCACCCTGTCGAGACGCAATAAGTTTTAATAAGTTGCCCTTTGGAATATACCAGCATCTTGCTCTTTGATTTATATACCTCGATCTTATCGATGGTAATACCGGGTGGAAATTTCTCTTCGGGATAAAAATAATAGAAGATCATCATCGCCAGGATGGCAATGAGGGCGTAGCGAAAGATTTTCTTCGGGCTTATCCGCACACTCAAATATAACTTAAAATCTATTGAGGTATCATTTGCCTGTCATTACAAATTTTAGTCGTAATGAGTTATTCAATAAAAAGCTACATTTGATTTGAAATTTATTGAACAATGAAAGAAATATCTGCACAGGAACTGAAAGGAATGATGGACAATCACGAGGATTTTCAGTTGATAGACGTCCGCGAAGATTTTGAATATGAAACATCGAACCTTGGCGGCGAACTGATTCCACTTGGGGGTATACTGATCGAGGTTGATAAAATAGCTAAAGATAAACCCGTGGTGGTAATGTGCCGCAGTGGCCGCCGCAGCGCCGCTGCTATTATGCAGCTGGAGCAGCAGTTTGGTTTTGATAACCTGGCCAACCTGCAGGGCGGTATACTGGCCTGGGCCGAAGATATTGATCCTACGATGCAAGTTTATTGATATGGGCAAGAAAGTAGCGCTGAATGTTTTATATAACATCTGCATTTTCATTTGCCTGATATTTATTTATGAGGGGGTCAATAACAAGCATTATATTTATATCCCGTGCGCGCTGTTCATAGGTGCCATATTTGTGATACTGAAGATACGCCTCCTGAAGGAGGTGCGTAACATGCAGGACAAACGTTAATCTAAACCATAAAACATCATGATCATCGCAATTTTAGGCCTCGTTATACTCGTAGTGGGTATAGTGCTCAGGCGTTCGCCCGAACCGGGGAGCCGTTTTGCCGGTCTGCTTAACAAAGTAGGCATCGGCGTTGTCATTATAGGCTTATTCTCGTCTTCGATAAAAATTATCGAACCCGGTAAAGTAGGGGTACAAACCCTGTTCGGTAAAGTACAGGACCAGATATTGGAAAGCGGACTGCATATCATCAACCCGGCTGTTGATGTGACCACTTTTAGTGTGCAGACTGAAAACTACACCATGAGCGCTAAGGACAGTGAAGGTGCGGTACAGGGCGACGATGCGATACGTGTGTTATCGTCCGACGGGTTGGAAGTTACCATCGACCTGTCTGTGCTGTATAAGGTGAACCCCGCAAAGGCGCCGTTCATTATGCAGAATATTGGGATAAGTTATGTGGACAAGATCGTTCGCCCGGTTACACGCACCGCTATACGCGACAATGCGGTGAACTACCAGGCTGTCGACTTGTATTCAACCAAGCGCGGAGAATTCCAGGGTAAGATCAATAAAACCATCACCGATAATTTTGCGAAAAACGGTTTGGAAGTGCAGCAGATACTGGTGCGCAATATCTCGCTCCCGGCAACCGTACGCGCCAGCATAGAATCTAAAATACAGGCCGAACAGGAGGCGCAGAAAATGCAGTTCGTATTGCAGAAAGAACGCCAGGAAGCTGACCGTAAACGCGTTGAGGCCCAGGGTATCGCTGATTATCAAAAGATAATTTCAACAGGCTTAACCGATAAGCAACTGCAATACCAATCGATCATAGCACAAAAAGAGATCGCATTATCACAGAATGCCAAAGTGATCATTATGGGAGGTGGTAAGAACCCGATCATTTTGAGCGATAAGTAAAGCTACTACCGGTACAGTTCAACGGATTGAAATCCGTTGTTACAATATGGATAGAGGCTACGCCTCTAAAGAATCAGGTTATAGAGCCATCGGCTCGGCTGATATTGTAGCAATAGGTTTCAACCCATTGTAAAGCGGAATGAAATAATTATGAGTAGTCCTGTAGGGACGTCCGATCTACTCTAAACCAAGCCCGGGACCAGTATTCAATACCCATTTACCATCCTTAAATTCCGGCAGCGGATAAGGATTATTGCTGACTAACAGCGGCCCGTCCAAATCGGCCCAATCGCATTGCGGGGCAAGGGCTGCCGCGGCCAAGGTGGCGCAGCTGGTTTCGCTCATGCAGCCGATGAGCACTTTCAGGCCAAGTTCTTTTGCTTTTTGGATCATCCTGTGCCCCTCGTACATTCCGGCGGACTTCATTAGCTTGACGTTGATGCCTGAATAACCACCTTTTGCTTTTTCCACGTCGGCAAAGCGCTGAACCGCCTCGTCGCCGATGATCGGTATCGGGCTGCGTTCGGTGAGCCAGGCATTGCTGTCCGGGTCGGTTTTGGCCATGGGTTGTTCTATCAATAGTACGCCCTGCTCTTTAAGCCAATGCGTCATTTCCAGACTTTGCTCCAAATCAGTCCAGCCCTGGTTGGCGTCTACATATAAAGGCAGATCCGTTACCGAGCGAATGGTATTGATCAGTTCCTTGTCACTTCCCCTGCCCAGTTTCACTTTGATCACTTTGCAGCCTTCGCCTTCTTTCACCTTCTTTACCAGCACTTCCGGTGTATCAATGCCGACGGTATAGCTGGTTATGGGCATTTTAGCCGGGTCACTGCCCAGCAGTTGCCAGCAGGATTGTTGTGTTAACTTGCCCTCAAGATCGTGCAGGGCGATGTCGATAGCGGCTTTGATTGCCGGGTTTCCGGGAGCGATATCATCAAGATATTGGATGATCGACCCAAAATCGAAAGGATACTTGAACTGCGAAACGTCAACCTTACTTAAGAACTCACTTGCGCTCTGATGGCTTTCACCCATGTACGGTACCATCGAAGCTTCCCCGTAGCCAACGTAATCTTCATGCGTAATTTCCAGCAGCATCAATGGCGTGGACGTGCGCGAAAATTTAGCAATGGTAAAAGGGTGCTTCAGTTCTAACTCAAAAGGCCGGTACGTCAGTTGCATCTTAACGTCAAAGCTAAAATTTTCAAACTAACAGTAGGCGTGATAAATAAAAAATTGGCGTACAGAGAGTTTAATCAATCGGATTAAATGTGCTGTAGGCACATCTCGTCGGTAGAACATAAGTCGCAAGCACCAAGCGTTCCGATAGGAACGCCTCGTGAATTTTACGTCGTTTTCTACCGACCAAATGTCCCTATGGGACAAATTACTTTCCGCTGTCATTGATGGTGATAAGCTTTAAATTTCCTGCCTATCTTTGCGGCCATGCCGGCAGAAATCTACTATCCCTTCAAAACCTATAATTTTGGTAACCGCACTTGTTTTTTGAGCGGCGAGGCGTTGTCGTCTGAAGAGGAAAAGATACAGGTTTTCCCGGCCTGGCTGATGAGCCGCAACAACCTGCAGGATCAGCCATTCAAATTCCTGGACGAAAGCCTCACGACTTACAAGGAACTGAAGATGCCCTGTTCGGCAGATATCAACGAATGGTTTCTTGAGCCGCTTGAGACTGAAGTTGCCGCCGCGTTTGAGGCAGGGTATGATGCGGTAAAGCAATTGGACCAGCTTAAGCTATTCCAATGGGCGGGTAAACTGCTGTACGGCATCATCTTTAACGAAGTACAGATAGGCATCAAGCAGCAGCACTTCCAGGGGCAGGAATTTAATATTTCGCAGGCGCTTATCCATAAGTTCAGCAACCTGCACCTGATGCTGCAAAGCATTCATTTGCCAATTGTTTTTGAGGATTTTTCGCCTTTCAGCCTGTTCCTGTTCGAGGTTGATAATGCAGAAAATGAATTCATCTACCGCGATGAGATCAATACGCTGATATTTTCCCTGCGGATGAGGGATTTTGGTATGATCATTTGCCTGCAGGATAATGGCGCTAACCGTACTTTTCACCGGGAGATCTTATCAAAGATCGAGGGACAAACGCTGCATCCTATCCAGTTTGAAGAATTTAATGCGCGTGTATTCTATTCAGCTTACCTATTCAACCGTTTGCCTGAATACAATGTATTGCCTGTCGGCGATGAGACGTACATCGAAGCCATGTCGCTGCGTGGTATGAGCAGCAGGCCCTTGTTCGATACGTGGCAATTCAAAACCTATGGGCAGGTAGTTGAAAACTTCTGGAAGAAATGGGGCTACCTTTTGTTAGAGATCATCAAGGACCCGGAAAGCCCGATGAGCTTCCTGCTGGATGCGGACGGTAATTTTATCAATGCCCGATCGATTGAAGTTTCTCGCTGATCTTGTGCGCAAATTCGACTATCAGGTGCGGTCGTAATACTATTGTGATCATCAAGCCTGCCAGGGCGCCAAAAAAATGGGCGTCATGATTGATGTTTCCCCATTGTCTTTTCGATGCGTATGAACAGTAAACGAGGTAAAGTATACCAAATACAACAGCCGGGATGGAAACGCCGGGAAGAAATACAAATCCCATTCCGCCAAGCGGATCGAACAATATATAGCTAAAAACAATTGCACTAATAGCGCCCGAAGCCCCGAGGCTGCGGTAACCCCAGTCATCTTTATGCTTTACTACTGAAGGCAGGTCGGCCAGTACCATGCTCAGGAAATAAAGCAAAGTAAATTGCCAATGGCCGAGTGCACCCTCAAGCTGGAACGCAAAAAAGTAGAAACTGAACATGTTGAAGAACAGGTGCATCAGGTCTGCATGGATGAAGCCGCTGGTGATCAGTGTGTACAGGCTTTTACCCTGGTAAACCGTATAAGGATGCAGGATAGACTTTTCGTAAACCTGGTCGTTGTAAAAAGCAATAAAGCTGTAAGCAAGCGTTATCGCAAATATGACGCAAGCCACCGGGGCAGCGTTAAGGTATTGGGCCAATTCCATTTATTGCAGATCGAGTTTGGTGTCGGCAAGCAATCGGCCGACCGGGTACCGAAGATAGGTTTTTTCAGAATAAGGTGAATTGCGGTACACGAAATTCAGCTGCGCACGGGCGCTATTGGCCAGCTGCGGATTTTTAGCCTTTTCATCATCCAGTTTTTTCCTCAACGCGGTGTCTTTTTTCAGCAAAGCGGCAGCATCATCTTCAAAAACATAATCAGAATAACCTTCCTTTGCGCCGAGTATTGAATCAAAGAAGTTCCAGGCAAAAAATGAGTCCACACCCTGCGGTTCCAGCGTTTCCACTATATAGCGGTTCAGCGCCTGGTTGGTGTAGACGATATAATCGCCCTGGTAAAATTTCACTTTCATTTGGGTAGGGGTCAGCTTCACATCGCTGTGCAGGTAGTGGCCTTCATACGGCCGCTGCGGCGTTTTATAATCGCCGATGTAGTACATCTGCAGATCGAGCGTCGTATCGTGCGATAGCCGGCGCATCGCGATGTTGTTCAGCTTGAACAGGTCGATGATCTTCCCCCAGGCCTGCGGGATCACGTAAGCCATCGGTTTATCGGCAAATACGGTCGGCTTGTAGTTATCAAAATACTTAATGGTTTTGGTAAAAGGCTGGCTGCGGTCATAATACAACCGCGACAGGCCGCTTACTTCGCTGGGCTTGTGGCCCGCAGTGAAACCTTTGAAGCTCAAAGTGTCCCAGTGGTTCCAATCCACATCCCAGTTCAGCGCGAAGGTTTTTTGCGCCTTCACCTGTTCGTCAGCCTTGTGCTTCAATTCGCCTAAAAGCGCGTGGTCGCGCTCGCAGATATCGATCAAATGGACCATGAAGTCGTAAGTGGCATACACGCGTTTGTCGAACGATTTCAACATGTGTGTTTCGGTAATGTAGCTGATGATGTTGTGCTGGGCGGTATAGCCTGTTGCAAAGCGCGGGGTTTCCAAAAAACTTACAATGCCAGAATCCGGGGTAGCCATACGTTCTTCTACATAAGGCGTCATTTCATAACCGCTTTTGGCCATGCGTTTGTATAGTTCAGGCGAAAGCGTTTTGGCCGTGTATTCTGCCAGGATGGGGTTCTGCTTATCCTTTTGTGTTTCTATCAGCGTCATCACGTACTGGTAATCCGCGCCGTCACTGGTATGGTTATCCAAGAAAACTTCGGGCTTCCAGGTGTTCAGTATCGTTTCAAATGCCAGCGCATTGCGGCTGTCGGCCTTGATAAAATCGCGGTTCAGGTCCAGGTTACGATAATTGCCGCGAAAGCCATATGCCCTTGGACCGTTCTGGTTGATGCGCGACAGGCCCCGGTTCAAACAACCGTCGATATTATACACTGCAATGAAGCAAAGCACCACATCCTTCGGCAACTGGTTCTTTTTCAGCAGGTCACGGGTGAGCGCCATGGTGGCGTCTATTCCTTCGGGCTCGCCGGGATGGATGCCGTTGTTGATAAGCAGCACCCTTTTGTTTTGCTTTTTGATCAAGGCCGGATCGAATACTTTATCTCTTGACAGAACAATCAGCGTCAGCGGCTTGCCTATATCCGTCATGCCGTAATTGATCAGCTTCATCTGCGGCTGTTGTTTGGCCAGGTTTTGATAATAGGCGATGATCTCGGCGTAAGTAGCAGTATAGTTTTTATCGCTGCTTTTTTCGAATGGGGTAAGCTGTGCCTTAGCCTGCACGAAGAACAGGCAGGCCAGCAATGCCGGTATAAGTCGTTTCATTGAGAAGGAATTTTAACAAATATATAGTCGCCCGGCAATTAAGCCAATAACTGAATCATATTTGTTACTTGTAGGTCTTATCCAGCCATGTTACGATTTGCTCCCAGCATTCACGCGGTATTTTAGCGTGGGTGGCGTTTTTCATAACCAGGAATTCCTTTTTATCACCGGGTATCAAATTGTAAAAGTCCTGTACTTTATCAATGGCAAACAGTTCATCTTTATCACCAACACCCACCAATATTGGCGCATCAAAGTCTTTGCGTATCCTTAACTTTTTCACATCCATCATGGTCAGGAACCGCGGCGTGTACCGGTAGGTCCATAAAGTATCCGGCGAAACAGTCATGCCTTCCCGGTAATATTCAACCGATGGGTACGACGGGCGGAAAACAGCGCTGGCTACTATCCTGGCGGTTTGAATGAAAGGCATGGGCTTATTAAGTCCTTTACGGCCCTCATAAGCGCCGGAAAGCAGCACCAGGCCTGCTATATCTTTCGGAACAGAATCGGCAGCGCACATGGCCATCGCAACACCAAGGCTATGCCCTAAAACGATCACTCGCTTAAAGCCAAGACTTTTCACATATTTAACCGACTGCGCAAGATCGCCGATCCACTTGTCTTTGCCGGGGCTGTCGCCGCGGTTGCCGTCTGATAAACCATGCCCGGGATAATCCAGGCCAAATACAGTGTATCCCCCGGCGGATATGGGTTCACCTGCCATATTATATGGGCCGCTGTACGCCGTAAAGCCGTGAAATATCAGTACTGCGATATCTTTCTTTGTGGAATCAATATGCGGCGGGTTCCATCTGCGCAGAAAAAGCGTCAGGCCATCGGAAGTGGTAAATACTTCGTGCGGACCGGCATAGCTCTTCCTGAGCTGCACGGCTTCAGCAGGTGTAATCCCTTTGTTCTTTACTTTCGACGGACCGGGCGTATAGGCTAAGAACAAGCCAAAAATGGCAACCGCCACGACAATGAACAGCAGCGTATAGAGTGATCTTTTCAGTATCTTTTTCATTTACCGGGAACTGGTTTGAAGGCTTGTCGATGTAATATAAGACTTTCTGACGGAAAAGATCCTTTGCTAAAGCGCGCTTATTTCCTCCTGCACCTTCTTCGGCAGGCTTTTGAGCACAAGGTCATACGAGTGGTCGATCATTTCGCATACCTGTTTGCGGCTAAGGCTGCCATCGGTATGTATAGTGTTCCAGTGCTTTTTGTTCATGTGGTAACCGGGACGCACTTCGGAGTAGCGTTCGCGTAATTCGACAGCGCGTTCAGGGTCGCATTTAACATTGAATTGTGTGGGGTCGGAAATGCTGGTTAGCAAGAAGAGTTTTTCGCCGACACGGAATACCAGCGTGTCCTCGCCGAAGGGCATATCCTCGGTAACGCCTGGTTTCGCGAGGCAATGATCGCGTATTTCTTCAATATTCAAGGTTAGAAACGCCTGATGAGCTTATTGAACGAGGTGATGTTACCGAAGAAGAATTTGACGCCAACTTGTATCTGGCGGTATTGGTTAGTGGCGTTGTTTTTGAACTTGTTCGAAGGATCGTCATAACCATCCAGGCCTTCGCCGAATACCAGGTTGTGAACATAGCCTATATCAAAAGCAAGGTAGGGCTCTTCGTAATAATTATACACTTTAAACTCATAGCCGAACCGGAGCGGGACTGTCATATTGATGCTGTTATCAGATCCGGGGAAAACGTAAGTCAAAGATCCGTTTTGCGGGTAGATATTAGTGCGTTGTACGGTATTGTTGTTGAAGATGAAACCGACGCCCGAACCGAAATAAAAATTCTTCAAAACATTCAGAATATCGCTTTGCGAATAGTCTATTACTTCGCCAAGCTGGAAATCGGCATGCACCATGAATGCTTCGTAGCTGTTGGTGTACATGCGCCCGTATTTGTCCAATGCCGGGGTAAGGCCACCACCCGATAAAGTACCAAACTGCAATTCGGCGACAACCGGGATATATGGGCTGTAATTATAAATGAAATTGAGATTTGCGCCGATATGGTTATCCTGCCTGTTGAGGTTAGTATAACCGCGCTCGTAATTGACATCGAGGCCGATGCCAAACTCCTTATAGTTATAACCCAGCTGCGCCTTCGCCAGCAGTACAGAAAACGCAAAAACTAAAAGTAAAACGAGTTTTTTCAATGCCTAATTTTAATCAATATTGTACAATCTTTACTGGCGGCGCAATTATACTTGTCAAAAATAAAATTTCTGCTGATATAATTCTTACTTATGAAATTAAATTCCAAGTTAAATTTTACCGTTGCAGAGCGTTTTTTACGCTATGTAACTATTGACACACAATCTGACCCCAATTCCAATACCATCCCATCCACTGAAAAACAGAAGAACCTGGGCAGATTACTTGTAAACGAATTAATGGCTATAGGGTTACATGATGCACATTTGGACCAGTATGGATACGTGTATGCAACGGTGCCTTCAAATAGCGAAAAAACGAATATCCCGGTCGTTTGTTTTTGCTCGCACATGGATACCGCTCCTGATTGCAGCGGCAAGGATGTAAAACCTATCGTACATAAAAATTACCAGGGCCAGGACCTTGTTTTGCCTGACGACCCGGCACAGGTGATCCGGCTGGAGGATCATCCGCAGCTGAAGGAACAGTTCGGTAACGATGTAATTACGGCCAGCGGAACGAC
>Ga0157374_10003720_pt1 | contig 12819 bp, 13 predicted proteins | sample M25metaG_FD_115308 | JGI IMG/M metagenome (GOLD analysis project Ga0157374, IMG submission 115308) | Miscanthus rhizosphere microbial communities from Kellogg Biological Station, Michigan, USA - M2-5 metaG | ecosystem: Host-associated > Plants > Roots > Rhizosphere > Soil | place: USA: Michigan...
GGAGCATGAGGAAACTCGGGATGGAGGGTTTTTTCGCCACGGCCAACACCGATCATGTCTGGTTCAACTATTCGATGGGATGCGCGACGGTGACACTTTCGCCTGAGCACTGGCAGCTGGGTGACGAAGGCAGCAAGTGATTGTTTTGTGAATAAGATAGGAGTAAAGGTAAAAGTGGAACAAGCAATGCTGGAGGCCTGTTTTGTGGCTGATTGATCCCCCTTTCCCGAAGTGGAAGAGAATCAAAAGGGAAATGGCGCATGTTACTTGCGTTACAGGAGTAATTCGCCCTTGAGTTACTTAACTCTTGTTTCGTAACACCTAGGTGCTACAGAATTCACCCAAGGGTTGACTATGAGACAAGAAACGTACCGATTCGCACTGGACGAAGCCACCAAGGAACTCCACGGCATTGTTGAGCAGTTCGAGGCTCTTCGCTCTCGCAAGGAGCACATCGAGCAAGTTGTCGAAGCGTTGAGGCCTTTCATCGGTCTCCATTCCGAAACCCCAACCATCATCAGCACAGCAATTGAGGCGAGCGCCCCGATCGCCGAGTTTGTCGCGCCCGCGATCGAAATCGAAGAACCCTCCCCCGAACCGCAATATACCTTCATGCAGGTCTCCGGTCCCGGCATGGAAGTGATAGCCACCGAGCCAACTGTCATCGAATTTGAACCTGAGCCGGAGCCGGTTCTCGAAACCGTTGCAGTCCATGTGGACGAGGCAACCGCGGAACAGATTGCGTATTTTCGGCAGCCTACCGCGGACCCCTTCCAGCGCCGCATCGACGATGCACTCTGGGGTTGGCAGCAGAGACCCGAAGGGCTTCTGTCGCCCATCTAGTCTGAGACGCCGGGATCAACCTCCTAGCGCTTCGGCGTAAAAATCGCAGTCCATTCCGCCTAAACGTTGAAAGCGAGCGGAAGTGGTCAACCCAAATCAGGCGCTTCCGGTGTGTTTGCCGGGAGCGCCTGATTGCGTCTAAGTGTTTTAATTTGTGATACTTGAATGACCTATAAGTTGCAGAAGGATTTTTCCGGACCGCTCACGAACCGTGCTAAATTCGGCAGTGGAGATCGATATGAAGCCTAACACCGGGGAAGTCTATCGCGTAGCGTTTGACTCTGCGAGCCACGAGTTGAAGGATATCGTCGGCGCCTTCGAAGAGCTTCGGGCGCGCAAGGAGCGCATTGAGAAGGTGGTCATGGCGCTCAAACCTTTATTGGGAGCTGAAGAGGCTGCGGCTGCTGCTGCTGCCATGCAAAGCGCAAGCGACGCAGCGGACCATGCGAGCCAGTCGCTGGAAGAAGTTGCAACGTACCAGTATCAAAGCACCAATGGATCCGGCGATCCGTTCGCGAGCCGTTTGAACAGCGCACTGGGCCACGGCGTCACTCGCAAATTCAGTCGTTAGTTCCAGCAAAACGAGAAACCTCAACTGAGTCGGCGCGCCCGCGCCAACTGCCGGCGCGCCGACAATATTTTGTCAGTACTTGCTGGATAGATCTCCTCCGCTGCGAAGTTGAATTCTTTGCTGAGCCGGGACGATCGTCTGCGCGGTAACTCTTACTAATGACTCTTACTTCAGCTCTTTGTGTACGTGCTAGACTCGCGGCATGAAATCGCAAGGGCATGTGGAGATCTATCGTGTCGCGCACGATGCGGCAACTGCAGAATTGGCTGAAATCACCGCTGAATTCGAAAGGCTGCGCATTCGCAAGGAACATGTGGAGCGGCTGATCGTGGCGCTGAAGCCAATGGTTGGTGACGTTGCGAGCGTGGCGCCTGGTTCCTCAGGACTTGCGCCTGTTGCCGCCCAAAGCTCAGCTGTGCAGGTTGAAGAATCAGCTGAAAAGCCGGAAGTGACAGAAGCCGCAGTCGATGCTCAGCATGAAGAGGCTGCGCAGCCGCTGGGGGTTGGCGCTGATCCGTTTCAGAGGCGTTCTGAACACGTTCTTGGCATCGGCGCGGGGATCCGCGATGTGAGGCAATACACTCGGCAGTTCTGAGATGATCCCCCCGTGCGCTCAAGAGCATTGCTGCTCTCCATTCGTCCGCGTGCTTCCCCGCTTGAAAACACTCCAACGCCATTGTGATAGTTAAGAGCTGAAGGAGCGCCGATTTCACAAATCGGTTCGTCATTCCCCGCCCGATTCGCGAAGCAAGCAAAGCTGATCACCTCACCTGCATCTAAGCCCGCGTTGATCGGTCTGCCGTCTGGAGTCGAACGCCCACCGAGACTGAGTCCGGCTCAACCAGAGTTTCGATGAGTGAACCATCCGCCTGGTGCGGCTGGACCGGCCTCGCGGTACGTCTCTGATTCTGATTTTCAGGAGTCCAGAACACGGTGCGTTTCCACCGTCAGCGTTTTTCATCTTCTGCCCGCTCCATCCTGATCGTCTTCATCTGCATCGCAGCCTTGAAGTCTGCGAACGGCGTCTGCCAGTCGGACGCTGCTCAACTGCGGACGGTGCGGACGAATGCGGCTGATCTTCCCGATGCACCTGTCTCGATGAGATCCGCTGAGCAGGGTGCAGAGCCAACCGAGCGTTTGATTCACCCGGAGATCACATCTTCTTCGAATGCCGGGGGCGAGGATTCGTTCGGCAATGGCCTGGAGGAGTTGCCCGCTGTGACGATCGAAGGCGTGACGCAGTCGCAGCAGCGCGAATACGTACCGCTCAAAAACTGTCCTGCAGATGCGACGCGAGCGCGAGAGTGCCGGATGCACTGGCGGCAGATGATTCTTGAGAGTCTTGTCTTCAACGCATTCCAAAACGGCGGAAACGTCTACTCAGGCTACTGGTATCGCTGGCTGACGACGCACGGCCACTGGTGGCAACACTATTTGGACTCCGGCGCGAGATGGCGCTGGAACCGCTGGTCCGACGACAACCCGCCTCTCGATGACTACGTGGGTCATCCGATGATGGGTGCGATCACCAACAGCATCTGGATCCAGAATGACCCGAAAGGAATGACCCTCGAATTTCAGAACAATCGAGAATACTGGCGCAGTCGTCTGCGAGCTACTGCCTGGTCAACGTTCTATAGCTTCGAGTGGAAGTTGGGACCTCTAGGCGAGGCCGGCGTTGGTCATAACGGCGCCCAATACGGCTACGACCACGGAAGGCTGACCAACGAAACTGGATGGGTGGAACTGGTAACTACTCCAGTGGGCGGACTGGGCTGGAATGTCGCCGAAGACTACCTCGACAAACACGTGGTCAAGAAGTTGGAGAACAATAGCCACAATCCAATTCTGCTGACGGTGGCGAACTTCATGACGCCTGCGCGCGGATTCGCAAACATTCTCAGATTCCGGCCACCGTGGTACCGGGATTCTCGCATTGTGAAGGCCAACGGGTTCTGGTCAAATCCTGGCGATGGTGTTTCGGCATCGACTGCGGAAGCAATGCGCTGGGCTGAACGGCACCCTGGGAGCGGGGCGGAGGAATACCTTGCCAAAATCGCGCCTCTGCGCAAGTTTGACGGTCCTGCAAACTGGCAGGGCCCCGGGGGCAGGCACGAGTTCGGGGCCTTGTGGGGAACCTCTTTCATCAGCGGCCACGTATGGGGTTATCAGGGCGATGTGAAGTACATGCCGGTGGATCTGCGCTACTCTTACGAGTTTCACCGCCATCACGAAGCGTGGATGATGCGTTACTCGCCGGAGGTGACTGCGCTGGCGATGATTGACTGGGCCACCCCGACGGCAGCTCCCGCCGGCAACATCTATAACCAGCGCAAGCGGGTGTACGGCAGCGGCCTTAGCCCTGTAGGAGTGCAATGGGGCTTTCTTCCGCTTCGTCGTGTGCAGCCCTTCCTCTCAACCAATGGAGGGTTTCTCTACTTCTCGGACCGCGTGCTAAATCCACAAGGGTCGAAGTTCATGTACACGATCGACTACGGCGCAGGGCTGAACGTTTTTCATCACAAAAACCAGGCCATCTCGATCGGCTATCGCTACCAGCATCTGTCGAACGCAAATATCAGTCACCACAATCCAGGCACGGACGCCAATACTTTCTATGTTGGAATCTCCCGCTTCCACACGAAGGGAGACAGACGGACGGATCGCGAACTACGTTGAAGCGATTTCGAGGTGAATGACTTCGGCGGCGGGAGGGAACCCTTGCTTGACCGTGAGCTTCCCGATCGTGACCGGCAGGCTGAAGCGCCTTGGCCCGCACGAGCCCGGATTGAAATAGAGCACACCTTTGTGGCGGCGAATGTCAGGCTTGTGAGAGTGGCCGAACATGACTACGGAGAATTTCGCAGCGGCCGGATCAAGATGGATGGTCTGCACATCGTGAAGCATGTATAGATAGTGTCCTTCGAAGAGCACGACTTCTGTTTCCGGCAGCTTGGCGCATTTGCGATCGCGATCGACGTTCCCGCGGATCGCTGTGACGGGCGCTATTCTTTCGAGTGCCTTGAGGATTGCGAAATCGCCCACGTCTCCAAGGTGGAGTATGTGCTCGACATGCGCCAGGGCAGGGACAACCTCGGGCCGAAGCAGGCCATGCGTATCGCTGACGACACCGATAATCATCTACCGAAACTGAAGAGGACCGGCCAACGACGCTTCACTTTCACGCGTTCAGGCCGGGCGATAGGATCGATGACCTGCAGAACCGAACCGGGATTCTGGGGATCGTTCATGGCCATACAATAAATGCCGCTCCAGTTGTTTTGCCAACTCCATCCGCGTGCTCCCATGGCTTGACCCTCAATGTGCGGAGCCGCATGGGTGGCTGAGAGCTTCTGTTTGCAGGACGGACAGCGCGGAGACGCACCCTTGCGAAAGCTTCCTCCACAGGGACAGGATTGAAGGAGAGGCTCCCATGACTCGTCGATCTCGCCGAACTTGTCTCTGGGCGCGGGGAGCGAGCCGAGGTATTCATTGGAGTAGTTGAGCAGGGCGAGCATTCCGCACTCGTTGCAGTATGCGTAGGCGTTATCGCCGAAGCCGGAGTGCCACAGGGAATATCGGTAGAAGCGGCCGCAGTGTTCGCAGTCGCCTTTTTTCAGCATGACCATTTCACAACCCAGTTTCCGGACGCGCGTGCGGATCGAAGATGAACTCGCAACGTATCCTCGAGGAAGTTGAAGCCAGGCACTGCGACTGCCACTGCGGGAACGAGAACCAGATGCCATGAATCGGCGAATGCAGGCTCGGGGTGACGATACCGTGATCAGGTGAAGACATGCGTGCTACGTTGACTGTGTTGGCACTTTCAGCTGTAGATGGTCAACGCTGCTGGCAGCCTGCTTCTTGCGATCATTTATTAAGAAAGTAGTGCAAGAGGCTGGAGCTGGAATACTCGAAACCAAGATGAAGGAAAACCCCGGAACCAACGAAGTACACGCCCGAACAAATTGGCGAGACGCGGTGGCAGCCTATACGGATGCGCGTGTGCTGCAGGTGCTTGCGCTTGGATTTTCGAGCGGCCTTCCTCTCTTGCTCACCTATTCAACTCTGCAAGCGTGGCTTGCAACAGTGGGCGTTCGGCGCGCAACACTCGGCGCCATCGCGCTGGTTGGCACGGCTTACTCATTAAAGTTTGTGTGGGCTCCGCTCATCGACCGCGTTCCTCCGCCGCTGCCTTTGGGCCGGAGGCGCGGTTGGGGTATTACTATCCAGATCCTTCTCATCGGCGCGATACTCGCTCTCGGGTCTTGCGATCCAAAGCACAATCTGCCGCGCATGGCTATCCTGGCAGTCGTGGTCGCGTTCCTGTCTGCCAGCCAGGACATCGTCATTGACGCATGGCGCGTCGAGATCCTCACAGGCGATCAGCAGGCCCCCGGAGCTGCGATGATCCAATCCGGCTACCGGATCGGCATGCTGGCCTCCGGCGCAGGCGCCCTGTTCATTGCGGCATCCGTTGGCTGGTTCGCAGCATATGCCACCATGGCGGCGCTCGTCGGCGTCGGTCTGCTGGTGTTCTTGTTCGGTCCCGAGCCGAAGGTCCCCGCGGAGCCTTCGTATCACACAGGCTCGATATGGAGCGCGATTGGGCATGCGTTCTTTAAAGCCGTCATCGATCCATTTCGCGACTTCATTCGAAGGCCGCTCTGGTTTGTGATTCTGATCGCCATTTTTGGATACAAGATGGGCGAGGCGATGGCGGGAGTGATGTCGACGCCACTTTATATTTCGCTGAAATTTTCGCTTCCCGAGATCGCTACGGCTTCGAAGATATTTGGATTCTTCTCCATCGTCACGGGCGCCTTGATTGGCGGCATCGTGACGACGAGGTTCGGAATCAGGCGCGCGCTGATTGTCTGCGGCATTTTGCAGTCGCTGGGGAATCTGTTTTTTGTTCTGCAGGCCGCCGGCGGGCATCGGATCGGCTATCTGGCCTTATGCGTGACTGCCGAAAACCTTACGGGCGCAATGGCGGGGACGGCGCTGATCACGTGGCTTTCCAGTTTGTGCTCGCCTGCTTTTACGGCGACCCAGTTCGCGTTGCTGTCTTCGCTTGCTTCGCTCAGTCGCACGGTGGTGGCATCTTCAGGAGGAGTGCTGTCGGAGAGGATCGGCTGGGTGCCGTTCTTTGTCCTTACGAGCGTCATCGGGCTGCCCGCCGTCCTGCTGATTGCGTGGGTAGGGCCGCGGGACGAATTGAGCCGTGATGAAAGCAAAGCGGCTATCTGATTTTTGAAATGGCCGGGATGCGGGTCATTACGATGGTAAGGACAATGCGACGCAGAAATCGTGTATGAGTATACGTAGACGTGAATGTAGCCGGTAAAGACCTCTCCATCTTTTTAATGGCCATTGTGCTGCTGATGAGCGGCGTCGGCGTTGCGTGCGCGCAGAGCGACCAGTACCTGCAGTCTGAGTCGCAGGAACTGGTCGCGCTGGCGAACCAGGCCCGCTCGCAGGCCGGCGTGCCCGCCCTGAAATGGGATCCGGCTCTGGCACAGGCGGCGCTGAAGCACACGCGGCGCATGGTGAGCGAGGGTGGAGCGATTCAGCATGATTATCCGGGTGAGCTGGTGCTGTCAGAGCGGGCGGGGCTCTCTGGTGCACACTTCAATCTGATCGAAGAGAACATCGCGGTGGGGCCTACGTCTCCAGAGATTCACGACGCGTGGATGCATTCCAGGCTTCATCGCGAGAACATGCTCAATCCGGATGTCGATCGAATCGGCATCGCGGTGATTGCCAGGCGCGGAGTGCTGTATGCGACGGCGGATTTCACGCGCGCGGTCGAGGCCTACTCGCCGGCGCAGGTCGAGGATAAAGTTGGGTCGCTCATTGCGCGGAGCGGCGTCAAGGTGATTGCAGACCACTCGCTTGCCCGCGAAGCGTGCACCTCAAACAGCGGGTTTCCTCGGGTTGCGAACGGTGCGGAGCCGAGCTTCGTGATGCGCTGGCAAGATTCGGACTTGAGCCATCTGCCCGGAAATCTTGCGCAGCAGCTTTCGTCCGGGCGTTTTCACCAGGGCGCAGTGGGAAGCTGTCCTCCGAACGGCGAGGCGGGGACATTCACGGCTTACAGGGTTGCCGTATTGCTCTACTGATCGCGATCCCAGCGCACCCAGCAGTGAAGCGATGTCAGTGCGATGACGCAGATTCTGCCGGTTTGGCTGCGGTCCGCGTGTAGATGAAGTCGTACTCGGTGTGCCAAGTCTTGCCGCCGTCTCCCGAGCCCTGCGAGAACTGCCTCACCTTGTCCGGGCCAAGGTTGAAGAACTGCAGGTGGCGCAATAGTGTACCGCCACCGATCTGGGGCACGTCGTCTGTCCAGTAATCCATGGTGTTGTTTTTCAACTCTCCGTGGAAGAACATTACGCCGGCGGATGAATCGACCCAGTACTGCTCCCAGCGTTTCAAATTCGGGTTCCAGGTGTTGTAGCTCTTCCCGAAGTAGGGATTTCCTGCGGATGTCCAGTTCTCCCAGACGACGCAGCCACCCATTTCTTTGGAGATGTGGCTGTCGCCTCGGTGCACTCCATCCGCGGCTGATGCGACAGCCCAGTCCCCGACCCAGAAATCAAATTGCTTGAATTCCGCATCTTCGCAGGGCGCGGCGTTGTGCTGCACTTCTTTCGATAGAGCGATGAACTGATCGTTGGTGCGGAGCGCGTTCCACTCCACATCGCCTTCGAGCCTAGAGGCATTCATGAATCCGGCGTTTGCCGAGGACTTCAGCGTCTCGAGTGCGTGCGCCGAGTCGCCCATCGCCGCGTAGGTGGTGGCAATTTCATAGTCTGCAATGAACGCGGGCAATCCACGGCCAGCGCCGAGAGACCTGGCTCTCTGCAGGGATTCGAGCGAGGCATCGAAGTGTTTGTCGCCGCGCTCGGAAACGCCGAGCCGATACCAGAAGCGGGCGTTTTCAGGCTGCTGTTTGACCAAGGCAGAATATTGGGATTCTGCTTCTGCCCAATTCTTCGCGGTATAGGCCTTGTCGGCGGCTTCAGGGGACGCGGCAGCCTGCCCCAGCGTCGCGATTGGGAAAAGTACAGAGACAAAAGCTACAGTGAAGGCGAGCCGCATCGGATCCTCCCGAGTGGTACAGGTGCACGAAGAATCATCCTGCAATGGGCTGATGGGTTTCCTGCTGATTGTGACGAACTGGGTTTCTTGCGTGATGAGCGCTGTTCAGCCGTATCTCTGGTTGTTCTTCCAGAACACGGGCCATCCATGTCGAGGCTCGCCGCACAAGAAGATGTCAGGATGGTAGTCGCTCTCTTCGTTCTTTACGCCGAGTGAATTGCCGAGATGCCCTGCGAGGCGGCAGCTTGTGAACTCGCTGTCCGCCTCTTCGCGCGACCATCCGACGACGATGAGGATGGACGGAGGCGTTGCCGGATACGTCCGCAGGTAGAAGGAGTTCGTGATGCTGATGGGAGCGGGCAATTGATATGCGGCAGCGAGATTCTCAATGGCACCGGCCTCGCCATAGTTGCCGACCAGAATTCCCACGCTCGATCTCTGATCCGTAGGAAGGGAATCGTGGACTTGAGCAACTGTGCGCACCAGATCGTCCCATCCGATTTCCTCGCGCAGGTCGCCATTGTTTTTTAAGGCGAAATCGCGCAACGGCCCCGAAGAGGCAAATGGAACGAGAACCGCCATGAACATTGCGCCTGTCGCGAAGACGCCGGTGAAGTAGACAGACTGCAAGATCCGTCGAAGCGCGGCCGCACTTTGAGCCAGTCGGCGAACTGCGACAACCGAGCCCATCGCAATGAGCACCGGGTAGGCTTCCGCAACATAATAGAAGCGACCCTGGTTCAACCAGAAGACAAGGACTGGAACGACGAACATCCATGCGAGCATGCGATATCGGTTTTCTCGGAAGAACGCGATCAGGCCCAGGAGGCAGAGGGGAATTGCAAGAGGATTGGCGTCGAGAAGCAGCTGCATCGTCCAATACCCATCAGCGCGGCCTTGTCGAACGTCGCGTGCATGGATGTGCTGGAGAAAGTGATAGGAAACGAAATCGTGCCGGATCAACCAAACGAGGTTCGGCGAGAAAATGACGAGCGCCACGAGGACGCCGGCCCAGAACCATGGATTGATGAAGTAACGACGGGCGCGTGAAAGGACGAGGCCGACGAGCAGGCCCGCGGCAAAGAACACGAGCGAATACTTTGTCATCAGTCCGAACCCGATGGCGGCACCGATGCCGAGCCACCAGCGCGGATTCTCCGTCGTGAGCAGGCGAATGGTGAACCAGCAGACGAGAACCCACCAGAGAAACGAAAAAGTCGTGTATTGGAATTCCGTGGCTTCGAAGATCGGCAACCCGGAGAAGCCGACGGAGATTGCTGTTGCAACTTGCGCAAGGCGGGGGCCGCCGAGACTCCGCGCCATCAGGCCGCTCACCAGAATCACGGCCGCCTGCGCAAGGACAGAGAAGAGGCGGAGACCAACGAGCGACAGCCCGAAGATGGTGAAAGCAATCCGTTCAACAAACGGGGTCAGAGGCGGATAGGCAACAAATCCCCAATCGAGATGGCGCGCATCGGAGAGGAACTGCAATTCGTCGCGATGGAAGCCGTAGCGGCCGTTTGTGAGAATGTGAAGGACTGCAAATGCGCCGGCTATAACAGCGAGAACGAGCAGGTCGGCGCGTCGCTCTGGCATTGTCCCGATTCCGTCGCGATCAGTCGGGGCAGGGAACAGACGTACGTCGGGCACACTTGCCTCCTCGACATGAAAGTACGCGTTCGTTACCTCTCCGGTTCCGCATAAGCACGCATCTACACCCCAGCAACGGGTTGCTGGGAGCCCCGTTTTTGAGCGACAAGGACGGACTTCATGCCGGCGGCGGTGGCAGCCTGGATGCCAAGGTCGGTGTCTTCGAAGACGAGGCAGTGTTCCGGGGCTATGCCAAGCTTCTCTGCTCCGAGCAAAAAACCATCGGGCGCTGGCTTTCCGCGCTTGTAGTCTTCTGCACAGATGAGGACGTTGAACTTCTCAAGCAGGCCGAGCGCAGAGAGCGATCCGATTACGGACTGACGCCTGCTGCCGGAGACAACGGCAAAGGGAATACGCCCATGCTGTGCCTCGATATGCTCGATCACTTCCGGGATGCCCTGCAACTCCGGCAACTGCGAGTGGTACAGCTTTTCCTTGTATTCGGCGAGAGTATCCACCGGCATATCGAGGCCCTGCATTTCGTTCAGGTCGGCGATAATTTTCCGCACCGGCTTGCCGCCCCACGAGTAGAAAAGATCCTCGTCGTAGGTGCAGCCGTATTCGGCCAGTGCTTTTTTCCACGCCTTGTAGTGCAGTGGCATTGAATCCGCTATGGTGCCGTCGCAGTCGAACAGGTAGGCGCGAAAGTCGCCTTCGGGCAATTTCAATTTCATTTGAAATGAAGCTCCTGATCTTTGAATAAAGAAGTTTGCGGAACTAGCGGGCCGAGGCCGCGGCACTCTGTTCAGCAGGTGCACCGCGTCCGCCCTCGCCGGGCTTTGTGGGTTCCATTTTGAGCGCGTTATTGAAGCGGTTGAAGTAGTTGAAGAGTCCGATGGCGCATAGCAACTCCACGATCTCGCCTTCGGAATAGAAGCCGCGCAGCTCCGCGAACTGCTCATCCGTTACCGCATTCGGATTACGCGTGACCGTCTCGGCGAGTCGCAGGGCCGCCTTTTCGGCAAGCGTAAAATCGTCTCGCTGCGGCCACTCCGCGAGATGCGTCAACTGATCGTCGCTCCAACCGAGGCCCCGGGCGAGGATGGTGTGGCTGGCCAGACAGTAGGGCGTTTCATTGAGCTGGCTAGTGCGGACAATGATGAGCTCTTTCAATCGCAGAGAAACTGTGCCGGTATTGAGAACGGCGGCGAAATGCGCCTGCATGGTCGCGAAGATCTCAGGCCGATGCGCCATTACGCGGAACATGTTCGGCACGTTTCCGCGCAGCGAAAAGATCTTGTCGAAGAGGGTGGCGATATCGGGAGTGACTTCGTCGCGATCGAGCCGGGAGATGCGGGACATGGGGCCTCCTTATGCAAGTACCAGAATATCCCGCCCGCACCGGCGCCCGAGGTCGCAGGCTCATTGCTCTTGAAACGCGCCGGTCTGGTTGTAACGACGCGCAGCCGCCGAGCCGAGCCTGGTAGCAGGGAAGACTTCGCGATCGCTAACGTCCTCGCCGCGAAACGGGGTGTTGTGGTTCTCTTTGGCTTCAGGCAGCGCCATGTTCACCGCCATCATTGCAATCCGCTTTGCTTCCGGAGAAAGATTTCCCAGCCTTGCAGCGACAAATGCCTGGGGGGTGATTGCGATCTCGGCGCATCCGGCCGCGATCCCATTCGCGATCTTTTTCGCGGCATGCCGCGCGGACGCGGACAAGAGCGGCGTGTTGGCTGCCAGACTGAACCACTGATACTCGCGCTGGGCGTCTCCAGTGAACATTGCATTCCCATGCGAACCGGTTCGCATGAGGCCGGGGCAAATCGTCGTGACGCGAATTCCTTTGGACCGGACTTCCATGCCGAGCCCCTCAGAGAAACCAACTGTGGCAAACTTGCTCGCGCAGTAGGGAAGCAGATGAGGGACCGCGATGCGGCCACCAATCGAGGCTACGGTTGCAATCGATCCAGCGCGCCTCTCGAGCATCTGCGGAAGGACGGCGAGCGTGCAGTGCAGGGTTGAGTAGAAGTTGGACTCCATCGCTTCGCGAAAGCGCTCCAGCGTCTGGTTCTCAACTGGGCCGACGGAGATGACTCCGCTGTTGTTGATCAGCACGTCAACGCGGCCGAAGCGGCGTGTTGCTTCCTCGATCAGCCTCGATGCGTCCTCGGGCTTTCGCAGGTCCGCGGAGACGATCAGCACATCATCCGAGCTGCGCACCGCGCCGCGGTCGACGAGCTGACGGCGAGCCTCGGCGAGTTGCGCCTCGTTGCGCGCTGCAAGTACAAGCTTTGCACCCCGCTGTCCGAATACCTCCGCCAGCGCTAGCCCCAGGCCCCGCGATCCCCCGGTGACGACAACAGCTTTGCCCTGGGTCCAACTAAGCTTGTTCTGTGTGCGGTCTGAAAGGGTACTGACGATGGTGGATGCCAGCCCCAAGCCGAGGTAGGCGGCATTCTGCAGCAGTGACCCGTCGCGCGATTTCATAGGTGATTCCTCCGAAAGAAGATTGGATGGCCGATACTCCGAATGCGCAGCTTTTGGGGGTCGGAAAAGGCTAGGGCGGGGGGCTGCTCGCCGTTTTGACGCGACTCGTTCAGTCTGCTAACTTTATAGAGGACAATTCAACGCCACTCACTCCTCAGTAGCTCAATGGCAGAGCATTCGGCTGTTAACCGAAGGGTTGTAGGTTCGAGTCCTACCTGAGGAGCCAA
>Ga0157374_10003721_pt1 | contig 12819 bp, 10 predicted proteins | sample M25metaG_FD_115308 | JGI IMG/M metagenome (GOLD analysis project Ga0157374, IMG submission 115308) | Miscanthus rhizosphere microbial communities from Kellogg Biological Station, Michigan, USA - M2-5 metaG | ecosystem: Host-associated > Plants > Roots > Rhizosphere > Soil | place: USA: Michigan...
AGCGTAACAACAACTTCATGCACGGATACACGCACCACGGTTACCGATTCAAAAGGGACCACATAATCCACACCGATAGGGAATGTCTTTTTCATTTCCTCCATCGTAGCGATCACGTTATCAGCGGTCTCAAGCGCGTTGCTGTTAGGCGCCTGGTAAACCAGCAGGTATGATGCCCTTTTATTGTCGACGAACGAGTTGCCCGAATAGTTGAACTTACCCAGTTCTATGCGCGCCACATCCTTCAAATGCACTACAGAACCGTTTTTAGGCTGCGCCCTTACGATCACGTTCTCAAAATCCTTCGGTGTTACCAAACGGCCCTGCGTGATCACGCTGAGCTCAAAGGTTTGATTATGCTCTTGCGGCGGCACACCAACCGAACCTGCCGAAACCTGGGCGTTTTGCTCAGCAAGTGCGGCGGTAACATCATTGGCGGTTATACCCAGCGCGGCCATCTTATCCGGTTTCAGCCATATGCGCATACTGAAATCATCAGCGCGCGTAAAAACGTCACCCACGCCTTTGGCGCGCAAAAGCGCATCGCGGACAAAAACGTTGGTATAGTTATCCAGGAAGGTAACATTGTGCGAAGCGTCCGGCGAATAGATGGCCACCAGCATCAGGATGCTTGGGTTACGTTTACGCGTAGTGATACCCAAACGCTGCACTTCCTGCGGCAATGTAGGCGTGGCAATACCCACCCTATTTTGCACATCAAGCGCAGCGGTATTGATATCTGTTCCTACATCAAAGTTCACCGTCATGCTCAGCTGCCCGTTGCTGGTGCTGTTACTTTGCAGGTAAGTCATGCCCGGCGTACCGTTCACCTGCACTTCAATTGGCGTAGCTACGGTTTGCTCAACGGTTTGTGCATCAGCACCGATATAAGATGTCGAAATATTTACCGTAGGGGGCGTAATTTCGGGATACTGCCCAATGGGCAAGCTGGTTATTGATAAAATACCGACCACTACTATCACCAGCGATATGACGATTGCGGTAACCGGCCTGCGTATAAAGGTATCTGCGATCATGCTGTTCTTTCCTGGTATTATTTACCCTGTTTTTGTTGTCCGGGCTGCGCGTTCGGGTTGCCTAAAACGATCTTGCCGCCATCGCGCAAACGCTGGTAACCGTCGGTTATCACCTTTTCCCCTTCATTCAAACCGCTCAACACCACAATGTCACTGCCTGCTTTCGGCCCAAGCGTTACTTTCTTTTGCTTACCGATGGTATCCTGGCTTACAAATACAAAGTATTCGCCCATCTGCTCTATAACAGCCTTATTAGGGATCAGTAGCCGGTTGCCCGACTGGTTGTTAAGTACTTTCACTACACCGCTCATACCATCTTTCAAAACATCATCGCCGTTCGGGAATTCGAGTCTTACTGTGATGGTACCTGTTTGGTTATTCACTCCCCTGTCTATAGCCAGTATTTTGCCCGGCTTATTATAGGTAGTCACCCCATCAGACAATTGCAGCTTGAAGGTTGAATCCGTGCTTTTCTTTTGAAGGGCATAAAAACGCGCCATATCCTGCTCATTGATCACAAAATCGACACCGATGGGCTGTTCGCTTGATATCGTGTTCAACAAGGTAGAACCCGAGCTTACCTGCGCACCGAGCTTAACTTGTGAAATACCGATACGGCCGGTGAACGGCGCGGTTATAGTAGCATAGGAAAGGTCCGTCTTAGCCGACTCGATACCGGCTTTGGCAACATCAACGTTGCCTTTGCTGGTTTCAAAGGTTGCCACAGCCTGGTCCACGGTCTGTTTGGCTACCGCATCATTGGCTTCAAGATATTTGTAACGATCTACATCTTTTTGGGCTTTCAGCAAGTTGGCATTGGCACTGGCCAGGTTGGCAACCGCCTGGTCATAAGCAGCCCGGTATTTCCGGCTGTCTATCTCATACAGCGGCTTACCTTTTTGTACTACTTCGCCTTCCTTAAATAATATACCTGTGATATAGCCTGATACCTGCGCCCGCAGTTCCACGCTGTTTAATGCTACTACAGTGCCCTGGTATTGGTCGTAGTAAATAGCTTCGCCCTTCTTTACTTCGGCAACACTTACGGGTGTTGGCGGCTGGGCGGTGTTTTTGGGCTTTGGTTTACCGCAGGCTGCCAGTATAGTGGCGGCTGCTGTTATCCAAAATAGGTATTGATACTTCATGAGCTTAACGTTCAATTTTGTGGTACGGTTAATGTTCCCAATGCTTTTTCCAGGTCTATCTTGCTCGACAACAACTGGAACAAGGCATTATAATAGCTTAATTCGGCAGTGCGCAGGTCCGATTGCGACACGATCACATCCAAATAGGTTTTCACCCCCTCGCGGTATTGCAGACTCACTACCTTATATACATCCTTCGCCAGGTCGACATTCTGCTTCAGCAGCTGATAGTTGGTGTAATTGCTTTTATAGCCCGCCAATGCTTCAACATATTCAGTATTGATCGTATTCTTTTCATTGACAATATCAAGGTCTGCCCTGTCGGCCTGTAACCTTGCCTTACTCAAATTCTGCAACCGCTTATTTCCCTGGAAGATGGGCAGGTTCAAAGTCAAACCCACGTAGCCGTTGGGATATACATTATTATATAAGCTCCCGAAGCTATTACTCAAATAAGTCCAGTTGTAAGCGCCCACCGCCGAAACTGATGGCAAAAAGCCGTACTTGTAATAGTTGATATTCACATCCTGCAAATTGCGCTGGGTTTGCAGCAACTGGTATTCTATACGGTTGTTCGGATCGGGCCGCTGGTTGGTATCAGCCACAGCCTCGCTTTCATATTTGGTCGAATCATAAACCAGCGCCAGGCTGCCCGATGCACCCAGGCCCATCATTTGTTTCAAAAAAGCAGTTTTGCTTTTTATAGCTTCTTCCGTTTGCTTGCGGCCCGCAATGGAATTGTTCAGCGATATGGTAGCCTGCTTGTAATCCGTCTTATCCACGGTACCGGCCTTATATTGCGAGTAAGCATCCTTTAAGCTTCTTTGCAGGCGAACTACATCCTCGTTCAATATCTCCAGTTGTCTTTGGGATAACAGTACATCGAAAAATGCCTTGCTCACATCCGATACCACATTGATACGGCTGCTCGCAATATTCTGCTTATAATACTGGCGCGAATACTTCGCGGCTTTAGCGGCCTGCAATACATCATTATTATAAATAACCTGGCTGGCCTGCAAAACCAGCGTGGATATATTATTGATATTGGATGGCGCACTCCCCGGCGCAGTTGTTACCGGGCTTCCTTTAAAATAATAGTCATACAGTGCCGACGACGTTACCTGCGGCAGCCATGCCGATAAACTTACCCCGATATTCTTTTCATTAATGGCTTCGTCAATTGCAGCCTGCCGCACCGCCGGCTGATTTTTCAGCGCAAACTCCACACATTGACGCAGGGTTAATTGTTTATTGGCAGTATCGGCAACCTGTGCATACAGTTGCCATGGTAAAAGCGAAATAATAATGAAACTAAAAAGCAGGAATTTTCTTTTTCCCATAAGCAGATGGCAGCAACGTTTGAAACCGCAAATTAATAGGAATAACCGGGAAAACGGCTAATAAAAATAGGCGAAAAACCCAATTATGGCACAAATATGATTAATCGGAAAAGTGCAACGGCTTTGTTACTTAAATATCAATAAATCAAATACTACAGGGCAGGTTTTTGCTGTTTTTTTAAAAAATTACAAAATAGTAAGGTGTTTTAAATAAAAAATTTAATTAATTTGCTTGATGAGATTTTACATTCCCCTAAAACTGGAATGCTAAGATTATCAGCTAACTAACTTTAAAATTATAAACTCGTTTACACAAAATTAAAGCAGGGTTAATACATGGGTAAAAAACTACATGATAGGATTGCGTTATTTAAAGACGCAGAATTAGCCCGGGAAAGAGGTGTATATCCTTTCTTCCGGCCCATTGAATCCGCACAGGACACGGAGGTAATGATTGATGGCAAGCGCGTGTTAATGTTTGGGTCTAACTCTTACTTAGGACTAACCAACCACCCCAAAATTAAGGAGGCCTCTAAGAAAGCAATTGACAAATACGGTACCGGTTGCGCAGGCTCAAGATTCTTAAACGGTACACTTGATATCCACATCGACCTGGAAAACAAGCTGGCCGAATATGTAGGCAAAGAAGCTGCAGTATTGTTTAGTACAGGGTTCCAGGTAAACCTGGGCGTACTGTCGAGCATTGTTGCAAGCCGTGGCGATTATTTAATATTAGACGAATACGACCACGCTTCCATCATCGATGGCAGCCGTTTATCATTCTCGCGTACCATTAAGTACGCGCACAATGATATGGAGGACCTGCGCCGCAAGCTGAGTATCCTGCCCGATGACGGCGTAAAGCTGATCGTTGTGGATGGTATCTTCAGCATGGAAGGCGATATTGTAAAGCTTCCTGAAATAGTACGATTAGCCGAGGAATTTGGCGCCAACATTATGGTTGACGACGCGCACAGCCTTGGCGTTATCGGTGATAAAGGCGCCGGTACAGCATCGCACTTCGGCCTTACCGACGATGTAGACCTGATCATGGGTACTTTCAGTAAATCGCTGGCTTCGCTGGGTGGTTTCATCGCTGCCGATTATGCAACTATCGATTACCTGAAGCACCGCGCACGCTCGCTGATGTTCAGCGCAAGTATGCCTCCGGGTGCTGTTGCCAGTGTTATTGCCGCATTAGACATTATCATATCCGAGCCAGAGCGCATCCAAAAGCTTTGGGATAATACCAATTACGCTAAGAAACTGCTCATCGACGAAGGTTTCGACCTGGGGCCGACCGAAAGCCCGATCCTACCGATCTACGTACGCGATAACGAGAAAACCTTCATTGTTACCCGTTATCTGCAAGATTCAGGTGTGTTCGTTAACCCGGTTGTATCTCCGGCGGTTCCATCCGATTCGTCCTTACTGCGCTTCTCATTGATGGCAACGCATACATTTGCCCAAATTGATGAAGCCATCGATAAAATATCGAAAGTATTTAAGGAGGTTGGCGTAAGTATGGTGAAGGAAGATATCTGATCCAAACCATTTAGGACCATAAGGCTGTAATGAAAAGGGTAATTCCTGTTAGCAATAAAGGGGAACTGGCTAAGTTTATTGACTTTCCGCACGACCTGTACAAGGACGATCCTTATTATGTGCCGGAATTATTCATCGCCCAACGTGACCTGCTGACCAAGCACCCTTTTCATAAGCACAACCAGTTGCAAACTTTCCTGGCTTATGATGGCGATAAGATCGTCGGTCGCATTGCAGCGATCCTAAACAACACGCATAACGAATACAACCATCGCAATGATGGTTTTTTTGGTTTCTTCGATTGTATAAACGATAATGAAGTAGCTAAGCTGCTATTCGATACCGTAACCAGCTGGCTAAAAGAAAAAGGCATTACCCAAAACATCATCGGCCCGGTCAATTTCTCTACCAACGAGCCTTGCGGTTTATTGGTGAAGGGATTTGACAGTTCCCCGGTGCTGATGCAAACCTATAACTTCCCCTATTACCTGGATCTGATAGAAGCGCAGGGATATACCAAACAGGTTGATCTTATAGCCTGGAACTGGGAAGGCCAGAATTACGATGATAAATCAGTCCGTTTGCTGGATGCGCTGCAGGGACGCTTGAAAAGAAATAACATTGTTATCCGCAGTGTAAACTTGAAGGATTTTAAAGGAGAGACAGCCAAGCTGCGCGAGGTATATAATAAGGCCTGGGACCAAAATACCGGTTTCGTGCCGCTGAGCGACGATGAGTTCGACTGGTTGGCCAAGGACCTGAAATTGATACTTGACCCCGACTTCGCGTTGGTTGCCGAACAGGATGGAAAGATAGTTGCCTTTGGATTGGCTTTGCCGGACTACAACCAAATATTTAAGACGATAAAAAAGGGCCGCCTGCTGCCAACAGGTATATTTAAGCTTTTATTTGGCAAAAAGAATATCACACGCATACGCATCTACGCGTTAGGTGTAATAGATGGTTACCGCAAAATGGGTATTGAGGCTGTCCTGTATGGTACCATTATTAAAAGGTATAAAGAAAAAGGGTTCAAGAGCGCCGAAGCAGGCTGGACACTGGAGAACAATACGCTGATCAACGAGGCGATCATTGCCATCAAAGGCGACCCTTACAAGACATATAGATTGTTCGAAAAGGCGATTTGAAAATATAGTTCAAAACCGGCAGCATACCCCATGTCCGTTTAGTTTAAAAATAAGATTTTTCATTTAATGGTCACGTTTGCAAAATGAATTGCTGATTTTTGATTCAAATTCATTCCTTTGAACATTTTAATAATAAAGTCAGAATATACTAACATAAACAATATCCGATGAAAACTAATGTTGAGCCTGCTGAAGGCAAATTGGGCATCCTGATACCAGGATTAGGTGCGGTAGCCACCACGCTGATCGCAGGCGTTGAAGCTGTGAAAAAGGGTCTGTCACAACCCATTGGTTCGTTAACCCAAATGGGCCACATCCGTTTAGGAAAAAGGACCGAGAACCGTTATCCTAAGGTTAAGGACTTTGTGCCTATTGCTGATTTCAACGACATTGTTTTTGGCGGATGGGATGTTTATGAAGATAACGTTTACGAGGCTGCCATGAAGGCTAAGGTGCTTGAGCCCGGCCTGCTGAACGCCATAAAGTCTGAGCTGGAAGTCGTTGTGCCGATGAAAGCAGCTTTCGATCAGAACTATGCAAAGAACCTGACCGCGACCAACGTTAAAACCGGCACGCGTTACGAGCTGGCGCAGCAGGTAATGGCCGACATCAAAAACTTTAAGCAGAAAAATAACTGCGAGCGGATCGTACTGGTTTGGTGCGGTTCGACAGAAATATATTACGAAGCTTCTGAGATACACCAGACATTGGCCAAATTTGAGCAGGCCTTATTGGATGATGATAAGCGTATCTCGCCGAGCATGATCTACGCTTACTCGGCATTAAAGCTGGGTATACCATTCGCAAACGGCGCACCTAACCTTACCGTGGATATCCCGGCAATGGTTGAATTGGCCAAACTAACCGAAACCCCTATAGCAGGTAAAGACTTTAAAACGGGTCAAACCTTAATGAAAACCATTTTGGCTCCCGGCCTGGCAGCACGGTCATTGGGTGTAAGGGGCTGGTTTTCGACCAACATATTAGGTAACCGCGACGGGCTTGTATTGGATGATCCGGATAACTTTAAAACCAAAGAGGTTTCTAAACTGGGCGTACTGGAAGACATTTTTAAACCCGAAGAAAACAAGGAATTATACGGCGATCTGTACCATAAGATACGTATCGACTACTATCCGCCGCATGGTGATAACAAGGAAAGCTGGGACAATATCGACATCTTCGGCTGGTTAGGTTATAAGATGCAGATCAAGATCAATTTTCTTTGCCGCGACTCGATATTGGCAGCTCCTATCGCGCTCGACCTGGCTTTGTTCAGCGACCTGGCCAAAAGGGCGCACATGAGCGGTATACAGGAATGGTTGTCGTTCTACCTCAAATCGCCGCAAACAGCGCCGGGACTTCCGCCTGAAAATGATATCTTCAAACAATTGATAAAGCTGCAAAACACCTTGCGCCACATGATGGGCGAAGACCTGATCACGCACCTCGGCCTGGATTATTACCAGGACCTGGTTGAAGCGCTGTAATAACATAGTAGGTATGCCCCATCGGAGCTACCCATTTGTAGCAAAAAGATAAAACCAACCTTTGCCCCGTTAGGGGCTACCCTTAGCGAATGTGGGTAGCCCCTAACGGGGCAAAACATTATATTTGGAACGGGTTTCTACAAATGGATTGCCCCGATAGGGCAAAGACACGGTTTGTTTTGACCTCCAACAATATGCAATTCCATAAACTTGTTTCCACCTTCCTGGGTATCGGCTACATCAATAACGGCAAAGGCGCCGGTACTGTAGCCGCCATAGCTGCTGCTGCAATATGGTACCTGTCCTGGGCGGGTGGTTTTCCTCCTCTATACCTTTCTCTTACCATTACCATAGCCCTCATTTTACTCGGTGTATGGTCATCCGGAATTGTAGCCAAAGAATGGGGCGAAGACCCGGCCAAAGTGGTTATCGACGAGGCCGCCGGAATGTGGATAAGTGTATTGTTTCTACCTGTATGTTGGCAATACACACTTGGCGGCCTTATTCTTTTCCGTATTTTTGACATAGCAAAGCCACTTTATATCAGGAAGATGGAAAACTTCGGTGGCGGCTGGGGCATCATGCTCGATGACGTGCTTGCGGGTGTGTACGCCAACATTTTGTTGCAGGCAGCTTTGTTCTTTAAGCTATTCTGATCGCCTTAAGTAATTAGTTAATCAATTGATTAATTTTGACTTTTTGACCACAAAAGTCTGTATGGAATTTTTCTATTTTTGCGCTGAAAAATACAGTCATATTGTCCGCAGAAGGCATAATACGCTTAAACAAGGATAATAAAAGTATAGCCTGAATAGCATCTCGGTTCCACCAATCCCCTAACCGGCTGTTAACGTAAGTTGTATCATCGTCGATACGCCATACCATTTCAAGGCAAACTGAGTTTGTATTTGGATAATTGCAGAGTTCAATGAATTTTAAAAATATACTTTTTAAGTTTTTCCTTCTAACGTCTTTTCTTTTTTCGGCAATAACCTCGTTCGCCCAAATAACCAAAGTAAGCGGCGTTGTTACTGATGCAAAAACAAAACAAACGCTGCCATTCGTCGTACTTAAATCGGGTGATAGCACCCTATTGATCAACTCCGACGGCGACGGAAAATACACTATGCAATCTGCTAAACCGTTTACCAAAATACTGGTGAGCTATGTGGGTTACCAGGCACAGGCGATCGACATAAAACCAGGTCAGGAGCAGGTGATCAACGTACGCATGGTGCCATTTTCGCGCCAGCTGGGTGAAGTTGTGATCAAGTCGGGCAAAAAAACACGTTACCGCAATAAGGATAATCCGGCCGTAGAGCTTATACGCGAAGTTATCGCACACAGGGATCAGAACAGGCCGGAAAGTTTCGACTATGTGCAGTACAGGGAATACGACAAGATGATGTTCTCGCTGCTGAATGTTTCGCCGACCATATCGGACAAAAAATTCTTCAGAAAATACAAATTCCTGCTTGATAATCGCGACAGTACCACAGTGCCCGGTAAAAACCTGCTGCCGATATACCTGGATGAAAAGCTGAGCCAGAACTATTACCGCAAATCGCCCGAGAAAACCAAAACCATAGTGATCGGTCAAAAGGGGGTTAACTTTGGCAGTTATATTGATAACGAAGGCATGGGGCAGTATTTTAAGCACATGTACTACAAGGTGGATATCTATGATAATAATATCTTCCTGATGACCAACCAGTTCCTGAGCCCGATATGTAACTCGGCCCCTACCTTCTACAAGTTCTTCATTGTGGATACCACGATGGTCAACAATATTAAGGTGGTTCATTTGAGCTTCACCCCAAGGAACACCACTGATATGCTGTTTGAGGGTTCCATCTATATTACGCTCGACGGGAATTATGCAGTACAAAAGGCGTCACTTACAGTTAATAAGAACATCAACCTCAATTTCGTCAAATCGCTGCATGTCGACCAGGATTTTGAGCAGACGCCGGAAAAACGTTATCGCCTGAGCAAAAGCAATACGATAGTTGATTTTGGGTTCAACAAAAAAACGAATGGCGGGCTATTGGGTATCCGGACGATCACCTACGGCGACTACATAACCAATAAAAAGCTGGCCGACACAACCTACGATGGCTCAGCTACGGTCATACTTGATGACGCGAAAAGCCGCAATAACGATTACTGGAAACAGAACAGGCTCGACACACTTACAACTGCCGAATCAAAGGTGTACCATAACATCGATACGCTGGTTACCATACCGTCCTACAAGCGTACGATGGATATTCTGACCCTGCTTTTGGCCGGCTACAAATCATTCGGACCGTTTGAAATGGGCCCGTCAAACGCTTTCTACAGCTTTAACCCGGTTGAGGGTCTGAAACTAAGGCTCGGCGGACGAACAACGCCCGAGCTAAGCAAAAGATTTTACTTTGAAACTTATGCCGCTTACGGTTTTAAGGATGAAAAATGGAAATATTTCCTGAGCGGCACCTATTCCCTCAACAAAAAATCCATCTACCGTTTCCCGCAGGACTATTTTCGGGTGAGCTATCAGAAGGATACGCAAATACCGGGATTGAACCTGCAGTTTGTGGAGGAAGACAACTTCCTGCTCTCATTCAAGCGCGGGGAAAATGATAAATACCTGTATAACGATTTCCTGAAATTCGATTATGTGCATGAGTATGAAAGCCATTTTTCCTATAGCCTTGGCTTGAGGAGGTGGGTACAATCGCCGGCAGGAACATTGGTCTTTAACAATACTGTCGATGGCGCGACGAATACCATCCCGAGCCTGACCTCGACAACCGTTAGGGCTACGCTGCGGTATGCACCTAACGAGCAATTTTACCAGGGTAAAATTTACCGGATCGATATTCCCAACCAGTACCCGATATTCACGCTGGATTATACGCAGGGCCTAAAAAATGTGCTGGACGGGCAATACAATTTTTCGATACTCCACGGCCAGTTTGACAAGCGCTTCTACCTGTCTCAATTGGGTTATGCCGACTTTACCGCCGAGGCGTTGCATGTATTCGGCCAAACCCCGTGGCCGCTGCTTTCGATACCGCGCGCTAACCAGACTTATGCGTATGATCTGTACTCCTACAACCTGATGAACTTTTTGGAGTTCGTGAACGATCACTCCGAATCGCTGTTCCTGGATTACCATTTCAACGGCTTCTTTTTCAACAAAATACCCTTGTTCAAAAAGCTGAAATGGCGCGAAACATTCTCCGTAAAAACGTTATGGGGCGGTTTACGCGATGAAAATAATCCGTCGATACACCCCGACTTATACCAATTGCCGCTGGATGGCAAAGGGCAGCCGATAACTTTTGTTATGAACCGGGGCGCTTATGTAGAAGGAAGCGTGGGTATAGAAAACATTTTTAAATTCTTCCGGGTTGACCTGGTAAGGAGGTTTACTTATCTTGATAATCCCGAAGTAGCAAAATGGGGCATCAGGACCAGGGCGTTATTTACTTTCTGATTAACTCTGATTAACTTTGTATAACAATGGCGGAACAAACATCCATTCGTACCAATCTCCAGTTAGGCATCTACAAGATGATAGACCCTGTTGTGCGCGTCCTGATCAAGCTGGGGCTTACGCCTAATGCGGTCACCACAATCGGTTTTGTGCTGAATGTAGGCGTAGCGGTGATATTTATCATCGGCGCTGAGGAAGGCAACCGCGGCGACCTGACCTACATAGGCTGGGCCGGCGGATTGATCTTGTTTGCCGGCCTGTTTGATATGCTGGACGGCCAGGTAGCACGACTGGGCAATATGAAATCAACTTTTGGCGCTTTGTACGATTCGGTACTTGACCGTTACAGCGAGCTCATCATGTTCCTGGGCATTTGTTATTATTTAGTGGCGCACCACTATTTTCTCAGCTCGATATTCGCTTTCATCGCGCTCATCGGTTCCATGATGGTAAGTTATGTAAGGGCCCGCGCCGAAGGTTTGGGCGTGGAAATTAAGGGCGGGTTAATGCAGCGTCCCGAGCGCGTAGTTACCATCGGCCTTTTTGCCATGTTATGCGGCGTGATATCGCTTTATATCGGCGGTGATTATAAACTTTATGTTCCCGGTATCCGGTTTCATGTATTTGAAACCATATCCATCTTCACCTTCCCTATTGTAGCATTGGCTGTCCTGACAAATATCACCGCCTTCAGGCGATTGATTGATGCCAAAAAAGCCCTTGACGCCAAGAAATAACGATCATTGCCCGTTCCCGATTTGATATGCGATTCCTTAAAATATTTAGCTTTTTAATTCTCGTTTCCACCTATGCCCTGGCTGCCGACGGCGGCAAAAAAGGTACGCCGGATTCCTTGAGCCGACCGTTAAATTATCCCAAACCACAGGTTACCGCCGAAAGGCTTTTCTATGTGCAGCGTACGCCCAATACCAATACCATAGTTTATGATATCAATTTGGGTAAAAACGGCAAGCCCGATGCAAATGAGCCAGTGAAAGTTTACTGGATACGTTACGCCGATAAAGGGCAAAAAGCTGAGCTTACCTATATCCAGCGTAAATTTGCTTATGGATTGAATAGTAAGTCGCTGGGTAACGATAATTATGATATCAGATTTGTGTCATACAAAAAATTTCCGCTCACACTGATGAAGGCTAATGACGGAAAATATCATATATTCGCACTTATTTCGCAAAAACAGCTGATGCTGGATCGTATTTTTGTGAAAATAGAAGGTGGTACCTTTTGGTTCCCGAATGTAGTGTATGTTGAGGTTGAGGGCACCGACCCGAAGACAGGCAGAGAAATGGTAGAACGTTTTAAACCCTGAAGACAATGAAAAAAAATTATGTTTCCAACTCGCAGGAATCTGTGAGAATGTTCAAGAATAATCTACTGGAAGTGCTTTCCAAAGTGCACTACCTGGTACCGGTTTTTATCTTCATGCCGGTGATATTGTTTTGTATTTACTGGTCCTTCTTCCAACTCGGAATCGGGATACTTCCGTTCGTTGGATATTTTGCGCTCGGCCTGTTCATCTGGACGTTCACCGAATACATTATGCACCGTTTTGTATTCCATTACGCCCCACCAAATAAGCCCTGGGCACAAAGGATGCACTTTATAT
>Ga0157374_10003724_pt1 | contig 12812 bp, 10 predicted proteins | sample M25metaG_FD_115308 | JGI IMG/M metagenome (GOLD analysis project Ga0157374, IMG submission 115308) | Miscanthus rhizosphere microbial communities from Kellogg Biological Station, Michigan, USA - M2-5 metaG | ecosystem: Host-associated > Plants > Roots > Rhizosphere > Soil | place: USA: Michigan...
CCGGCGTTACCCCGATCAGGCCGCCCTTGCCCCCCAGCGCCGAGATGTCGGCGAGGACTCCGTCGAGCGCCTCCTGAAGGCTAGCCCCGCCAAGCCTTATCCGGCTCGCAACTTCGTGCGCGGCGACCGCGCGGATGAAATATTCGCCCGAACCAGTCGCGGAAATGGCGGCGGCGCGATTATCGGCATAGGTGCCGGCGCCGATGAGCGGCGAATCGCCCACACGGCCCCATCTCTTCGCCGTGATTCCGCCCGTAGAGGTTGCCGACGCAACATTGCCGTGAGTATCGACGGCGACTGCTCCGATCGTGCCGTACTTGATCGGGTCGGCTTTGCTTCCGGCTGCCAGTGCTTCCTCAAGCTGGCGACGCCGCTCGGGCAGGATGAAGAAGTCGTTGGGCACCTGCTCGAGCCCGGCCGCCGCGGCGAACCGATCGGCCGCTGCGCCCGCAAGGAAGACGTGGGGGCCATGTTCCATGAGCCGTCGCGCAAGGCTGATCGGCGCCCGACTGGTCTTGATGCCTGAGACCGCTCCCGCCTGCCGCGTTCGGCCGTCCATGATGGCCGCGTCGAGCTCGACCTCGCCTTGCTCGGTGAGGACGCTCCCGCGGCCTGCGTTGAAGCACGCGTTTTCCTCGAGGGACCGAGCGGAAGCTTCGACAGCATCGACCGCCGTTCCGCCGGCGGAGAGAATGTCGGAACCCACCTTCAAGGCATCATCGAGTCCCGCGCGAGCCTGCGCCTCGTGCACCGGATCGTCGTGCGCGATCCGCTCAGATCCCGCGCCACCATGAATGACCAGGCGCCATCTCGTTTTCGTCATGGCGGCCGCCTTAGCGGCGCACTTTCGTCCGCGCCAGTTGACGACATCTAGCAAGATATATTATTATGATATCAAATTTATGGAGGCAGAAGTGGCGAACGAGAAAGTCATTGCACTGACCGCGACGAGCGAAAGGCCAGCGTCGACCTACAGCGGGTATGTCATGCTGATCGTCCTCCTGATCGCGATCCTCGCCGACAGCTTCGGCATCCGGCAACTGGGAGCGCTCGGCGGCGCGGGGATGGGCTTCGTCATCGTCATCGCCGCAACCCTGATCTTCATCCTTGTGATGCCCGGTTTTTACATGCTTCAGCCCAACCAGGCGGCGGCCATTACGTTGTTCGGATCCTATGTCGGTACCGATCGCGTGACGGGCCTCCGCTGGACGTGGCCCTGGCTTGCCAAGAAGAAGCTCTCGGTTCGCGCCAACAATTTCATTTCCGAAAAGATCAAGGTGAACGACCTGCGCGGAAATCCGATCGAAATGGCAGCGCAGATCGTCTGGCGCGTGGTTGATACGGCGCAGGCGTTGTTTGACGTCGACGATTACAAGCAATTCGTCCGCGTTCAGGTGGAAGCGGCGATCCGAACGATTGGATCTCGCTATCCGTACGACGACTTCACCCACCAAGAGATCACGCTTCGCGGAAACCACGACCAAGTGGGCGCCGAGCTCCGAACCGAGCTGATCGCCCGGCTCGCGGTGGCCGGCATCACGGTCGACGAATGTGGATTCACGCACCTTGCCTATGCACAGGAAATCGCGGGAGCGATGCTGCGCCGCCAGCAGGCGCAGGCGGTCGTGGCTGCGCGCAAGACGCTCGTCGAAGGCGCCGTTGGGATGGTTGAAATGGCGCTCGACGCCCTGTCGGAAAAGAATGTCGTCCAGCTCGACGACGAACGTCGCGCTGCCATGGTTTCTAACTTGATGGTCGTTCTTTGCGGCGAGCGCGACACGCAGCCAGTCGTCAACACCGGCACGCTTTACCAATAGGCGTGGCCGGTGCCCGAAGGCGAGCGCAAGGCTTATCCGCTACGCGTCGACCCAGGTTTGTGGGCGGCGGTCGAGCGATGCGCTGCGGCTGAGCTTCGGAGCGTGAATGCGCAAGTCGAATGCCTGTTGCGGGAGGCCCTTGGAGCACGGGGGGTCAAGCTTGGGTCGCCGGCGCCGCGCAAGCGCGGACGGCCGCCGAAGGAGAAAAGATGAATGAGCGAAGGCCCTGAATGGTTCGCTCCCAAGCGCTATGGGTTCGGATCCGGAATGCCGATTACCTGGCAGGGATGGGCTCTGACGATCGGCTTCGTCGTGATCGTGATCCCGCTTTCCATGATCTTTGCGAAGCAGCCGTTCCAATTGATCGCGGCGCTGGTGCCGATAACCGTGACTTTCATGGTCATCTGCGCTCGTACGACACGAGGCGGCTGGCGCTGGCGCTGGGGGGACGACGACTAGCCGACGGATAAATCCCGCTGCTGGTTGACCAGCCGCCATTCGTCGAGATCGGCAAGCATGATGCGGGCGGCCTGCTCGGCGAGATCCGCGGCGCGCGACAGGCTGACTTCCTTGCTCAGCTCGTGCTCAATCTGGCGAAGCATGTTGACGGTCGCCATGGACCTTAAAGCATCGCCTCCGAAATCGGCCTGAAACCGGATTCCGAATACCGCGGTGCCGAGTGCCGGAAAACCGGCCGAGACCAGGGTGAACCAATTGCCGTACCGGTTCACAAAGGCCTCTCCGAATGCGACACCCAAAAGCGTCGCGATCGATACCAACACCGTGGCCGCGAACAACACCATTCCGGTCTGCTCGAGCCGGCGGTCCAGCAGCTTGATCTGGGTGGCGTTTCGTTCATGGTAGCTGACCTGAGGTTCCACCTCATGTTCCGCGATCGCGCGTCCAAGTTGCGCGGCGCAGGCGCGGTCGATTGCGCCAGAGGGACAGCCCATCGCCCGCCAGATGCCGCTCGCATACCAGTCGATCCACCGCTTCGGTACGGGATTGGTCGCGGTTCCCGGCGGATCGGGTGCTGCAATTCCGAGGAGCTTGAGGCTGCGCATCGGCCGCAGTCGCTCGGCGAGCTGGCGATAGTCCAGCCAGCGCCGATGCCATTCCTGCCGCGATCCGATCACCGCATTGAGGATGATCGCGAGCGTGATCATCAACTCGAGCGAAGCTTCCTCGAAGCGCAGACGAGGCGCCATGAATGCGGCCAGGCCCAGGCAAACCGCGACGCCACCGAGCACAAAGTTGAAGATATGGCCGCTCCGGTAAGTCTGCGCGAAATGAGTCGCGAGGCGGTCGGCCCAGCTGTACGAATCTTCGAGCACGCCGATCGGCGCGTTGATGTTGTGCGCTTCGCCGCAGCCTGCGCGGTAGCGGCGCCATTCGTCCCGGATCTGAGCCTCGGCATGCATGGGGTTCACGTCGCGCGAGCTGATCCGGCGAACGCCGGCGGCCGTCAGGAGCAAGGGATATTCGATGCGCGTGCGGATGCGCGGCAGGCACTCCCTCAAAAATCGTTTCAGGAATCGCTGCTCCTGCTCGTCCGGCGGGGGCATCAGGAGGCCTCGAAGCAAGGCGTCGACGTCCGACGATGCGAGCGGCCGAGCAACTCCGGGGTCGTCAGCAACGGTAATCACCGTCGGATCGAATGCGCTCCACAGGATGCGTGTATCGCCGCCCGGCGAAAGCGGAACGTGAACGATTGCCGTTCCGCGAGTAAGGGCAAGCTGGACCACTTCTCCGGTACCGCCGCGGCCCCGCGGTGGAAGGCCGTCCCAGATCGCGATCAGCACGTCAGAGTGAGCGACGGTTGCTCTGCCGGTCATGACATACGCGTCGAGAGCGTGGCCCGGATCGCCCGGCAGCTCGAGCAGGCAATCCGCTTGCTCAAGCAATTCATCGAACCGCTCCTTCGCGCCGTGGTTGGCCAGGCTTTCGCGATATTGCGTTCGCTCGAACGGAAGGATCGCCTGAAGTTCCCAGCCGAGCTCCAGCGCGACATCGGCCGCAATCTGGTCGGCGCCGTCGGCGATCGGCGACACGAAACGAAGACGCGGCTCGAATAAGGCAAAGCTGTTGCGCTCTGCTGCGAGCAACGCTCGTCCCGACTCTTCAATCTGCAGGAGAACGTCGCGGACGCGCTCCCGCAAGACAGGAACGCTGCCTGCGGGGAGCACGTCGGCGCGATGGCCGGTCACACCGACGCACAGGACAAAGGGTACTGGCGGCGGTCCCGCCGCGGAGCTGGTCAAATTTCGCCCGTTGCCGACTTCTTCATTGATTGCGGCTTTCCGTGCTTTGGAGTTTGTTCCTCAGACGGTTCCTCCGAACCAGGGCAGTGATGGCGAGCAGTGCGACTGCCCCAACTGCCAGGTATACAATCAAATATTGCATGTCGGGCGGACCGCCGCCGCCATTCTGAATGATAGGATCGAGCTGGTTCGCATTGTCGAAATTCATCACGTACGAGAGATTGTCGGTCTTCCAATTGTGATCTTTGAAGGTCAGGACCGCGGTACCTTCGCCCTTGATGTCATGAATCTCCTTCGTCTTCGATCCCGTTGGGCCGGTGGGTTTAGTCGTTCCCGGCGCAACCCAGATCGCGTCCTTGCTCGTAAAAGTGATCTTCTTGTTGGGATCGGAATATGGGTTCGGGTTGGTGATTGTGACAGTGAAGTCGGCCTTGTCGCCGTAAGGGATCTGAATCGCGGGGTAACTACCCGGCCCCGATTGGTTTCCGTTGTAATCCATTTGCCAATGATCGAAGCTTCCGTCCTTCTTAAGAACTGCCGTCAGATCGATGGCTTCATTCTGTGTGCCCATCTCTCCCCCCTCCTTTAGCGCCGATCCCTATTGATCGGTCGTTATTCAATCGAATTGGAAGCCAGGGCCGCCTCCGCCGTTCTGAATGATCGGATCGCACGGATGCGAATTGCCGTCTTTGTCGACAACGTTGATTTGGTAGCGCAGCGTGCGCTCTTGGCCCGTGTTGCTGTCGCTGATCGTTACACTGTCGACGTCGCAAGAGAGGACAGTGATCTGGTCTGTGCCGATGCCGGCCGGTGGACAGCAGCTCTCATCTTCCCACACCTGGAACGGATGGCCGCAATCAATGCGCAGCTTTAGGCTTTTGGCGCTTTGATCGACCAAAATCTTGAGTTCGATTTCCTCGGGGTCGGCGCCATGGTCGATTTTTGTCTTGTGGTCCTTTGCCGGCTTTCCGTCGGTACTCTCCCATCCGACCGTCGCGCCATCCCATTTCGCCTTAAACTTGATTTTCCTTGCCATACTATTCTCCAGATCAACTCGGTCGGCGATAACCCATGGAATTTAGCTTCGCGGTAATGGCATTAGCTTCAGCGCTCCGGCCAACACGTTCGAGAACCAAAGCGTGCTGCCGCAACTCCCATGGAGTTTCGGCTGCGACGTGCGGAATCGCGGAGTAGGCGGACATCCATAAACCCTGGGCAGCGGCGGCATTGCCCGCGGCCCGATATGCATCGCCAAGGACGCGGTTGGTTTTGGCAAGCAGGAATGAATCAAGCGCGGGGTCGGCTGTCCTCACGCTCTTTGCAATTTGCGATGCTCGGATCGCTGCTCGGACCGCGTCGTCGTTCTTGCCCCGCGCCAGCGCAATCTGTGCGCGCATTAGCCAACAGTCCCGAGAGCCTCCTAGCCATGTGGGGTTCTTCGGGTTTTTGCCGAGCAGCTCCGCAACCATTGCACATCCACCCTCGTTTGCCGGCTCGGATGCGTCGACAGCTCCATTGAGCAAAAACAACTCGGCCAGTGCGATCTTCGACCGAAATCCGAATTCCACCCAAAGCGTGTTGTCGGGCTCATAGGGAATAAGGAAATCGGCCTGTGCCGCTGCAATCTTTAGCTGCGCGATCGCACGATCGAGTTGCCCGACCCCAGCGTAGAGAATTCCGAGGCCTCGGTGTGCCGGGATAAGCTTTTGCCGATAGGCAATGTCATTGGTCTCGCGGAACTTCCGCTCGAGCAGACCAACGTGCTGTTCGCGGATGGCAATGGCATCTGCCAGATTGCCTTTGTCGAATTGCGCATCGGCAAGCCACGCCATCGCTTCCGGCACAGCTTGCTGGTATTCGGCGTTCTGCGGGTTGAGCGCAGTGATTGCTTTGATGGTCTGCAGTGCCTGTTCGAACTGTGCGGTCGCTTCGGAATAGCGCCGCTGGTTCAGATAAAGAGTGCCGAGATCAGTCTCCGCGAATTGAACTTCCATTCGCCAGCGCATGTTGTTCGGGTCGAGCGCCACCATCTGCTCAGACAGCCTTTTGTACTCCTGCATGCGGGTAATCGCGCTCGCCAGATCGCCCCGAAGCTGTGCACTGTTTCCAATGTAAAAAACATTTTGCGCATGTTCGTAGAGCCGCTGGGGGTCATCCGGCTTTCGCCGCAGGGCCTCCGCAGTGCCGGCATAGGCTTCGCGATAAAATGCGAGAGCTACGTACCCCTTGCCGCGCGCGTCCGCGATCTGGCCCATCAGGGTTAGCGCTTTCGATCGTTGCGCTAGCCCCTGGTCGGAAAGGCGGGACGTATCCTGCTGGTGATAATAGGCCAGGACTCTCGTGCCCACGCCGTCGAGCGCGTCCAGCTTTCCGATCGGCTCGAGCTTGGCCTTGAGGTCCCCGAGCATGAAACCGATCAGACCCTCCGCCTCCCGCCGTTGCTCACGGGCCTCGTTGCGCGCCTGGAAGGCGGCGACCGCCAGCGTGCTTGTCACCGCCATTCCGGCGAGGGATCCGGCGGCGAGCCAAGCAAGCTGTCGGTGACGCCGCGTCGTCTCGCGCTGAACGAGCTCGTCCAGGCCGACCCCGAGCATGCCGGCGACGAGCTTGAGGAAAGCCAGTCGCCGACCTTCGCCGGTTGCCCGGAAATCCGCGGCGAGCGGTTCCGCGCGCTTCTCCGTCTGATGCCCGCGGCGGTCATATTTGTACCGCAGTGCCGGGGGGAAGCACTCCTCCGCCTCTCGTCCAGGAATGTCACTTGCAAACGGCTCACCCTGGACGACCGCAGCGAGCACGCAGCCTTCGGGGCGCGTGCGTTTGAAGGATTCGATCTCCTGGTTCGTCCAGCGCGACTTCGACGCCATCGGCGAGCAAAGCACGATCAGGAATTGGGATCCGGCAAGTGCCGCCTTGATCTCCTGGGCCAGGTCGCCTCCCGCCGACAAATCCTGCTCGTCCCGAAAGATCGGCGTGAGGCGGCGCGGAACGACCCCATTTGCAGTGAGCTTGCCGGCGATCGAATGCGGCACCCGGAACTTCTCAAGCTCACGGTGAAGCCAGTCGGCGAGCTCCTTGTCCTGGTGGCTGTAGCTGAGGAACGCATAATATCGCGTCCTCAGGCGGGGGATGCGCGAAACCTCGCCAGAATCGGCGGCACCATCGATGGCCTGCATTCCGGCAAGCTTGGCCATAGGCCGCCCCCAGCGAGTTCCGTTAACCCTGTTAACACAACAGGATCAGGTCACGCGAATCGCGGCTCCGGTTTTCGGAAAGGCCGGAAGGCCTTATATGCCCCGCAAACAGCCCGAGAGTTTCATGTCTTCCATTCGACCCTGGCGCGATATTGAGCGACGCAAGTCGCGGCAGATCATGATCGGCTCCGTCCCTGTGGGCGGAGATGCACCGATCAGCGTCCAGACCATGACCAATACGCCGACCGAAGACGCCAAGGCGACGATCGATCAGATTCGCCGCTGCGAGGAGGCCGGCGCGGACATCATCCGCGTGTCCTGCCCCACGGCCGACGCGACCGCTGCACTGAAGGAGATCGTGCGCGCAGCAACGGTCCCGATCGTCGCCGACATCCACTTTCACTACAAACGCGCGCTTGAAGCGGCCGACGCCGGCGCTGCCTGCCTTAGAATTAACCCGGGAAACATCGGCTCGGAGGAAAGGGTCAGGGAAGTCATTGCCGCTGCGCGTGCGAACGGCTGTGCGATCCGAATCGGGGTCAATGCAGGGAGCCTGGAAAAGGACTTGCTTGAGAAATACGGTGAGCCGTGTCCGGAGGCTCTGGTGGAGAGCGCGCTCGACCATATCCGGATCCTCGAGGACCACGGCTTTCGCGAATATAAGGTCGCGGTGAAAGCGAGCGATGTCTTCCTCGCGGTTGCCGCCTACCAGCAGCTCGCAAGCGAGGTCGATTGCCCGCTTCATCTTGGAATCACCGAAGCCGGCGGATTGATCGGCGGGACGGTCAAGTCCGCGATCGGAATCGGCAACCTGCTTTGGGCGGGAATCGGCGACACGATCCGAGTGTCCCTGTCAGCCGAGCCGGAGGAAGAAGTTCGGGTAGGGTATGAAATACTGAAGGCGCTTGGAATCCGCAGCCGCGGCGTCCGCGTCGTCTCCTGCCCCAGCTGCGCCCGCCAGGGCTTCGACGTGATCCGCACAGTGGAGGCGCTCGAAGAGCGTCTCCAGCACATCAAGACGCCGATGTCGCTCTCCGTGCTTGGCTGCGTCGTCAACGGCCCCGGAGAGGCTCGCGAGACGGACATCGGCATCACCGGCGGCGGCAATGGGAAGCATATGGTCTATCTGTCGGGAGTGACCGATCACCACGTGCAGGATGCCGACATGATCAACCACATCGTGAGGCTGGTCGAGGCAAAGGCAGCGGAAATCGAAGCCGCAACCGAAGTGCCGACGCTCGACGCTGCCGAATAGGGTTTAGCCTTTATTCACTTTGTGGGCGCAGCTTCGGGCTGTGACCAAGCTGTTGCTCATCCTGATTCTTGGCGGCGCTCTCGCAAACTCCCTCGCGTCGGCCAACTCGCAGCCGCCACTCCTGATCGACTCGCAGCCGTCGCCACCCTCACTCGACGCAAACAACTGATCGCCGCTAAGCGCGGCATGTGAACCGCGTCATCCAGCATCCTGTCCAAGGCTTCCTCGCGGCGCTCGGCGCCGTGGCGGTACTGTCGATCATGGACGCGGTGATGAAGCATCTTGTGCTCGTCATCGGCATCGTCGCCGTCAGCATCTGGCGCTCGGTTGCCAATCTCCTCTTCAGCGGAGCGCTGTTCCTGCCGCGCCGAAAAGGCTGGCCGGCCGGGCGGGTTCTGAAGATTCACGTGGCGCGTGGAATCGTGGTGACGCTAATGGCCTTCCTCTTCTTCTGGGGAATCGGCCGCATTCCGCTGGCGCAGGCGATCGCCCTGACCTTCATTGGTCCCTTGATCGCCTTGCTGCTGGCTTCCGTTTTCCTCGGCGAACAGATTGGCGGACGATCAATCCTCGGTTCGCTTATCGCCTTTGGCGGAGTCCTGATCATCGTCGTTGGGCAAGCAACAGCAAAATTGGGCGCGGATGTATTGCTCGGTACGTTCGCGATCCTGGTGTCGGCAGTGACCTATGCCGTGAACATCGTGATGATGCGGCAGCAGGCTCTCGCCGCAGAGCCATTCGAGATCAATTTCTTTCAGTCCGCCACGGTCATGGCGATCTGGGCGTTGCTGATACCAATGGTCGGGATTCCGGCCTGGCCCGCCGGCCAATGGCATTGGGTTATCTTCGCCTCGGTACTTTCCACTTGCGGCACGTTGCTGTTTGCATGGGGCTATGCCCGCGGTCCCGCGAGCTATCTCGCAGCCACCGAATATAGCGGCTTCATTTGGGCATCGGTGCTGGGCTGGCTCATCTTCAGCGAACGCGTTTCCTTGTACACGCTCGCGGGCGCGATCATGATCATAACCGGGTGCTTCATCGCTGCACGTCGCAAGGTGCCGGAACTGCCCGAGATCGATCTAACTGCCTGATCCCAGCACGTTGATGGTGAACGCCAGCACGCCGATGTTGAACGCGAACGCAGCAAGGCAGTGGAAGGTCACGACCTTGCGCATGCGCGTTTCGGTGATCACCACGTCCGAAGTGGCAAACGCCATTCCACAGGTGAAGGAAAAGTAGACGAAGTCCCAATAAACGGGATGCTTGGTTCGCGGGAATTCCAAACCGATGCATCCGACGTCAGGATGCATGTAAGCGAGATGCGCATAGTGAAGAGCGTAGATCGAATTGCTGAAGATCCAGGCGATAGCGAGGGTGACGATGATCAGCATCTTCGTCATCGGCTGCGGATTATGGCCAACAGCTTCCGCAGTGATTGAGACGAACAGCACCGCGATCACGATTCCAGTCACCGCCAGAAGCAAGGTTCGGTTCGCGTCGTTCTGATGGGCGTGCTCGCGGATCGTGGCGGCCTCACGCGTCCCGAGCAACGGCCAACAAATTGCGATGAAGAAGATTGCGGCAAGGTCGAACGACGCCATGAATCCCAGCGGCATATTACCGAGCAGCGGGATCGAAACCGGGATCGTCACAATCAGCACCGCCAGGAACGCGAGGAAGCGAGGATGGGCGATCCTATTGCCGATGGTGCGCCGCTTCGACATGAGCTGGAACGTACCGAATGAACGTCGCTCGTCCAGTGAAAGGATTGTCATGGCCTGGGTCTGGCTAATCGTGGGTGGATTCTTCGAGGTCGGCTTCACGACGTCGCTCAGGTTCGTCGACGGCTTCAGGAATGTCCCCTGGACGCTCGCATTTCTCGCTTCGGTGGCGGTCAGCATGGGCCTTCTCGAAGTCGCGTCCCGATCGATCCCGATGGGTACGGCGTACGCCGTTTGGGGAGGAATTGGTGCCGTTGGCACCGTGGTAGTTGGCATCCTCTGGTTCCAGGAGCCGGCGAGCTTGGCTCGAGTGCTGCTGATCTTCGCAATCGTCGCGGCGATCGCAGCATTGCGCGCGACTGCTTGAGCCCACTGAATCGGGGTTTTCCCGATACCGCTGTCAGGCGCGCCGTTGCACCTAGCCCGCGAAAGTGATCGGAGGCGGGCATGGGTCGGAGGGCATTCGCGGAATTCTTCGGAACATTTTGGCTGGTCTTGGGGGGGTGCGGCAGCGCAGTGATCAGCGCCGCCTTTCCGGAAGTCGGAATTGGGCTTCTTGGCGTCGCGCTGGCCTTCGGTCTCACCGTACTGACCATGGCTTACGCCATTGGGCACGTGTCAGGCTGCCATCTCAATCCTGCAGTTACTGTGGGGTTGTGGGCAGGTGGACGCTTTCCCGCGCGCGACATCCCTGCCTATGTGATCGCCCAGGTCATCGGCGGCATCGCTGCGGCATTCCTGCTTTACTTCATCGCTAGCGGGCATCCGGGGTTCACGCTCGCCCCCAACAGCCTCGCTGTGAACGGCGTTGGGGATTTGTCACCGGGCGGCTATTCGATGCAGGCCGGGGTGGTCACCGAGATCGTGATGACGGCATTCTTTCTGATTATCATCATGGGATCGACGCATGCACGCGCGCCTGTAGGTTTCGCGCCAATCGCCATTGGTCTTGGCCTGACCTTGATCCACCTGATCTCCATCCCGGTCACCAACACGTCGGTGAATCCGGCGCGCAGCACCGGCCCGGCGCTGATTGTCGGCGGCCCGGCGCTCTCGCAATTGTGGATATTCTGGGTCGCCCCGATCGTCGGAGGAGCGATCGGCGGCGCTCTTTATCGTTGGCTGTCGCCGGTTACCGAGCCGGACATCGCTGGTCGTCCAGAACGCTGAGGCTGAAGCAACGGAGCGATTTCCGGACTTTCCTCGATCGAAGGCAGGAACTTCGGCGTGGGGAAAGGTCCGCGCGCCTGCTCATAGGCATAACCGAGTGAAAGCAACCGCGCTTCGCTCCACCTGGGACCGATAAAGCTTAGGCCGACCGGCAATCCCTTCACCAGGCCCATTGGCACCGTGAGGTGCGGATAGCCCGCAACCGCTGCGAGGGAACCGGCGCCTCCGCCTGCAACCTGGTCGCCGTTGGCGACGTCGATTAGCCACGCCGGCGGCATGGTCGGGCCGACCAGGGCCACCACGCGATTGTCCTTGAGTAGCTTGTCGATTCCGTTCGGTCCGGCAGCCTGGAAACTGATCGCACGAGCCTTCTTATATGCTGGGTCGGCGAGACCCTTCGTCTTTTGCGCCTGCTCAAACAGTTCCTGCCCGAACAGCGACATTTCCTGCTTCTGATGCGAATTGTCGAAAGCAATCAGCTCGGACAAGGTGCGCGTGGGGATCGAAGCCGGGCTGCCCTTCAGATATTTCGCCATGTCGGCCTTGAGCTCGGTCAGCAGCACCGGAAGCTCATTCTTGCCGATGGCCTTGTCGTCGAACTTCTTGATGTCGACCAGGATGGCGCCCTTTTGGCGGAGGAGCGCAAGCGCGGTCTCGAACGCCGCGTCGGTGCCAAATCCGGAGGCGAAGCGCATCACGCCGATCCGCTTGCCCTTTAGCGAGTTCCCATCGAGGCCAGCGGCATAATCGACCCGGTGCCGATCGGCGTCGCGCGTGGCCTCATCGGCGACATCGCTACCGGCAATGACGGTGAGAAGCTCGGCCGCTTCGCGAACGCTTGCGGCCATCGGGCCCGCCGTATCCTGACTATGACTGATCGGAACGATATGCGTCCGGCTGACGAGCCCGACCGTGGGCTTCAGCCCGACAATTCCGTTGACCGATGCAGGGCAGGTGACTGACCCGTCCGTCTCAGTTCCGATCGCGAGCCGGACGAGCCGCGCGGCCACGGCCGCGCCCGATCCGCTCGAAGATCCGCACGGGTTGCGATTGAGCGCCCACGGATTGCGCGTCTGTCCGCCCACTGCGCTCCAGCCGGAGATGGAGCGGGTCGATCGGATGTTCGCCCATTCGCTGAGGTTTGTCTTGCCGACGATGATAGCGCCGGCGCTACGCAGCCGTGCGACGAGCGGCGCATCCCGATTGGTGACATTGCCGGCAAGCGCGAGGCTACCGGCCGTGGTCGGAAGCGGCCCAAGGCTTTCCATATTGTCCTTGATCAGCACCGGCTGTCCGGCGAGCGCGCCGCGAATGCCACTCAAGTCGACGCGCCGCGCCTGGGCGATCGCAGTCGGATCGACGGCGATCACCGAATGGAGACGGGGATCGATGCGCGC
>Ga0157374_10003725_pt1 | contig 12810 bp, 8 predicted proteins | sample M25metaG_FD_115308 | JGI IMG/M metagenome (GOLD analysis project Ga0157374, IMG submission 115308) | Miscanthus rhizosphere microbial communities from Kellogg Biological Station, Michigan, USA - M2-5 metaG | ecosystem: Host-associated > Plants > Roots > Rhizosphere > Soil | place: USA: Michigan...
GATCTGCAATTAATTTGTATTAAAAAAGTGGTGAGTATTTCGGTGAGTAAGAAATAAAATCCACATAATGTATTGAATATCAAATCGGTTTAAAAGGTGTACAATTCCCTCCCTCACCGCTGATTTCAATATCAAAAACAGATAAAAGCCAGCAAATCAAATGATTGCAGGCTTTTGTTTTTGAATCGAACGACCATTTTATTCACTAAATCGCACCAAAATGGTGAGTAATTCGGTGAAAAGTCTCGGCTCGTTTATGCCAACAGAATGGATGATGTTGACGACGAAGCGATATACGGTAAAAAACGCCAACGGCATAAAGGCCGCGGGCGATAGGTTTTATCAGAAAACGGAACAACTATACATCTTGCATTTTATTCATTCGTTAGATGACATGCTGAATCAGAACCTTTCTTATAATGTATATCATTTAAATTGCTGATTTCCAAAAATTTATTGTATATTTGAATTCACTCCTCTTAGAATTTTTTAATTCTGATACTGCTCTTTTAATTCATGCATGCTGAAAGCCGATCCTCACCATATAATTGCTATTGGCGCCTCTGCAGGTGGTATGGAAGAGATCAACTCTTTTTTTGATCATACACCTTTGGACGGAGTTTCTTATGTGATCGTCCAGCACTTGTCCTCTGACTTCAAAAGCAGGATGGTTGAGTTATTGGCCAAACATAGCAAGCTTGCGGTCGAACAGGCGGAAAATGGGATGACTGTCCAATGCAACCAGGTGTATCTGATTCCCAGTAACAAATACATGACGATTCGTGACGGAAAGCTCTATTTAACCGAAAAGGGCGAAATTCATGGCCCTCATTTAACTATTAATACGTTTTTCGATTCCCTTGCATCTTATTACGGCAAACGAGCCATAGGGATCATTCTTTCTGGCTTAGGCTCCGATGGAACCGAAGGCATAAAGGCGATTAAAAAGGCTGGTGGAATGGTGATGGCTCGCGATCCGGAAACATCAGAGTTTAGCAGCATGCCTTCCCATGCCATTGCCACTGGTGTAGTTGATTTCGTTTTGGAACCAGCTTTCATGCCGGCTGTAATAGAAGACTATATAAAACAAGAAGGGGAAGTAATTGCGGATCATAAGAATGATGAAAAAGATATTGCGGCAATTATTGACCTGATCAAGGAAAAATCCCCGCTTGATTTTTCAGATTATAAACAGCCAACAATAATAAGAAGGACAAAAAGAAGAGCTTCAATTGGTAATTTCAGCACCCTCGGAAAATACCTTAGTTTTTTGAAAGTAACCCCGGCGGAAGTAGATGCTTTGGCCAAGGAGTTCCTGATCAGTGTTACCTCATTTTTCAGGGATCAGGAAGCTTTCGATTTTATACAAAAAAAGGTATTGCCCGATATTTTGGCAAGGCTCGCTCCGGATGAAGAATTAAAAATGTGGGTTGCCGGTTGTGCGACAGGCGAAGAAGTTTACTCTTTAGCCATATTGATTGCTGAACAATTAACAGGTAAACTTGCAGATGTTGTAGTAAAGCTATTTGCTACCGATATTGATAGCGCAGCTTTGCTTCACGCAGGCAAAGGGGTTTATAATAAAGGAATCTCCAAAAACGTGTCTACTGAACGACTCGAGAAATATTTTTTAAAAGAGGGTGAGAACTACCGGGTGAAACCATACATACGCAAGATGGTGATCTTTGCACAACATGACCTGGTTAAAAATCCGCCCTATTGCAATATGCACCTGATTAGTTGCCGCAACCTACTGATCTACATGGCCCCGGTGTTACAAAAGAAAATATTTACCATGATGCTTTTCGGACTTAAAAAGGAAGGCTATTTATTCTTAGGTTCCAGCGAAAGTCCGATGCCTATTATCAAGAACCTCGAAGTGGTCCATAAAAAATGGAAGATTTACAAGAACCTGGAAACCAAACGGACCATAAGTTTTGATGCATTCTCGATGCCGGATCTGCCAGATCCCAAACACAACGCTTCACGATATTCGCCTGATGTAGCTAAAAATACAAATAACGCTTTGTCAGAAGAGATATATGAAAGCCTGGCAAATAAGCTTGACTACCTGGCTGTTGGCGTTGATGAAAACAACCAGGTTATCAGATCTTATGGAAATACTACAAAGTACTTATTACACAAACATTTCAACTCGGATATTTCAGAGCTTTTACCCAAACCGCTTGCCGTAGCTTTTAATACGTTGCGTAAACGAGTTTTGGAAACAAAAGATAGTGTTGCGCTTAATGGGATAAAAATTAAACAGGGTCAGCATATTGTTCCGGTCACTTTGTCGGTCAGCCCTTTGATCCTAAAGGGGAACGAAAAAATTTTGTGGGTGACTTTTAGCGCAGACAAATCAACCGTAACGCCACAAAAAGAAACTGTATATGATGAAAAAATATATCTTAATCAATACGTTGTCAACCTCGAAGAGGAGTTGAAAGAGTTAAAAGAAAAACTACATTCCTCAAATGAAAAGCTGGACGCCTCCAATGAAAATCTACAATCGTTTAACGAGGAGTTGATTTCCGCCAATGAAGAAATGCAAAGCACTAATGAAGAGATGCAATCCGTAAATGAGGAATTGTATACGATCAATTCAGACTACCAGTTAAAAAACAAAGAACTGCTGGAAATTAATGATGACCTGAATAATTATTTCAGGAGTAATATAAACGGGCAGTTGTTTATTGATAACGACTTGCGTTTAATGAAATTTTCACCGGGAACGGTAAAGCAAATCAACCTTTTAGAAACAGATATTGGCAGGCCGCTTAGTAACATTTCTACCAATATCAAATTCGAGACGATTATTGAAGATGTAAAAAAGGTGCTCGCCGACGGTTGCGTAATCACCAAAGAAGTTGAAACCAACAATGGTAAATGGTACCAGGTCATGACAATGCCCTACATACAGCAGGCCGATCATAAAAACACCGGTGCTATTATTACCTTCAATGATATCACTGAATTAAAAAAAATACAGCAGGAATTAAATATTAGCAATAAGATGCTGGGCATGGCTATAGATTCGGCAGCGATGGGTATGTGGTCGATAGACATCGAAACCCGCGAATTTGTTCCATCGCAAAGGCTTAAGGAAATATTTGGCTTTCATCGAGATGAGCAAATGACTTATGAGGCGGCTATTGGCCAAATTGATAGTAAATATCAAACCTTAGTGACCGATGCTGTTGAAGCCAATATTAAACAGAACATAAAATGTGATGTGGAATACCCACTTCGTGGATTTCATGACGGAAAACTGCGTTGGGTACGAGCAAGTGGCGATCTTTCCTACGATCAGGAAGATAAGCCGACTTATTTTACTGGGGTTGTTCATGATATTACTCCGCACAAGCAAGATGAAATACGGAAAAATGACTTTATCGCAATGGTCAGCCATGAGCTCAGAACACCGCTTACCTCGCTACAAGGATATGTGCAACTATTGGCTTCGAGGGTAAAGAATACAGAAGATACTTTCAGCGTTGTCAAATTGGATAAGGCCCAGATTCAGGTCAAAAAAATGATGGCCCTGATCAACGGTTTTTTAAATGCGTCTAGCTTTGAAGCCGGAAAGATTTACCTGAATGAGCAAACATTCGAGATGAACGCTTTGCTTAATGAAGTAGCAGAAGAAGTTACGCTGATAACCCCAGGCCACAATATTGCGGTACTGCCGTGCCCATTGATCTCTGTTAAAGCCGACCGGGATAAGATCGGGCAAGTGATCAATAATTTTCTAAGTAACGCTTTAAAGTATTCTCCAAAAGGGGGACATGTGGAAATTGCTTGCAAAGAATCAGATGGCAGTGTGCAGGTAAGCGTAAAGGATGATGGCATGGGCGTTAAGCCGGAAGATCAAGGGAAACTATTTGATCGTTACTTCCGGATAGAAAGTGCGCTTACCCAAACCATTTCCGGTTTTGGCCTTGGACTCTATCTTTCTGCCGAAATCGTCCAACGGCACAATGGCAAAGTTTGGGTGGAGAGTGAACCAGATAAAGGATCAACATTTTACTTTAGTTTACCCCTATTTTAATTAAATCAGTCGCTCTTGGTATTATGGCACAATATTAGACCATAGGTATGATATATTATTAGCCGTCCCTCCACTTTATGGCCAAAAAAATACTTGTTCTTGATGATGATCCTGATATTTTAGAAATACTTACTTTAGTATTAGTCGAGGGAGGATATGAGGTTTGTGCCCTATCATGCGGAAATACAGTATTTGAGGATATAAAACGCTTCCGGCCGGACCTGATATTAATGGATATAATGCTTGCTGGTTTAGACGGCCGCTCGATCTGCAAACAAATAAAAGAAAATCATTTGACCTATTTTGTGCCCGTTATCCTCATTTCCGGGACACATGACCTAGCTGAATCATTGCATTTGCCTGGCGCACCAAATGATTTTGTGGCAAAACCTTTTGATATAGATCATTTGCTTAGAACGATTGAAAGACAATTCGCCGCATAACTTTCGTAGTCTTTAGTTTCTGAGAGACTTTGATTTTACTAAATTAGTTTTAACGCAGCGCCTTTGTGTGCAGCAATGTGATCTGTCTTGTCACTTTTAATTTCGTATTGCGGATCATCTTTAGTCGCATGGTGGGTGTATCCTTTGTAATCAAAGTCAGTAGTATGAATTTTGATGATTTTTCCAGAAACATGCCCTGCTTCTGAATTCCAGCTCACATGATCGTTTATCTTAAATTTATGCACCATTACTTATTCTTTTAAATTCAAAAACAGCGATGATATCGGGAAGACGCTGTGCAATGTTTATCTATGACAATAATAACACCAAATTCAGTCGCTTTTAATATGAACCGGTTTTTTGATATTCCGGTTATTTCTTAGCACGGTCATCAACTGTTAAATCGCGCTTTTGAGGTTTACTTTATTTATTGGATGGCCGAGTTATCGGTAACGTGATGGCCTTGTTCATTTTCCTGTAGAACCATCGTTTAGCCAGTTCGGCACTTCCCAGATAAAGTATGATAATGAGCAGCATCCAGCCATAATAAGCAAAGTGCAACCTGGTGAATCCGAACCGTACGGCTAAGGGTGTCAGTGGTAATATTAGTACCAGGAGCAAAACCAGCACGGTAGCAATCGCCAGATATTTCCCCGGTAAACTTTTAAAGAATGGCAGCCTGGTACGTACAACCAGTACGATCAGAGTAGCAGAGATGACCGATTCGACGAACCAACCGGTTTGAAAAACCCGCTCATTGGCATGAAAAATATATAACAATACACCAAAGGTCAGGTAATCAAATACGGAGCTTAACAGTCCGAAGATGATCATAAAACGTTTAATAAAATTCAGGTCCCAGCGTTGCGGGGATTGTATATTGATCTGGTCAACCCGGTCCGTGGCAATGGTCATTTCTGGGAAGTCCGTCATCAGGTTGGTCAAAAGGATCTGCTTAGGCAGCAAGGGCAAGAACTTTAAAAATAGTGAAGCCCCGGCCATACTGAACATATTGCCGAAATTGGCACTGGTGGCCATAAAAATATATTTCATGGTATTAGCGAAGGTTTTGCGGCCTTCAATAATACCTTGTGTTAGTACATCCAGGCCGCTGCTCAATAACACGATATCCGCCGCTTCTTTGGCCACATCAACGGCTGTATTCACAGATATCCCGACATCAGCTATATGCAAAGCGGGCGCATCATTGATGCCATCGCCCATAAAACCCACCACATGGCCCGCCTTTTTCAATATGGCGATGATCCTTTCCTTTTGGTTGGGTTCTACTTCTGCGAAAATATCAGTCAACGGTGCCCGGTGCATCAGCGCGGTATTGCTCATCTTTTGTAATTCTTCTCCTGTTAATATTTGCGGCACTTTAACTCCTATTTGGAGGGCCAGGCTCTTGGCCACAAGGGCATTATCCCCGGTAATGATTTTCAGCTTTACGCCCAGCTTATCCAGGTTTTCTAAGATGGCAGCCACGTTTGCTTTGGGCGGATCAAATAAGGTAATGAAACCCAGGAAAGTCATTTCCTTTTCATCGGCGTTTGTAAAATCATGTTCAGCTTCGGCGGGTTTGTAGGCAACACCTAACGTACGGTATCCCGCCTCGCTTAATTGCTGATATTGCTTTAAGATCGCTACCTTGCTATCTGCTATTTTTGTAATCTTTCCATCGCCGGATTCCACCTTACCGCAAATACCAAGGATAATGGTCAGAGCGCCTTTGGTCACAGCAAAATTCTCCTTTCCGTTCTTTACCTGTATCGTTAATCTTTTGCGAATAAAATCATAAGGAATCTCGGTCTGCACGGTATAGGTGGCCTGCTTGGCCTCCTTATATCCTGAACGGATCGCTTCGTCAATGGGATTATGGAAACCTTGTTGTAACGAGGCATTCAGCCAGGCATATTGTAATACCTTATCGCTGTGCTGGCCGCTGCTGTCCAGAGTTTCTTTTAAATTGACTTTGCCTTTGGTAATGGTACCGGTTTTGTCAGAACAAAGAATATTCATGCTGCCAAAGTTTTCTATAGAAGACAACCGTTTCACAATCACTTTTTGCTTAGCCATACGCCTGGCACCTGTTGCCAAATTAACGCTAATAATGGCAGGAAGCAGTTGCGGGGTCAGCCCTACGGCCAGCGCCAGCGAAAACAAAAAAGAATCCAGGACGGGTTTATGCAAGAATACGTTGATGGCAAAAATGATGATCACCAGCAGCAGCGTAATCTCCATCAGCATATAACCGAACTTACGGATTCCCTTTTCAAAATCTGTTTCCGGGACTTTGGCCTTCAATCCTTCTGAAATTTTACCAAACTCTGTTTGCAGGCCTGTTTTCATCACCAACACGGTTGCCTTTCCGCTGATCACATGACTGCCCATAAAGATCGCATTAGTTCTCTTCGCCAAAGGGGTAGCGGCAGGTAACACGCCTGCATTCTTTTCTACCGGGTAAGTTTCACCTGTAAAGGCTGCTTCATCTACAAACAACTGCTGAGATTCCATGATCAGGCTATCGCCTGGAATAATATCACCGGCAGAAAGAACGATCACATCTCCCGGTACAACTTCTTCCACCGGGATTTCCTTTTGTTGCCCGTTCCTTAGAACTGCACAATGCAACTGTACCATTTTTAACAGTTCACTTACCGCGTTGGCCGCCCCCTTTTCCTGCCAGAAACCCAGGAAGCTACTGATCAGCACAATAATTAAAATAATGACCGTATCTGCCACATCACCCAGTCCAGCTGATAACAGGGCCGCTATGATCAGCAGTATGGTAACGGGGCTTTTAAATTGAGAAAGGAACAAAAGAATGACCGAAGACTGAGAACCGGTCTTTATGGTATTTGCACCATATTCTTTCTTTCTTTTGGCGGCTTCCTGCTCATCCAGACCACCCTGACTTGTGGACAATTGTGCTAATGCTTCTTCCTTGCTTAAGTGCCAGAAATCAGGTTGACCTGTTGTGTTTTTCATAACAATATTACATTCAGGAGGGACTGCATACTTAACTGTGTCAGATCAGTATTTTATCGATCGCGTCTAATAATTCCAAAGCACCTTTTGATTCGGTAGAATGGTGTTTTTTTAGTAGGGTTCTTAATCGCTTGCGTATCAGCCATCGTTAATTTTTAATAAATGCAATTAAAAAATAGGGAGTGATTGCGTGGGAAAAGGATAAACTAATAAGGGCAAACTGATTTGCGTGGCCATTTTTTGCGTGTCACTTTGGTTAAAAAGCTCTTCCCAAAAGCCCTTGTGCCTGTGTATCATCACCAACAGGTCAAAGGTATTATTTTCATCCAGCCCGGTAATTTCTTCCATGATATGGGTACTCACCATTTTCCTGTAATAGATATGCGGGTAATTGATCTTGCTGGAAACTGCGGTCATGAAATTTTTAACGTTAGCCTCATGCGAGCTTTTCGGGCCGATATGAACTAAGGTGATCTGTGCGTCCGTAAATTTTGCAAAGCTTGCCAGGGATTGCAGGATGTCAATGTCTGTTATACAAAGATCTGTCGCGAAGGCAATATGCTTAATCTTTCTGAAGTGGTGCTGATCACGGACAATGAGCAAAGGCAACGGCGTCCTGTCGAGCAATACCCGAACATGATCACTTAGCAATAACGAAGCGATACTTTTATCATGATTAGCCATAACCAGCAAAACAAGTTCTTTGTTGGCTAAGAGTTCTTCCAAATCAGGTGAAAGATCGCCCTCATGACATTCACAAGTAATAACAGGTTTGAATGCAGCGTGTTCACCTTTGCTAAATTCCCTCCTCAATTTGCCTGCAAAAATTTCCAGTTCATTTTCACTGTCTTTATATAACTGGTCATAATCTTCCAACGGCCAGGCAATCTGCGCAGCTAAAGGGTTGGCAGAGGGCACTAAAAAAGAGTCATATAATATAATATTGGTTCTTAACGATTGGGCAATACGATAAGCGTAATTAGCTGCATTTTCTGCCCGTTCCGAAAAATCGGTTAGTATGGCGATTGCTTTCATTGTTTTTTGATTTTAATTGTCTGGATCAATTGACCCACTTCCAGTCGAGTATTTCGGGCATATCCTTACCATGAACATTGATATAATGTTTGTGCTCGATCAGTTTATCCTGCAGCAATTGCTTCAGATAAACGCCTTTCGTTCCCGTTTGCGGCAGGCGGTCGATCACATCCATGACCAGGTGGAACCTGTCCATCTCATTCAGAACGGTCATATCAAAGGAGGTCGTAATTGTTCCTTCTTCCTTATAGCCTCGCACATGCATATTGACGTTATTCGCCCGGTTATAAGTTAGGCGGTGTACCAACCACGGATAACCATGAAAGGCAAACACTACCGGTTTGTTGGTGGTGAATAAAGCATTATAGTCGGCATCGGTTAAACCATGCGTATGTTCAGTGCTTTTTTCAAGTTTAAACAAGTCAACCACATTAATCACCCTTATTTTAATCTCCGGTAAATGATCGCGTAAGATCGATACCGCCGCCAATATTTCGAGGGTAGGCACATCACCGCTGCAGCCCATCACCACATCCGGTTCGGCTTCCTGGTCGTTACTGGCAAAATCCCAGATACCGATACCACGTGTACAATGCTCTACGGCCTGTTCCATATTCAGCCATTGTGGTGCCGGGTGTTTACCAGCTACAATCACATTTACATAATGATAGCTGCGCAGACAATGATCCATCACCGATAACAGACAATTGGCATCGGGCGGTAAATAAACCCGCACAATGGTTGCTTTTTTATTCACCACATGATCAATAAATCCGGGATCCTGGTGTGTAAATCCGTTATGGTCCTGCCGCCATACGGTTGAGGTCAACAAGATATTTAAGGAAGCGATCTTGCGTCTCCAGGACAATTCCGAACTTGCTTTTAACCATTTGGCGTGCTGGTTAAACATGGAATCGATGATATGGATAAAAGCCTCGTAGCAATTAAACAGGCCATGCCTGCCAGTCAGCAGATAACCTTCCAGCCAGCCTTCGCACTGATGTTCACTCAGCATTTCCATCACACTGCCATCAGTAGCAAGGAATTCGTCATGTTCAACTATTGGAGCTATCCATTGCCTCTCCGTAGCTTCGAATATGATATCCAGCCTGTTGGATACGGTTTCGTCCGGGCCAAATATCCTGAAGTTGCGCTTTTCCTGATTCTCTTTAATGACATCACGAAGGAAACGACCGGATACATAGGTATCGCCTTCACCGTCAGCGCCGGGCGCATCAACATCTACCGCATAATTCCTGAAATCAGGCAAGCGCAGGTCGCGCAAAAGCTGCCCGCCATTGGCATGCGGGTTAGCACCCATGCGGCGTTCACCTTTAGGGGCCAGCTCTTGCAATTCAGGCATTAACTTCCCGTCTTCGTCAAAAAGCTCTTCAGGTTTGTAGCTTTTCATCCAACTCTCCAACATTTGTAAATGTTCGGGAGGCGCTGAGGCCGAAACTGCCAAAGGTATCTGGTGCGCCCTGAAATTACCCTCGATCTTATATCCGTCAACTTCCTTCGGCCCGGTCCAGCCTTTCGGCGATTTTAAAACAATCATCGGCCAGAGTGGGCGACTGGTATCTTCTTTAGCCAGCGAATCACTTTTGATCCGGTGGATTTGCGCGATGACTTTATCCAGCGTGGAGGCCATTGCCTGATGCATGGCTTCAGGTTCATCGCCTTCGACAAAATAGGGTGTCCAGCCATACCCCTGGAACAATTGTTCCAGTTCTTTGTGCGTTATCCTGGCTAAGACCGTAGGATTAGATATTTTATAACCATTTAAATGCAATATAGGCAGCACCACACCATCCGTTATGGGATTCAAAAATTTATTGGAATGCCAGGCGGTAGCTAGTGGACCTGTTTCAGCTTCACCGTCACCAACCACACACGCAGCGATTAGTTCAGGGTTATCAAGTACTGCACCAAAAGCATGGCTTAAAGAATAGCCTAATTCTCCCCCTTCATGGATTGAACCTGGCGTTTGAGGTGAAGCATGACTGGATATACCGCCCGGATAGGAGAATTGCGTAAATAGCCTTTTTAGGCCGATTTCATCCTGCGTAATGTTTGGATATACTTCTGTGTAGGTTCCCTCCATGTAGGTGCTGCCCACAACCGCCGGACCGCCGTGACCAGGCCCGGAGATATAGATCATATCCAAATCGTACTGCTTAATGACCCGGTTCAGGTGCGTATAAATAAAATTCTGTCCCGGCGTTGTTCCCCAATGACCCAGCAGCATATTTTTTACATGCTCCAGTTTAAGAGGGCCTTTTAACAATGGGTTGTCCCGCAGGTAAAGCTGTCCAATAGACAGATAGTTCGCCGCTCGCCAGTAAGCATGTGTTTTTTGCAGCAATTCTGGGGAAAGGACTTCGTTTGCTATGGATGAATTTTCAACGGTATTATTCATAATGAGTTATTTATAGAAGTAAATATTTTGCATTAAGCATGGATCATTTTATTTACCAGCTCTGCGATCATCAGTTCTTCATCGGTTGGAATTACATGTACAGCTACGCGGCTCTTATCTTTCGAGATCAGGCAGGCATTTTTATTATTCCGTTTCTTATTTAGTTCAATCCCCAAAAAGCCTAATCCTTCACATATTCTTGTCCTGATCAGCGGTATATTTTCACCGATACCACCAGCAAATACTACAATGTCCACGCCACCCGATGCAGCTGCAAAAGCACCAATCCATTTTTTTACCTGGTAACAGAACAGATTAATGGCCGCGGCTGAACGGCTGTCGCCGGTTTCCTGCTTTAGAAGGCTGCTCACATCGCCACTGGTTTCTGAGATGCCCAGCAAACCGGATTCATGGTTGATGATATGATTAAATTGATTGGGCGAAAGTTTTTCCGTTTTCATCATGATCCAGGCCACACCGGGGTCGAGGTCACCTGAACGACAGCTCATTGATACGCCACCCGCGGGGGTAAAACCCATGCTGGTATCGATGCTTTTTCCTTTGTAAACCGCGCACAGGCTGGCGCCGCTGCCTAAATGCGCCAGGATCACACGCCCTTTGGCTGCTTTTTTTCCGGCGATGTGCCCGAGTTCTCCCATTAAATATTGATACGACAAGCCATGAAATCCATATCGGCAAATACCCTGCTGAGTGAAGCGACGGGGGATGGGTAAAAGCTTGGCCACTTCTGGCATAGTTTGATGAAAGCCCGTATCAAAGCAGGCGAATTGTATGATATCAGGATAACGTGCTTGTAATGCTTCGATCAGTTTAATTTCTGTTGGCAAATGATCAGGATCGTAAGGAATGAACCGTTTTAATTCCTTCATCAGTTCGGTGGTGATCAAACAGGGTGCGGTTTGTTGCATCCCCTGAACTACCCGGTGGCCTATGGCTTTTAATTCGGCGGCATTTACATTTTGCGCAAGCCAACCGGTCAGGCAGGCAATCCCCGAATCATAGTCTGTCGCTTTACAAGGGATCTGATCGCCCGGTTCATTTAACGTAAAAGTTATGTCCGCCGAGCCTATCCTGTCGATTTGTCCCGAGAAAACCTTTGCGAGATGCTTGCCGGTATTATAAAGCGCGAATTTAATGCTTGATGAGCCCGCATTGATCGTTAAGACCATGATAGTTGTTGGATATAATTGCGCTGTTTCATGCTTTGATTTCTTATTAGATTGTTTGTGTAAGCTTAAATATTGCCGTAGCAGAATATTGGCAATTCCTAAGTGTGGGCGATGATAGAGAATAAAGGCTATTGATAATCCATGCCTTCAACTTTTGCGGAAAACAGGCGTTGATTTTTATGTCTGTTCTTTATTAGCGTTGTACTAAAGATAACTTCGATTAGCGACAATTGTTTTTTATAATAGCTTGATGTGATCAGGAAGAATCAATCATCATTACATTAAAAAAGTTATATCCATGGTTGCGCCTGTAGGTCGCCGGAAAACCTAGAAAAGAATAAGGCCATTGATAATCTCAATGCTTTATCTCGTCAAATTGCTGGTTGTCAATTAATATGCCTTATTTTCAATATAACTTCGTGCTTTAGTCACGGATTGGCCTGATCAATGCCTCCGAAATAACAAGGTCTTGTCCGAATTTGGGCAGCCCGGGGAATATCAATTACTGGGCAAGGGTTTTTGCACATTTCGAAAATAGTACCCATATTTGAACATAAAATCTGCAATTAATTTGTATTAAAAAAGTGGTGAGTATTTCGGTGAGTAAGAAATAAAATCCACATAATGTATTGAATATCAAATCGGTTTAAAAGGTGTACAATTCCCTCCCTCACCGCTGAA
>Ga0157374_10003728_pt1 | contig 12805 bp, 11 predicted proteins | sample M25metaG_FD_115308 | JGI IMG/M metagenome (GOLD analysis project Ga0157374, IMG submission 115308) | Miscanthus rhizosphere microbial communities from Kellogg Biological Station, Michigan, USA - M2-5 metaG | ecosystem: Host-associated > Plants > Roots > Rhizosphere > Soil | place: USA: Michigan...
CATCTACTCCTCCCAGCCCTTCGCCACCTCCTTCGTCATCGTCTTCAAGCTCTCAAAGCACCGCAAGGGCACCTACGGCACCGTCCTGAACGCTCCATTGCCCAAGGCGATGAAAGCCTGGGGCCGGCTGACCGGGCTTGAGATGACGCTCTCTCGCCGCTACCACGCCGGCGGCAAGGCCCACAGCTACCTGAGCTCGGGCTGCCCGGCGCCGAAGGGGATCTCCACCGTTCCCTTCTCCTTGGCACGGACGTCTTTTGAGTTCGCCGGCGGGGTGCAGGTCAGCTCGGTGCTGAGCGACGAGTGCCGGGCTCGGGGGTAGGGCTTAAGACTCAGCCGAACCTTTGGGAACTGGGTCTATCCTCAATCTCGTGGAGGAGAGCGGGACAGACGGGATTCGGCGGCTGCCGCCGGGCCCCCACGGGCTGCCGCCGGAGCTGGTGGAGCGCAACCAGCGCGAACGGCTAATCGCGGCGATGGCCGAGGAGTGTGCGGTTGGGGGCTACGCCGCGACATCGGTCACCGGCATCGCTCGTCGCGCCGGTGTGTCCACCGCCAGCTTCTACAGGCAGTTCAAAGACAGGCGCGACTGCATGCTCGCCAGCTTCGAGGAGCTGTTCGGCCGCTTGCTCGAGGCGATCGAGCGAACTTGCGCCGCTGAGCAAGACGCGACGGAGAGGACGGCGCTTGGAATCCGCACCGCCGCCGCCCTGCTCGCAGACGACCTGCCCACGGCGAGGCTGCTCACGCTGGAGATCCTCGCCGTGGGAGAGCAGGGCGCGCGGCTCCAGCACGGGGCGGTCGATCGCCTCGCGGCGGTTCTGCACGAGGTGCGCGAGGTAGGCCCCGATTCCTCTCGGCCCTTCCCGACGGCCGAGTGGGTCGCGGTCTCGGCGATGGTCTCCCTGGCGGCCAAGCGAGCCGCGGAGGGCAAGAGCCCGGATGCGGAGGAGCTCGAAGCCGTTTGTGCCTGGCTTTGACGCCTCTCGCGTCGATTTGGCCAGAAGCCATCGAAAAGGGCCTTGAATCTACTGCCCTCATATACGAACATATGTTCGTATGGAAGTCGCCTGTGCCCTGATCCCTGATCCCGCGCTCGCCGACCCGGTTGAGGCCGGCGAGCTGACCGAAGGACTGCTGCGCCGACTGGAGAGGATCGGCGCGGCGGTCGAGTCGGAGCGGCCCGGGGAGGCGTTCTTCACCCTCGACGGGCTGCGTGGGCTCTACGGGGGAAAGAGGGCCGGGGTGCTGGCGGCGGCGCGGCAGGCGGCGGAGATCGAGGTGCGGATCGGGGTTGCGCCCACCCGCTTCGCCGCCCACGCCGCCGCGCAACGGGAGGCGATCGTCCCGCCGTCTGCGGCAGGCGACTTCCTGGCAGGCCTCCCCGTCTCGACGCTGGCCGGCAGGCTCGGGCTGCCGCCGCGCGAGGCGGGGAGCCTGATCGAGACGATGCGGCGGCTGGGGATCGAGAGCCTGGGGGCGCTCGCGGCGCTTCCGATCGGCCGAGTCGCCGACCGCTTTGGCCCCGCGGGCCTCTTAGCGCAGCGCCATGCTCGCGGCGAGGACTCGCCGCTGCGCCCGCGGCGGCCGCACGAGGATCTGGCCGAGGAGGTCGAGTTGCCCGAAGGCGCTGCCGGCGGCCAGCTCGAGCACACCCTGAAGCTGCTTATCGCCAGGCTGCTTGCCGCGCCCCAGCGCAAGGGGAGAACGGTGCTGGGCCTGCGCCTCGGCGCCGTGCTGAGCAGCGGCGGCAGCTGGAGCGTCGACCAGGGCCTGGGGCGGCCGAGCGCCTCCGCTCAGACCCTGCGCGCGGTGCTCGAGCCGCGACTGGAGGCCCTGCCCGGGCCGGTCGCCTCCCTGCGCCTGCGGGCGCTCGGCCTCGGCCCGCCGGTCGGCGACCAGCTCGAGCTCTCGCTGCGCGGCGAAGAGCATCGGCGGCGGCGCCTCGGCGAGGCGATCCGCGAGGTCCGCGCCGCCCAGGGCGGCGACTCGCTGCTCACCATCGTGCCGCTCGACTCCGCCTCGCGCTTCCCCGAGCGCTGGGCGATGCTCGCGCCCAGCCCGGACCGATGACCCCCGGTCTGCGGCGGCTGTACGTGCCGCGCCCGGTCAAGGTCGAGGCCAACCGGGCCGGGGAGCCGACCTCCGTCGACGGCGTCGCCGTCGAGGCGCTGCGGGAGGAGTGGGTGGTCGAGGATCGCTGGTGGACACCGCACCCGCTCGGTCGCCACTACTTCGAGCTGGCCCTCGCCGACGGGCGCAACCTCGTCGTCTTCCGCAGCATCGTCAGCCGACGCTGGTACCGGCAACGCGGCTGATGGCGGGCTCGTCCCCTTACATCGAGCTGCACGCTCACTCGGCCTTCTCGTTCCTGGACGGCGCCTCGACGCCGGCCGAGCTGGCGAGCGCCGCAGCGAAGCTCGGCTACCCCGCCTTCGCATTGACCGATCACGACGGGGTCTGGGGCTCGATGGAGTTCGTCCAGGCCTGCAAGGAGATCGAGGCCTGCGGGGGGCCCGAGATCAAAGCGATCACCGGGGCGGAGGTGACGGTTGCGGGCGGGCACCTCACGCTCCTGGCCGAAGACGCGCGCGGCTACCGCAATCTCTGTCGCCTGCTCACCGCCGCGCACTCGCACACGCGCGAGGGCCCTCAACGGAGCGCCGGGCAACCGTCGGTGACCCTCGAGCAGCTGGAGGAGCACGCCGCTGGGCTGATCTGCCTCTCGGGATGCGCGGGGGAGGGAATGCTCGCCGCCGCCTGGGAGAGGGGCGACGCGGCAGCGGCAGCGCAGGCCGCCCGCGGCCTGCTCGGCGCCTTCGGGCCCGAACGCTTCCGGATCGAGCTGCAGCGGCCCTACTGGCGCCGCGACCGCAGCCGCAACCGCTGGCTCGCCGGGCTCGCCGAGCGGCTGGGGGTCCCGACCGTCGCCACCGGCAACGTCCACTCGCACGGCGGCCGGGAACGGACCCGCCTGCAGAATGCCCTCGTCGCGGTTCGCCTGGGGATGACGCTGGAGGAGTCCGAGGCGCTGCGGCGGGGGAACTCGAGCTCGGCGCTGGATTCGCCGCGGGCGATGGCGCAGCGCTTCGCCGAGTACCCCGAGGCCGTTGCCGAGACCCTGCGCCTGGCCGAGCGTCTCCAGTTCGACCTGAGCAGGGAGCTCGGCTACCGCTACCCACGCGAAGGGGAGCCGGGGGTCGACCGCAAACTGGCCGAGCTCTCCCGGACGCTGCTGGACGAGCGTTACGAGCCGACCTCACCGCACCGGCGCAGGGCCGAGAAGCAGCTGGAGAGGGAGCTGGCGACGATCCGCGCCCTCGGCCTCTCCGGTTTCTTCCTCCTCCACCACGACCTGCTCGTGCTCGCCCACGAAGTCGCCGCCGAGGTGCGGGGACGGGACTCTGCGCGCTCGATCCTTCCCCCCGGCCGCGGCCGGGGCTCCAGTGTCAGCTCGATCGTCTGCTACCTCACCGGCCTCTCCCACATCGATCCGGTCGCCAACGACCTCAACTCCAGCCGCTTCCTCAACGAGGAGGTCGGCCAGCAGGCCGGGGCGACGATGCCCGACATCGACCTCGACTTCCCGCGCGACATCCGCGAGGTGCTGATCCCGCGCGTGCACGAGCGCTACGGGGCCGAGCACTCGGCCCTGGTCGCGGCCTTCCCCACCTACCGGCCGCGCGGCGCCGTGCGCGACCTCGGCAAGGCGCTTGGCCTGCCCCAGAAGGAGATCGAGAAGGTCGCGGGGATGGTCGGCTTCCACGAGCGCAGCGGCGAGATCGAGAGGGACGTCGTCGCCGCGATCGGCCCCGAGCGGGCGGCGACGAAGCGCTGGCAGATGCTGCTGCGCCTCTGCCCGGAGGCGATGGGCCTGCCCCGCCATGCCTCGCAGCACCCCGGCGGGATGGTGATCTCGACCCGTCCCCTGATCGACGTCTGCCCGGTCGTGCCGGCGGCGATGGAGGGGCGCCAGATCGTCCAGTGGGACAAGGACTCCTGCAACGACGCCGGCTTCCTCAAGATCGACCTGCTCGGGCTGGGGATGCTCTCCGCGGTCGAGCGCTGCGTCGAGGAAGTGGAGGAGACGCGGGGAGAGTCACTCGACCTCTCGCGCATCTCCTTCAGCGATCCGAAGACCTTCAGGTCGATCCGCGCTGCCGAGACGACCGGTGTCTTCCAGATCGAGAGCCGCGCCCAGATGTCGATGCTGCCCCGCACCCAGCCGGAAACGCTCGATGACCTCACCGTCCAGGTCGCGCTGGTGCGGCCCGGGCCGATCCAAGGAGGTGCCGTGCATCCATACATAGAGCGGCTGAAGCAACGGCGCGAGGATCCTGATGGCTTCGAGGCTCCCTGCGAGCATCCGCTGCTGAAGGACGTCTTGGCCTGCACGCTCGGCACGATCGTCTTCCAGGAGCAGGTGATCGAAGTGGCGACCGCGCTGGCCGGCTTCAGCCCCGCTCAGGCCGACTCGCTGCGGCGGGCGATGAGCCGCAAGCGCTCGGCGGAGGCGATGCAAGATCATCACGACCGCTTCATCGCCGGCGCCGACCGAAAGGGAGTCACCGAGGCGGTGGCGGAGAAGGTCTGGGGCCAGATCCAGGGCTTCTCCGGCTTCGGTTTCCCCAAGGCGCACTCGGCCGCCTTCGGCCTGCTCGCCTACCAGTCGGGATGGCTGCGGGTGCACCGGCCGCCGGAGTTCCTCTGCGCGCTGCTCAACGAGCAGCCGATGGGCTTCTACCCGCCCGACGCCCTCGTCCACGAGGCGCAGCGCCGCGGCGTGCGCCTGGCCGGCCCCGACGCCAACCGCAGCCGCGTGCTCTGTCACGTCGAGCGGATCGAAGGCGAGCTCACCGTGAGGGTCGGCCTCGGCTACGTCAAGGGCGTGCGCAAGGAGGAGATGGAGGGCCTGGTCGCCGAGCGCGAGCGCAGCGGCGATTACGCCGGAATCGCCGACCTCGCCTCACGCTCCGGCACGCGCCGCGACGGCTTGGAGCGGCTCGCCTGGGCCGGCGCCCTCGACGACCTCGTCGGCCGACGGGACTCAAAGTCAACATATGGATCAGTTTCAGTCCCGTCGGCGGTGCTGCCTGGGCGGCGGGAGGCGCTTTGGGAGGCTGGGGGGGCCGGGACTGGGGTGCGGCATGGGGAGGACGTGCAGATGGCGCTGCCGCTCGAGCCTCCACAAGCGCCCCGGCTGGAGCCGCTCGATGACTGGGGCAAGACGATCGCCGACTACCGCTCGATCGGGATGACCTTCGACGAGCACCCGATGGCGCTGATGCGCGACGAGCTCAGCGCCGGGATCCGCCGCAGCACCGAGCTGGAGGAGGTCGACAGCGGCGAGATCGTCGAGGTGGCGGGGATGGTCGTCGCTCGCCAACGCCCCGAGACCGCCAACGGCATCGTCTTCATGCTGCTCGAGGACGAGCACGGCACCGTCAACCTGATCGTCCCCCCGCCCGTCTACGAGCGCTGCCGCGCCGCCGTCCGAGCCGCCCCCCTGGTTCAGGCCAAGGGCAAGCTGGAGCGCCACGAAGGCACCACCAACATCGTCGTCTCCGAAGTCCACGAGCTGGAGCGCCCCCCAAACTCGCGCCGACGGGACTCAAAGCGATCTGTATCACCGGTTTCAGTCCCGTCGGCGGGGAAAGTGCCGCGACGCCGTGTTCGCGAGCGGGCCGTGGCCGAGCTACGCGCTGTGGCTCCCGCTGGCCACAGCTTCGGGCGTAGGCGGTGAGCCTGCGCACTCGCAGGGCTCGGGCATCGGGAAGAGACGGAGGAAGCGCTTGGCGGACTGTTTACTGCCTTCGAGCTGGGCAGCGCCCGAGCTGAGGGCCTCGTCGAGGGGGAGCTCGCCGGTTAGGACGGCGGCGAGGGTGGGGGCGTCCGGAACGGCGATCGACGCCTCGGGGTTGGGGGGCGTGGCGCGGGTCAGCTCGACCTCACCACTCGAGATTTCGACGCCGAAGCTTTCCTCGCCGATCTGCAGGCCATAGGCGGCTTCAAGCTCGCCGGCGGCCTCGGCGTTGAAGAGCGAGCGCAGGGCGAGGACTATCGAGTCGGGACCGATCTCCTGGGAGTCGGGTGGGAAGGGTGAGCGGGCACCCCAGGCGCCCAGCTTGGTCACGATCGGCTCCAGCTCGCGTCCCCACTCGGTTAGCTCGTAGACCCAGGAGGCGGCCGGCGGTGGCAATTTGCGACGCTGTACGACAGCGCCCTGCTCGAGGTCGCGCAGCCGCTCGGAAAGGATGTTCGAGCTGGCGTGCGGCAGGCCGGCGCGGAGGTCCGTGAAGCGCTTCGGGCCGAGCAGCAACTCACGTACGACCAGTAGTGCCCAGCGCTCGCCGACCAGGTCCAGAGCGTGGGCAAAACGACACGCCTCGCCGTATGAGCGCTTGCTCGCCATACCGGGAGTCTATGCCGGTTGATTCAATTTTGCAACCAAGTAGTTGCGTTTATGAACTATTTGCTAGGGTAGCCGCGAGTACGGCAAGCGACGAGAAGGAGTCCCCAGTGACCGCCGAAGCAGCAACCACAACCGCAGGAACTCATACCGACCGCACACGCTGGCTGGCGCTCTACGTGCTCTGCGCGGGGATGCTGATGATCGTCCTCGACGTGACCATCGTCAACGTCGCCCTGCCGACGATTCAGGACAGCCTCGGCTTCTCCCAGAGTGGCCTCGCCTGGGTCGTCAACGCCTACTTGATCCCCTTCGGTGGGCTGCTGCTGCTCGCCGGCCGCCTCGGTGACCTGCTTGGCCAGCGGCACATGTTCCTGATCGGCCTCGCGGTCTTCGTCGCCGCCTCGCTGCTCTGCGCCGTTGCCGAGAACCAGGCGATGCTGATCGGCGGCCGCTTCCTCGCCGGAGTCGGCGGCGCGCTCGCCTCGGCGGTGATCCTGGGGATGATCGTGACGATGTTCCCCGAGCCGCGTGAGCAGGCGAAAGCGATCGGCGTCTACGGCTTCGTCGCCTCAGCGGGCGGCTCGATCGGACTGCTGCTCGGCGGCATCCTGACCCAGGCGATCAGCTGGCACTGGATCTTCGTGATCAACCTGCCGATCGGCATCGCCACCGCCTACGGGGCGACGCGCCTGGTCGAGGACAAGCCCGGCCTCGGCTTCAAGGCCGGCGCCGACATTCCCGGCGCGGCATTGATCACCAGCTCGCTGATGATCGGCGTCTACGCGATCCTCGGCGTCAGCGAGCACGGCTGGGGCTCTGCTCAGACGTTGATCCTCTTCGCCGTTTCGTTCGCCCTCGGCGCGGCCTTCATCACCCGTCAAGCGCGGATCGAGAACCCGCTGATGCCGCTGCGGCTCTTCCACTCGCGCAACGTGGTTGGCGCCAACGCGATCCAGGCCCTCCTCGTCGCCGGCATGTTCGGCATGTTCTTCCTCGGCGCTCTATACCTGCAGCGGATCCTCGGCTACGACGCGCTCGAGGTCGGCCTCGCCTTCCTGCCGACGACGATCGTGATGGGCACACTTTCGCTCGGCTTCTCGGAAAAGCTGATCATGCGCTTTGGGCCGCGGAGGACGCTGATCCCGGGCGTGATCATGGTCGGCATCGGGCTGCTGCTCTTCGCCCGCACGCCGGTCGACGGCGACTACCTGACCGATCTGCTGGCGCCGCTGCTGCTGGTCGGCCTCGGCGTCGGCACCTCCTTCCCCTCGCTGATGACGCTGGCGATGTCGGGAGCGACGCCCGAGGACTCCGGGCTCGCCTCCGGCGTGGTCAGCACCAGCATGCAGGTGGGCGGCGCGATCGGCCTCGCCGTGTTGGCGACGCTGGCGGCCGAGCGCACCGACGGCCAACTGGCCGATGGCGCCGGTCAGCTGGCCGCGCTCAATTCCGGCTACCACCTCGCTTACGTGATCGGCGCGATCCTGGTCGGCCTGGCCGTGGTCATCGCCGTCACCGTCCTGCGCGAAGTGCCGATGCCCTCGCCGGAGGAAATGGCCGAACACGGCCAGCAGCCCGCCGGCGATCGCGAGCCGGCCTACTCCGAGGCCTGAAATCCGCTGACTTCGTCTTTCTTCGCCCTATCCGCGAGTAAAGGCGAAGTCAGTTCTCCAGTCGGCGTTCGATGAAACGGCGCTCGACCGGGTTCGGCGCCAGCTCAAGCGCACGGCCGTAGGCCTCGGCCGCCTCATCAGTGCGGTCGAGGCGCCTGAGCAGGTCGGCGCGGGTGGTGTGCAGGGGCAGGTAGTTGTCGAGGCCGTCGATCGCTTCGATCAGCTCGAGGCCGCGGCCCAACCCCTCGCACATGGCGACCGCGACGGCGCGGTTGAGCTCGACCACGGGGCTGGGCGCGACCTCAGCGTGCCAGGCGTAGAGCCGGGCGATGCGCGGCCAGTCGGTCTCCGCCGCGCTTGCCGCTTCGGCGTGGACCGCGGCGATCCGGGCCTGCACGGTGTAGGGGCCGCCGGGTCCGCCGGCCGCCGCTTGGCGCGAGAGCTCCAGGCCCTCGGCGATCTGCTCGCGGTTCCACAGCGAGCGGTCCTGGTCCTCGAGCAGTACTGCCTCGCTCTGCCGGTCAAGCCGCGCCGCCCGCCGGGCGTCGGTGCGCAGCATCAGCGCCAGCAGGCCGCTCGCCTCGGGCTCGCGCGGCAGCATCGCGACCAGGGCGCGGCTGAGGCGGATCGCCTCGCCGCTGAGCTCGGTCCGCACCAGCTCCTCGCTGCTCGAGGCCAAGTAGCCCTCGTTGAAGACCAGGTAGAGGGTCGCCAGCACCGCCGGCAGGCGCTCCGGCATCTGCGCGGCGTCGGGCACCTCGTAGGGGATCTTGTTGGCGGCGATCTTGCGCTTGGCCCGGACGATGCGCTGCGCCGTCGCGCTCTCGCTGGCGAGCAGGGCGCGGGCGACCTCCGCCGTGCTGAGGCCGCCGAGGCTGCGCAGCGTCAGCGCCACCCGCGCCTCGATCGCCAGCGCCGGGTGACAGCAGGTGAAGATCAGCCGCAGGCGATCGTCGCCGATCTCGCCCAGGCCCTCGCCGGGCACCGCCTGCGGCTCGGCGTGCAGCGCTTCCAGTCGCTCCAGCACCGCGACCTTGTCGCGCAGCACCCCCTCGCGGCGAATCCGGTCGATCGCCCCGTTGCGGGCGACCTGGGTGATCCAGGCGCCGGGGCTGGCCGGCACTCCCTCCCGCGGCCAGCGCTCGAGCGCGACGACGAAGGCCTCCTGCACCGCCTCTTCGGCGAGGTCGAAGTCGCCGGTGACGCGGATCAGTGTCGCCACCGCGCGTCCCGACTCGTGCCGGAAGGTGCGGTCGACGACGCTGTCGCGAGCGCTGGCTACGAGCGTTCCGCCTTTTGCAGCAGTTCCTTGCCGTCGGCCACCATCGGGCGGATTTCGACGTGGTCCCTGGTGAACGGAATCTTCTTCGCCCAGGCCAGCGCCTCATCGAGGTTCTCGACGTCGATGATCCAGAAGCCGGAGAGCTGCTCCTTGGTCTCGGCGAAGGGGCCGTCGGTGACGAGCGGCTCGCCGTCGCTGTAGTGCACGGTCGTGCCGGTGGCGCGCTCCTGCAAACCGGCCCCGGTGACCATCGCGCCGGCCTCGGTCAGCTCGGCGTTGAACTGCCCCATCTCGGAGAGGTTCTTCTTCACCTCCTCGGGAGTGATGTCCTCCCAGCTGCGCTCCTCGGCGATCAAAGCAAGCATGAACTGCATCTCGGTCTCTCCTTCTTTCGTCAGCGGCGCCGTTCGCCGCTCTCACCCTAACGACGAACGGGAAACGCTCAGATCGACATCAGCCCGGAAATACGCCGCGCAGCACGTGCGCCATCTGGCGCGGATCTTCGAGCTGGGGATAGTGAGCCAGCTCCGGCAGCTCGGTGACCGGGACCGACGGGCGCAGCTCGCGCAGTGCGGCGAGCACCGCCGTCGTCGCCACCGGATCCTGCAGGCCCCAGGCGAGGCTGAGCTCTCCCGGCCAGTCGCGGATCGCCCCGTGCCAGCGCTCGGCGTGCTCTTCGCGCTGGTCCATGTAGGAGACGAGACGGTGGCCGAGGACGCGGCCGCCGTTGTAGCGGACCAGGGACCACTGGTCGATCCCCTCGCGGTCGGTCAGCGGGTGTGCCGCCGAGAAGACCGAGCCGAGCTGATGGCGGAAGACGCGCTCGCTGGAGAGCCTGGCGACGAGCGGGCCGATGCGGCTGCGCAGCGCCCTCTGCGCCGGTGTCGGGCTGGCCCGCTCCAGCACCATGCTGCCGTTGAAGAGCAGGATGCCGGCCAGCTCCATCTCCAGCTTCCCTTCCAGGTCTCGCGCCATCAGCTCGTTGGCGACCGAGGTGCCCATGTCGTGGGCGAGGACGAAGACGGGCCGGCCGTCGCTGTGGCGGCGGACCAGCTCCTCGGTCAGGTCGGCCTGCCAGAAGAGGCTGTAGTCGTGGTGCGGCGGCTTGGCTGAGAGGCCGAAGCCGAGAAAGTCGAAGGCGAGCACGTTGCGCTCCGCCTCCTCCCTCAGCAGCAGCCGCCAGTCGTAGGAGCTCGAGGGGAAACCGTGCAGGAGCAGGAGCAGCGGCCCCGGGCCCTGCTGGCGAAAGGTGTGGATCTGATGGCGGCGGAACTCGGCGCTTTCGCCGCGCTGCTTCCACTCGCGGACCCGCTCGCTCAGGGGCACGGATCCGGGCTCTCAGGCGAAGCGCTTGACGAAGGCGAGGGCGGTGTCGGCGACCTCGCGCCATCTGTCGTCGATCGTCAGCGAGTGGTCGCGGCCGGCGATTTCGACGTGCTCGGTGACGGCGGGGTTCTGGCGCTGCTTCTTGTAGGCGGCCCTGCTCATCGACGGCGGCACCGCGTGGTCGTTCTCGCCGGTGGTGATCAGCAGCGGACCGCGCTCGGGGTTCTTGGTGTCGGCCGTGGTCTCGCTGGCGGGGTTGAAGTTCGCGAACGCCGCCTGGAAGAGCGGCCTGCCCGGCGCCGCGACGTGGAACTCGTCGTAGATCCGCCGCGCCTCGTCCTCGCCGAGCGCGTTGGCCCAGCCGTAGCGGAACTGCTCGAAGCTGAGGGTGACGGCGCGGCCGCGGTTGGCCGGGTTGCCCAGCACCGGCAGGGTCGTGCGGATCGCCGCCAGCGGCAGCGGCAGGACCCCTTTGAAGGGGGCCGGATCGACCGCGACGGTCGCCAGCGAGAGGCCGCGGCCGGCGAGGATCTGCGCGATCAGGCCGCCGAAGGAGTGACCGACGATCGCCGGCTTGCGGTCGAGCTTGGCGATCGCCTCGGCAAAGTGATCGGCGACCCCGACGACGCCCTTGCCGGCGAGGACATTGGGGTTGGCGCGAGCCTGCTCGACCGTCTCGGGGTCGTCGGGCCAGCCCGGCGCCAGCGGCGCGTAACCGGCCTCGTCGAAGACCGTCGCCCAGCGATCCCAGCTGCTCGCCAGCAGCCAGAGGCCGTGGATGAAGACCACCGGGGTTCGTCCCGTCGCGTTTGCCCGCTCGACCTGCTCTGCCTCGCGCTGCGTGATCGTCGCCATCTCGTCTCCTGGTGAAAGGTTCTCGCATCGTCAGATAGACGAGCGCCGCCGGTCGATGAAGCGTCCATGTTCTCACCCCAAAGCAAGCCGGCCCGCCGGCCATCCGCTAGCGCCTAGTCTCACCCCCATGGAGGAAGGGGCCGGCTCAGTTCCGGATCGCGTTCGCGCGGCCTGCGCCACGGTCGCGGCGAAGGCGCGGTCGGTGAGGATCGACGAGAGCGCGATCGCTGCCTACGCCGTCGGCTTGCCGAAAGCTGCCGAGCTGCCGCCGCTCGATCCCACAACGCACTTCGCCGAGGGGGACCGCGAGGCGCGGATCGCCTTTGTCGTCTGCCTGGACGCGATCAACTTCGGCTCCGGCTGGTGGCCGCAGATCCGCAAGCGGCCGGGGCGTAGCGGCTACTTCACGATCGCCGCCGGCCTGACCGAGCGCTTCCGGGAGGCGGGACCCTGGTCGGCTCGCGCGCTGACCCAGCTCGCGACCGGCGATCTCGCCGCGGTCACCGGCCAGGACCCGGCGCTGCCGTTGATGGAGCAGTACGCGGCTTCCCTGCGCGACGTCGGCGAGCACTTGCTCACCGAGCATGGCGGCAGCTTCGAGGCACTGGTCGAAGCCGCGGAAGGGTCGGCCGTTGGTCTGTCAGATTTGCTCGCCGGCTGGGATGCGTTCGCCGACGTCTCGACTTACGACGGGCGGCCAGTCCCCTTCTACAAGCGCGCCCAGATCGCCGCGGCGGACATCAACCGCACCGGCCTCGCCGCATTTCGCGACGAAGACCGCCTCACCGCTTTTGCCGACAACCTCGTCCCCCACGTGCTGCGCACTGACGGTGTTCTCTGGCTAGACCCGGCCTTGGAGGAAAGGATCGACGCTGGCCAGCTGCTCGCCCACGGCAGCGCCGAGGAGGTCGAGCTGCGCGCCTGCGCCGTCGAGGCAATCGAGCTGCTCTCCGCCGCCTCGCCACTATCACCGGTGGCGATCGACGGCGCGCTCTGGAACCGCGGCGCCAGCAGGCGCTACAAGTCGATCCCCCGCCCACGCTCCCGCAACACGGCCTACTAGTTGATCAGCGGGCCGTTTCGGCGCTCTTCAGACCGCTGCGGGCCCAGAAGGCGAAGAGGATCGGCAGGGTGAAGGCGACCGCGAAGGCGACCGCGACGACTACCGGTTCGCCGGAGATGAAGCCGCGGCCCGCCTCGAGCAGGGCGGTGACCGGGTTGACCGAGGCGACCGCGTGGATCCAGCCGCTGAGCAGGCTGAGCGGCACGTAGACCGGGGCGAGGAAGAGGATCAGGAAGACGGGGAACTGCATCAGC
>Ga0157374_10003732_pt1 | contig 12802 bp, 6 predicted proteins | sample M25metaG_FD_115308 | JGI IMG/M metagenome (GOLD analysis project Ga0157374, IMG submission 115308) | Miscanthus rhizosphere microbial communities from Kellogg Biological Station, Michigan, USA - M2-5 metaG | ecosystem: Host-associated > Plants > Roots > Rhizosphere > Soil | place: USA: Michigan...
CACCATCCTCAGCCCCAGGCGAACCGCGCGATACTGCCCCGCCTCATCCTCAATCGTGCAATCCCAGCGGCTCTTGTTGATGCAGACCGGGCGGATTTCGACGCCATGCTCGCGTGCATCGCGGACGATCTGGGCGGCCTGATAAAAGCCCATCGGCTGAGCGTTCAGAAGCGCGGCGCAGAAGATGTCCGGATGATAATGCTTCATCCAGGATGAGGCGTAGGCGATCTTGGCGAAGCTCGCAGCGTGGCTTTCCGGGAAACCGTAGCTTCCGAAACCCTCGATCTGCTTGAACGTGCGTTCGGCGAAATCCTGCTCGTAGCCATTCTTCAGCATGCCCTCGATCATCTTGTCGCGGAACTTGCTGACTCCCCCCGTCGATTTGAAAGTCGCCATTGAGCGCCTCAGCGCATCGGCTTCGGACGGGGTGAAGCTGGCGCCGACGATCGCCACCCTCATCGCCTGTTCCTGGAACAGCGGCACCCCCAGGGTCTTCTCGAGCACCTCCTGAAGTTCGACCTTGGGATATTCCACTTTCTCCTTGCCCTCGCGGCGACGGAGGTAGGGATGGACCATGTCGCCCTGGATCGGGCCGGGGCGGACAATCGCGACCTGGATGACGATGTCGTAGAATTTGCGGGGTCTGAGCCGGGGCAACATCGACATTTGCGCCCGGCTTTCGATCTGGAAAGTGCCGATCGTGTCGGCCTTGCAGATCATGTCGTAAACTCCCGGATCGTCCTCCTGAAAAATGGGAGAGTCGAGCGTCAGCCGCTGGCCTTTGTGTTCATCGAGCAGATCGAAGGCTCGGCGCATGCAGCCGAGCATTCCGAGGCCGAGCACGTCGACCTTCATGATCCTCAACTGTTCAATGTCATCCTTTTCCCATTCAATGACCCAGCGGTCCTCCATCGCCGCCGGGGCGATCGGGACCAGTTCGTCGAGTCGGTCGCGGGTCAGGACGAAGCCGCCGGGATGCTGGCTGAGATGGCGGGGGGTGCCGATCAGCTGCAGGGCAAGTTCAAGGGTGAGCGCAAGCCGCGGATCGTTCCGGTCGAGCCCCAGCTCTTCGACCTGGCGTTCGGCAACGCCTTCGTTCGACCAGCCCCAGATCTGGCCCGATAACGCGCTCGTCACATCCTCCGGCAGACCCAGCGCCTTGCCGACATCGCGGATTGCGCCGCGGGTTCGGTAGCGGCTGACCACTGCGGTCAGCGCGGCATGGTTGTGGCCGTAGGTTTCGTAAATCCACTGGATTACTTCCTCGCGCCGCTCATGCTCGAAATCCACGTCGATATCAGGAGGTTCGTCGCGATCGTCGGACAGGAACCGTTCGAACAGAAGCGTGTGCTTGATCGGGTCGATCGAAGTGATTCCGAGCACGAAGCAGATCATCGAGTTTGCGGCCGAGCCTCGCCCCTGGCAGAGGATTCCCTGGCTCCGGGCAAAAGCGACGATGGAATTGACTGTCAGGAAATACGGGGCGTAGCGCCAGCCCGCGACCAGCCGAAGCTCCTTTTCGAGCAGGTCCGAATAAACATCTGGTGTGCCGCCGGGGAATTTGGAGGCCAGTGCTGCGCGGGTCATCTTCTCGAGCGCCGCCTGCGGAGTGCGTCCGCTCATCACGATCTCGTCGGGATATTGATAGCTCAATTCGCGAAGGGAGAAGGTGCAGCGTTCGGCGATGTCGGCGCTGGCCCGGATCGCGTCCGGATAATCGGCAAAGCGCCGCTCCATCTCAGGGACGCTTTTCAAATGCCGGTCGGCGTAACGCTCGCGAAGGAAGCCGAGCTCGTCGATGGTGCAGGTGTGCCGGATCGCAGTGACGACGTCCTGAAGCATCCGTTTGTCGGGGGAATCGTAGAGGACATCGCCGGTGGCGAGGCTTCGGAGCCCGAAACGACGCGCCAGCTGGTCGAGTTCGTGCAGCCGAACCGCATCGCCGGGACGGCGGCGAATGCTCAGCGCCAGATGCGCGCGATCGCCGAAGATATCGCGCATTTGCGCGAGCGCGGTTTGCGTGGCGCGATCCGGCTTGTCGGGGATCAAGGCCGCGACGAAGCCGTTGCTCCAGGCCTCAACATCTTCCCAGTGAAGGAAGCATTGGCCCTTCTCTCCCTTTTTCGGATCGGCCGCCTTCTTGCCGATCGTCAACAGGCGCGTGAGGCGCGACCAGGCGGCGCGGTCCTCGGGCCAGACGAGGAGGGCGTTCCCATCCATCAGATCGAGCCGGCAACCGGCAATCAGGCGAACGCCCGTGGTTTCACCGGCGATGGTCGCCCGAACCAGTCCTCCAACGCTGTTGTGATCGGTAATCCCAAGCGCCCTGTGGCCGAGCTTGGCGGCGGCAGCGAACAGCTCCTCGCAGGAGGAGACTCCGCGAAGAAAGCTGAAATGGCTGATGGCGTTGAGCTCGACGTAACTCACCCGAACACACCGTGGATGTACCAGCTCAAGTCGCCGGTGCGCGGATCGAGTCCGTCGCCGCGACGGAACAGCCAGAAGCGGGCGCCGCTCTCATCCTCGACCTGGAAATAATCGCGAACTGAATCGGCCTCGCGAAGGCTCTTCCACCATTCGCCGTAGATCCGCTCCGGCCCGTCGGCCTTGCGAATGCGGTGGGTTTCGCCGCGCCAGGAGAACCGGAGCGGGGGCTGGTCGGGAAGCTCGGCGATCACCCTGTCGACCCGCTCCGGCCGGGCGAGCAGCCGCACCGGTCGCGGCCATTCGCGCGGCCAATCAACAGTTTGAGCGAGGGGAGACACGCGGTGAATGCTGCGTTCGGGAACATCGCTTTCGACCGAACTCATCTGGAAGACTCGATGCACTCCGATGCGACTGGCGATCCGATCGATCAGTGGTGGCAACTCGGCTTCCCGATCCTCTTCAAACGAAGCCGCCTGCTGCGAGGACAGCGGCTCCAAACGCGTGGCGATCAGCTTCATCGCCTCGATCCCGAAGCCGGGCTCGATCTGTTCGATCTTCATCCGAAGCAGCGAAGCGAGATGGCCGGCATCGCGCGTTGCGCTTGCCAGCCCGATGACGATCACCTGCTCGTCGCCATCCACCCGATCACAGGTGAGCTTCACCCGCCGCGCTCCCAATCCGTGCTGTTCGAGACTGCGCGCCAGCATCGCAGTAAGATCGTCGATCACCTGCTCGATCGCTTCGGCGGAAAAGATCGGCTCCAAAAAACGCAGCGTTGCTGTTGGCGCCGCCCGGGGAATGATCGGATCGAATGTCTCGGCGGCACGCCCAAGCGCTTGGTCGAGCCGAATGAGCACATCGTTCCCGAACCGCCGCGCCAGCGGCCCGCGCGGCATTGCCGCAAGCTCACCGATACTGTCGATCCCGAAGCGGCGGCAGACGTTCGCCACCTCCTCGTCGATCCGCAGCGCCTGCGGCGGAAGCGAAGCGGTCGCCTCGGCCTCCTCGCCATTCGGGCAAAGCGCGATCTCTTCCGGACCAAAACGGGCGAGCGCGTGGGCGGTGCCAGTGGCACCCGCCACTGCAATCCGCGCGTTGAAGCCGGCGCGCCGGCAGGTGCGAAGAATCCGCTCGCACAGCTTACGCTCACTACCAAACAAATGCGCGACTCCGCTGATGTCGAGCCACAACCCGTCGGGCGCGTCGATCGCGGCGAACGGAGTCCAGCGCCGCGCCGCAAACAGCGCGAGGCGCATCAGAACCGCTCTGTCCGCCTCCGGCTCGGCAGGCCGAATATCGAGTCTCGGCACCAGCGCCCGCGCCTGGGTCAGCGGCATTCCGGAATGAAGGCCGAGCGATCGCGCCACCGCGCACACGGCCGCGAGCGCCATCCGCTGGCCTTGCCGTTCGGTCGTGACCAGCGGCCGGTCAGGCGGCAGTTCGGATCTGCCGGTCCGGTCGAGCCGCCGGAGCCGCTCGATCGGGAGCATCGGCAGGAAGAGCGAGGCGACCCGCTTCATCCACTCCCTCCAAAATCCATTCCGCTGGTCCGCCGCCCCGCTGGCGAACCAGTTCGACTGACCAGCGCGGTCGCCCAATCCCGCTGACCGGCAACGCAAGCGATGGAGCGCAGCCGATCCGCCACCTGGTTACCGCCGAAGAGGGCGAGGCCAGCGGGTTGGCCCCGTTCCTGAACCAGCGCCGAAGCAATAGCGCCATCGTTCCGCTCGCTTCCGCGGCAAGCTGCAGCCGCCGCCCGGCGGCCATCGTGATCCGCCCCACTTCGCCGACGACCCCGCGGAGGCTTCCGTGCCGAAGCCCTTCCTCGATCACTGCCAACGCTTCATCGTCATTGCTGCATTCGGCATAGAGCAGCCGGTCAGGCGGAAAGCCGGCTTGAGCGAGTGCAGGAGCGAACAGGTCGCGCCGCTGGACTACCCACAATACCATTCCTTTCAGCCGGGCAGCGATTCCGGCTGTAAACAGGCTCGCTGCGGCATCATCGCCGAGCGAGCTCGTCGCCGCCGCAATCTCGTGCAGCGCCGCAACCGCAAGTCCGCCGCCAAGCTTCCAGTCCACCGTCTCCACCCCGAATGGCAACCGCTCGGCTGCCCCCGCCAGGCCCGATGCCTCAATGGCTCGGATCTGCGTTCGAAGCATCTCCAGCGGATGAACAGAATGGTTTTGCATAACGACTCGAACGACTCATTTGTTCACTTTATGTTCCCAAGCTGAACCAAGAGTCAATTGGACGGGGATAAGCGCTGCTTCTCTGTTCTTGTCATTCGAAGTGGCCTCGGCCCAACTATCTCGCGGGGTCGAAGACCATCAATTTCACCGTCCCGGGCGCGAAATCATATTCCGGCGTTCCGCCGGGGGCTTTAGCCGGCCGCTGCCCCGCGACCGTCGCAGTTACAAGGAAGATGCGCCCGCTCCGCGGATCGATCGCCATGGTTCTGGCGCCGGGCGCTGTCGTAACCTTTCCAAGCGCCACGAAACTCCTCCCGTTCCGCTCTGCGACGATGGAAAGCGTGCCGTCTCGATTAGAACTGAATGCGCGTTTTCGCGGATCGAAGGCCGCACCATCGGTGCCGCTACCAATCGGCAACAGCGCGAGCGGTTTGCCGTCGGTCGCATCGATCACCAGCATCCGATCATTGGCGCAGCTCAAGAACAGACGCCGGCTCGTGGCATCGATCGCCAAACCATGCGGCGATTCGCAACCTGGAGTTGGCCAGCGTGCATCGATCGTGTGGGAACGGAGATCGAGCCGGACAATCTGATTGGCGCTGGCTAAGTTGATATAGGCCTTCCCGCGGCTATCCGCCGCCATCATTTCCGGACTCCCGCCGAGCGGTACATTGGCAAGCCGCTTCGACATCCGAACATCAATTATCGATGCATCATGTGAATCACCGTTGGCGACCACCAACAGGCCGGTGGCTGGATCGTAGATCATTGCATCGGAGTCGGCGTCCGCCGGAATCTTCCCGATCGGTCGGAGCGTCCGCAGATCGAATATTGTTACATCACCCGTGTCGCTGTTGTCCGCATAGCCTCGGCCAAGGTTTGGCACCGTCGCAACATCGTGTGCGCCTGCTATGCCCAAGACGCGGCCAACGATCGCGCCGGTCTTGCCGTCGACCACATCGATCTGCGTACGATGCGCAATATAAACGCGATCCTGTACCGGATCGAAGTGCACGAAGTCCCACCGATCCGGCGTGCCGAGTGCGACCGTTTTCGTGAGTTCGTACCTGGGGCCAGTCGCCGCTGTCGCGTTTGCCGCAGCCGCGAAAAAAGCGGTCGCCAGAAGAAATCGCTTCATCTTGCTCTTCCCGCTTAGTGATTTGCCGCGAACAGCGGCGCCATGGTCACCACGCCTTTGTCTGTATCCGCGGCGTGACCCAGATATTCATCGATTCCGAAGGCCGCCTCGGTTGTTCGAAGCAGTGAGTAGTGATTGTAGGGCGTCGGATCCTCGACGTGCCGCGGGCCGTGATTAGTGACGACGATGGTGACGATGTGACCGCCGCCGAAGTTCGCCTTACTCTTCGGATCATAGCCGCAGCAGCCTTGGACCCCGTACGACCGCTCGGCCTTGTTGTTCTCGTCGAAAGTGACGATGATCGCGGTGTTGCCGGGATCGGTCCAAACTTTGGAACGCATGATCTTGTCGACCAGAATGCCGATTTCGGAGTCGCCCCGTCTGATCACTAAAGACTCGTCGGTGTCTTCCCTACAGCCAGCAGGCGCATCCGGATTGTCGCTGCCATGCATCTCGTTGCACTGGTCGGGAATGATCTGCGCGTAGTTCGGCATCGTGTCGGCCGCGAGATCCCGATCCAGCTGATTGAATCCGACCATGTGCCACGCAAGCTCGGGATAGGGTTCCCGGTTGACCGAGCGGAAGCTGACGAACGCATTGTGCTTGGCGGCATACATCTCGCTCGCCACGCCTCGTGATGGGTAATCCGGAACGGGCCAGCGCGGCATCAGCGAGCCGGGCGCCGGAATGTCCTCGAAATAGCCTTTCCAGGTGAGCCCTTTGTCGACGAGCTGGTCCACCAGGCTACGCGCCGTCACGTCGTGATCAACATAGCCTGGCTTGGCAGAGTCCTCGCAGAAGCGGTCCTTCACTCCGGCGTGGCAGTAGAAGGCATCGTCGTCGTGGATTCCGAACGTATCGCCGCCGACCATCGCCAGGTAATTGCCTTCGCTCGAATGAACCTCGGCATAGAATTGCGTCGCGCTTCCATATTCGCGCGCAAGCCGGTGGATCACCGGAGTCCATTGCGGGTGGCTAATGATCTGGTCGTAGCCCTTGTTCTCCTCCACAATCACGAAGATGTGATTGTAGATCGGCATCGCCGCCGGTTGCCGGGTCGCGGAGGTAGAGTCGGCCGAAGCCGCTGCAGTCGCCGCGAAAGCCGCCAGCCCGAGAGCTGCCTTGGGACCCCAACCTTTCATCCTTTTTGCTCCTGCATCAGTGCGCAAAGTTGAAGCGCACGCCGCCGAGCACGTCCATGTCATAATATTCGCGCTGAACGGGATACCGCTTGTCGCTCGTTTGGGTGAATTCCAGTTTCGTGTTCGTCAGGTTCTTTGCCTCGGCGAAGACCTGCCATTGCCGGTTGATCGAATAGGCGACGCTCGCATCGAGCCGGAACCGAGGCTGCGAGTAAAGGTCCGTAGATGGATCTCCACCGACCGCCCACAGATTCTTCGAGACGTAGGACGCCGCGATGCGCGCCGAGATCGGTCCCTTCTCATAAAACAGGGATGCATTCGCGCTCAGCGGCGAGGTCTGCGGCAGCCTTCGGTGCTCTGCGTCCGCCTGGTGCACCTGGCCGCTGGAGTCGACGAGCGTCAAATTGCCGTCGAACCCAAAGCCGCTGAGCGCGCCGGGCAGAAAATAGAAAGGCTGGTGCACGTTGAATTCAATTCCTTCAGCGTGGGCGGAGCCAATGTTCTGGAAGCTATCCACCTCGACCGATTGGCCGGTCAATCGCGGGTCGGGGTAATTGGTGACATCGCGTTGGACTGTCCCGATGACGTAGTCGTCGAAGGCTTTGTAAAAGACGCCAACGGATAGCAGGCCACCCTTCGGCGTATAGAGTTCCGCTGTCAGATCCACGTTGTGGCCGATGGTCGGTTTCAAGTCAGGATTACCCTGGCTCACGACAAGGTTGGCGACGTCGATGCTTTTCGCGGCAGTGATTTCGTTGAAGCCAGGCCGGCCAATCGCGGTCGTATAGGCGGCGCGCAAAACGAGGCTCTTCGAGGCGTCGTATTTTAGACTGAGGTCCGGAAATAGATTGGAGTAACGACGCTTCGCAGTGTTGGGTGTGATCGTGCCGCTATCGTCCTGAACGTTCGCGCGATAGGTGGCATCGGTTCTTTCGAACCGGAGCCCGCCCACGACGGAAAGCGGGCCAAAGCTTCCGCTATATTGCGCGTAGCCGGCATACACGTTCTCGTCATCATTCTCGTATGCCGTCAGGTCTTCGGTCATTGGCCCTTGCGCAATCCCGAGGACCTTGGAGAAATCCGGCAACGGTCCGATATCGTACGCACCGCCGTAGAAGGCGTTTTCCTTGCCGGTCGCGAAGGCAGCATAGCTCGTCCCCGGGTCGATCAGGTCTGCGCTGTACGAATGCGCGATGCGATTGCGGGTGCGAACGCTTCCACCCACCTTGATTTCGCCACCGTTTCCGTTTGGGCCCACCGGCACCCCGGCATTGAAGACGCCCGCCCATTCCCTGTCGGCATTGTGCGACGGGCCATTACTGCCGCCATGGAACTTGCTGTAGATGGTCGGGTCGGTGAGATTCACCCCGGGAGCTCTGTACGTCGGAACGTTATAGTTCGCGGTGTTGTTGTAAGTGAGGGTAATCGGATCCGGCGTCTGCCACGTCGCGCTGGTGCTGTAAGGGAAGGAGTCGTAGCCGCGGGTATAGGATCCGCGTGCGTCGACTTTGATTTCGCCAAGCAGGGCGTTGCCACCAATCTCAAGCAGGTTGTTGCCGAGCCTCTCCCGTGTCGAAATGGCCACCTCGCGCGGACTGACCGCGTCGCCGGTCACGTCTCCTGTCGAATTATCGACGGTCAGTATCTCGTCAGCGAGGCCGTTGATTTTGAACTCATGCTTGTGCGCGTCTTCGGTGTAGCCGGCATGAAGCCCGCGAATGAAGAATTCGCTATTGTCGTCTGGTCGAAAGACAATGCTGCCTGACAAACCTTGGCGGATGCGGCGATATTGATACCAGCGCGGCTGCAGGTCGTCGTATAGCTTGCTGGCGAGATAGGTGCCGGTCCCCGGGGGCGCGGCGGAGGGATCAACATAATCGGCCTCGACATCGTCGATCCCGCGCTTGTCCTGATCGTAAGCGTAAGAGAGCAGGACCTCGACACGGTCGCGGCCCGAGCTGGTCGTTCCGCCGAAGCCGCCGCCGAAAGTCAAATCCCCCTGGTAGCGCCCGGTATTACGCAGGGTTTCAATGCCTCCCCCGACACTTCCCTGGATCAGCATCTGCTGATTCGGTGACATCGAGCGCGGAACGATATTGACGACGCCGCCAAGGCCTTCGGCGTCCATGTCCGGGCTCAGCGACTTGACGACTTCGATTCCTCCCAGAATTCCGGACGGGAAGGCATCGAACGCTACAGCCCGGGCACCGCCTTGTGGCGAGGACGGGTTTGAGGCGGTCAGACGAACCCCGTCATATGTGGTGCCGTTGAGGTCGGCATCCATCCCGCGGATGTTGACGAAACGGCCTTCACCGCTGTCCGATTCCATCGACACGCCGGGTATCCGCTGAAGCGCTTCCGCCGCATTCGCATCGGGTAGGGACCGGATCTCCTGCGCTGAGCGAACGTCGACCACCACGTTGGAGTCGCGCTTCGTTTGATTCGATTGCTCGCGCGTTCCAGTGACAACAATCGAGCTCGGGGCACTGGCGGAGTCAGAACTTGCGGAGCCCGTGGCTGCCACTGCAGCTTGTGTGAAGCCGCCGATGGCTCCCAAGATCGCGGCCGATCTCAGAAAACGCGCTCGGCTTTCGAAACGTCGACCGCGTGTCGTGGAGACGAGCCAATGTGTTCGGATTCCCATGAAAGAAGACCCCCGTCAAATGCGATGATGTGTGTCAGTCCCGCTGTGCGCCCGACCGGGTTCTGGTTAGTCGGACTCTATTACTGACCGGAGACGGTATTGCTGCAGTGCAGCGTCAGACCGATTAAACCGAGTTCACGATGCCGCGACGGTTTCATTCAGTGGTGATCGCAGGGCGTTGCGACGACCGCGGGCCTACCTGATTTGAACTGTCGTTCTCAGCGGAAGGTCCGCCGACGAATCACCGACCATCAGCCGCACCGGTTCGCGCTCAACGACAAAGCGCTGGCTCTTCACGTTCCAATAGGCCAGCTCTTCCGCATTCAGGGTCATGGAAACCGTCTTGGTCTCGCCAGGCTCCAGATGCACGCGCCGGAATCCTGCGAGCTTCAGCGCCGGCCGTTCAACCTTTGAGCCCAAGTGATGGACATAAAGTTGCGGTACCGCATCGCCCGCCCGTTTGCCGGTATTGGTCACGTCCGCGCTGACCATGATCTTGCCGCCGCGACCTAGGCTCGGAGCGCTGGTACGAAGGTGACTTATCCGGAAGCTCGTGTAGCTAAGGCCGTAGCCGAACGGATACAGCGGCTTTCCCTTGAAATACATATACGTGCGGCCGTGGCGGATATCGTAATCCATCATCGGCGGCAGCTGGTCCATCGAAGCCGGCCAGGTGACGATCGTGTGTCCCCCCGGATTGTAATCGCCGAACAACGCCTGCGCGATCGCCCAGCCTTCATCCTCCGAAGAATGCGCCATCTGCAGGATTGCCGGCACATGCGCCTGCGACCAATTTATTGTGAAGGGAAAGCTGGAGACCAGCACCATCACGGTGCGCGGATTGGCCGCCATCACCTGCTTCACCAGCTCTTCCTGCACCAACGTGAGAGTGTCGCGGTCGCGGCCTTCACGACCATCCCCGGGATCGGCGCAGGGGTTGGTGCCGTTATCGTTCCAGTCGCGGGCCATGTTCGGGCCACAGGTCGGGTCGTTGCCGACGATAACGACGGCGACGTCGGACTCTTTGGCCGCGCGAACGGCCGCGTCGCCTTCATTGTCCGCGGCATAATTCACCGCCACTCCCGGGCCGACCGCTGCCTTGATCCCCTGCAGCGGCGTGATCGCGTGCGGCGGAATGCCGCCATACCAGTCCCAATGGACGCTGTCGGCGCGTGGCCCGATCACCGCAATCGACTTGAGCGCACTCTTGTCGAGCGGCAGCGGCGTGGCGCCGGCATTCTTCAAAAGCACCAGGCTCTCCAGCGCCATCTTCCGCGAGATCGCCTGGTCTTGCTCGCCCTCCCAAGGCGGAGTGCCGTCATGCACCTTCGAATAGGGCACCATCTCAGGCGGGTCGAGCAGCCCGAGCTTAGCGGTTATCCGGAACTTGCGGCGAAGTGCTTCATCGAGATCGGCTTGGGTGACCGACCCGTCCTTCAGCGCCTCATGCAATTGGTCCTTGTAGACGTCGAGATACTGATTGATCCCGGCCTTGAGCACGGCCACCACCGCCTCTTTTTGGGTCGGGAAGCGGCGATACCATTTGACGAGGTTGGAGACGGCACTCCCATCGCTGGAAACGACGTCTACACCCCATTTGCCGATCACCACTTTCCGAATAACGGGGTTGATGCCCATCGGCGTCCCGTTCCACGCATTGTACGAGGCCATGACCGCCTTCGCACCGGCCTCCTGGAAGGCCATCCGGAAGGGCACCGAATAATATTCGTAGAACAGCCGCTCATCGAAATTGGAGCTGGAGTTGGACCGGCCGTTTTCGTTGCTGTTGGCAAGGAAGTGCTTCAGCAGCGGCGCCGCCTGCCAATATTTCGGATCGTCGCCCTCCAGGCCTTTGGCAAAGGCCGTCGCCATAGTGCCATTGAAGAACGGGTCTTCGCCATAGACTTCCTCGCTTCGTCCCCAGCGGGGATCGCGCTCCAGATCCGCCTGTGGCCCCCACAGCATCAGTATTGGCCAGCGCTTGGTGTAAGTCTGGGTGATCCAGCGCGCCTCATGCCCTTCGACCCAACCGGCCTGGCGGACCAGATCGGGGTCCCAGCTCGCGCCCATTCCGGGCGGCTGCGGGAATTGGGTCGTGGTGATCTGAGACATGCCCCATTGCGGGTTGCCGCGCTGCTGCAGGCCGTGGATGCCTTCCGACGATCCAACGCTGGGCACTCCGAGCCGCGGCACAGCTGTATTGGTGCCGAGCGCATCGATCTTCTCATCGACCGTCATTCGCCAAACGAGGTCGGCGACGCGCCGGTCCGTTGGCAGCTTCGGATTACGGAAGGGCTCCGTCTGCGCCAGCGCCGTGCTCGCGATCAAGGCGACGGCCACGCTGATTGCTCGAATTGAGATCCTGTTCACATGCCCCCCCATGCGCTGCACGCGCCGATTTCTGAAGTCCGTCCTAAACAGCCAAATCTTCCCACTCCAGCTCAAGCACAGCGCGATCAGTTCGTCTGTTTTGTGTCAAGTTCTTGGCACAGGCAATCGACGAAATTCGCGTCGGAGCTCCTTAAATTCACTAGAGTCACGCGATCGGCGACATCTGAGGGGCTGAGCGCGTGACGATGTGGCGCCAAACTGTCCTATTTCGTTCAGACTTTCCCTGGCGACAGCCCCAGCGGAAGTCGGCAAAGTTGGCAGCGGAATCGCGCATGCGGGCGCGTGTACGTGTACGCGCAAGGCGTGTGGGGCCGGGTGAAGGCTTCGGCGGTGGATTCCGATGATGTGCTCCTGGCTATTGGCTCCTGTGGAAAAAGAGACGTCTAAATCTCACTTCGTCAGGTGGATGAGATCGCAGTTCAGACGCGAGGCGACGAGTTAAGCCGGCCAGCAGAGTTCGCTTTCCACCCAAAGCGGACACCAAGAATGTCAGTAGGCAATTACCAATAGCAGCTCATCCCCCAACCCCAGATCGTTCTGCGAGAAAGTCCGGATCCGGAATGGAGGCGGCTGCCTCGCTCAACAACGCCGACCAGCGCTTGGACAAGTCATTGAAGTAGATGTCGTCAGCTTCGATCCGGCGCGTAAGAACCGGGACGCGCGGATTCGACCGCATGATCATCAGATCCAGCGGACGTGCCACCGCGACATTCGAGCGTATAGAGCTGTCGAAGGACAGGAAGGCGATCTTTACCGCTTGCGGGATCGGCGTCGACCGCCGCAGCGCGCGATCGAGGATCGGGCGCCCATATTTGGTCTCGCCGATCTGCAGGAACGGAACCTCGTCGTGGCATTCGATGAAATTTCCGG
>Ga0157374_10003735_pt1 | contig 12799 bp, 13 predicted proteins | sample M25metaG_FD_115308 | JGI IMG/M metagenome (GOLD analysis project Ga0157374, IMG submission 115308) | Miscanthus rhizosphere microbial communities from Kellogg Biological Station, Michigan, USA - M2-5 metaG | ecosystem: Host-associated > Plants > Roots > Rhizosphere > Soil | place: USA: Michigan...
CAGCGCGCCGGAGACCCGGTTGAGCTGAAGGACCCGGCCCTGCACAAGGGGGCAGTCACCGAAGGAGGCGACACTGATGTAAACACTGTTGCCGAACACGGCCGGCGAGTCCCAGAGGAAGGTATCCGGGTTCCCCCCGACGTCGTAAGACCACAGCACCGCGCCGGTGGCCGCGTTCAGCGCGTACAGCTTCGAGTCGCCGCCGGCGATGTCCATGACCGATGAGGCTCCGCCAACCGGGACGTCCGTGGTGATCGTCGGAGTGCTCGAGATTCCGAAATTAGTGGGGTCGGTGCAGGCCGGAGGGGTCGTCCTTCCCAGGTTCGTCTGCCACACGAGATTCCCTGAGGTACTGGTCGCGCGTTCGAAGCCGTCGTTCGATCCCCAGTAGACCAGTCCGTTCGACACGACCGGCTGGGGGAACACGCCATGGTTCGGCGCGGTATCCGAGGCTTTCCACGCCTGGTGCAGATTCTGGACCGAGGTTGGGTTGAACCCGTTTTCACCGCTGGCGAAACCGGTGCGATCGATGCCAGCCAGGTACGTCGTCCAGGACCCCGACGCCCCGCTGGTGATGTTGAAGGCCGCCGAGGTGGCCCCGGTGTACGAGGGCGTGCTCGAGGCCGTCAGCGTGTAGCCGGTCCCGGCGTTGTCGATGGACAGGCCCGAGAAGGTGGCGACGCCCGAGGCCACCGTGACCGCCGAGCCGCCGCTGAGGGTCCCGCCGGCGGGGTTGGTCCCGATGGCCAGGCTCACCTGAGTGGCGTTGTCAGAGGTCTCGACGTTGCCGTTGGCGTCCTCGACCGCCACCGTTACGGCCGGGGTGATGGTGGCACCGGCGGCGGTGTTGGTGGGGCCCTGAATGAAGGCCAGCTTGGTGGCCGGGCCGATGGTCGTCGTCGCCGTAGCGGTGTTCGAGTAGGTGCTGAGGTTGCCGGCCGCATCGGTGGCGCGGACGCGGTAGCTGTAGCTGTTGGGGGCGCTGACGGTGGTGTCCTTGTAGGTGGTGCCGGTGCCGGTGGTGGCGGCGATCTGGGCGAAGTTGGTGCAGCCCGTGCCCTGGCAGCGCTCGATCCGGTAGCCGGTGACCCCGACGTTGTCGGTGGACGCACCCCAGGACAGGTCAACCTCGCTGGCACTGACCGCGTTCGCGGTCAGCGTTCCCGGCTGCGTCGGCGGGGTCGTGTCCGGGCCGTTGTTCACCGGCGTCGTCATGTCGGTCTGGATCTGAGCGGCGGTCAGCGCGACGTTGTAAATCCGCACCTCGTCGATCAGGCCGGCGAAGTACTGGCTGTAGATCGTGTCGCCGCCGATCTGCAGCGCGTTCGTGGAGGTCGCGATCGCGCCCGTGTGCGCTACCGAGGCGACCTGGGTGCCGTTGACATACAGCCTCAGGGTCGATCCGTCGTACGTCTCGGTCAGGTACGACCAGGTGTTGGCCGCAAGCGCGCTCGTACCGACCGCATCGGCGTAGCTGCCGCCCGCGATCATGCCCGCGTCCGGTCTCGAGGCGTTGGTCGAGGTGGCCTCGAGGTAGTAATTGTCGTTGCCCTTGTAGATCACATCACGCCAGGCGGAGGAGACGGCGGAGGGGTTGACCCACGCCTCCAGCGTCATCCCGGTGGACAGCTGCAGCGAGGCCGCGTTGGGGACGTTGACACGCGCGCTGGTGCCGTTGAACTGCAGCGCCTTGCCGAACTTCCCGGTCGCCGCCCAGGTCGCGTTCGTGATCGTGCCGGTGTTCCCGTTACCCGACGCATCGGTCACGGTCGTCCCCGTGCCTTCGTCGAAGCCGTACGCCGCTACTAGTCCGGTCGCCGCCATGGCGGGCTGCGCTGCCACGAATCCGGTCCCGACGACCGCCGCTGCCACCACCGCTGCGCTGGAGATGCGCACAATCGGGGTCGCCCAGTGCGCACGCAGCCCACCGCGCCTTTTCCGGATAGCCCCCATATTCGCAGCCCTCCCCATCGGCGCGTGTCACCCCGGCACGAACGCAGCGCATGCGAAACGGCCCTGAACGGGGTGAGAGGAGCGTAGGGGAGCCTCGTGGGACTTGGGAAGGACTTGAACAAAACTTGGTGTTAGCGTCACGCCCGCCGGGCGGCGACCCGGCTCAGCGCTGCGGCCAGGCAGCCCGGTGCCTCGTGCCAGACCTGATGCCCGGCGCCCGGCACGATCGTCAGCCGCGCGTCAGGGAACACCGCGGCGGTGGCCTCGGCCGCCTGCCGCTCAATGGTGAACGGCCCTACGACGACCGACGGGGCCACACCACGCTGCGTGTACCGCAGAGCGTCCCAGCCCGCCAGCTCGGCGGCGAACCAGTCGCTGTAATCGTTCACGCCGGGTCCGCCGTGCAGGACGAGCAACGGCCCTCCCGACCCGGACCGCACCCCGATCAGCTCCCCGCCGGGCACGCTGACAGCCAGAGGTCCCCCGGACCCGGTCTTCTCGTTCATGCGCTGCACGGCAGAGCGCGAGCAGAGCGGCCCGCACCACATATTTCCGGTGCCGCCCGGCCCGTGGTTAGTTCCGGGACAGGAACCGCAGCCGCGCCGCCCGGGCGTCCCACGAATAGACGACAGCGGTCCCGGCGATGACATCATGCAGCGCCCGGCGCTTGTCGCCGACCAGGATGCCCAGGAAGCCCAGCCCGAGGAGGAGGAAGCTCAACGGCAGTGCCAGCGTGCGCACGACCGCCTGGCGCCCGCTCGCGCGGGTCCCGTCCGGCTGCACGACCCGGACGCCGAACGTCGCCATGCCCACCGTTTTGCCGTCCGAGGCCCAGGAGTAGGCGAAGTAGAGGAATTGCCAGCCCACGAACGCCAGGGCTACCCAGATGTCGCCCCTGCTCCAGTGGATAGGCTTCCCTGTCACCACGCTGGCCACGAAAGAGATGGCGGCCAGGGCAATCGCGAACAATCCGGTGGCTACGGCCTCGTCCAGCACGAAAGCCGCAAAACGCGAGGCAAAGCCCGCATAGCGGCCTTGAAGGCTCATCCGGGCCACGACTGGAGGGCTGCCGGGCGCGGCCCCGCTCACCTGTGCGGTCATACCCCCTCCAGGACCTGCTGGCCGTCAGCCGGATCAGCCCGGCCAGCCGGATCGGCCGGACCAGGCGGGCCGGTGTAGGTGCGGCGGCGAAGCCGCGCGATCCACCGGGCGATGAATTCGTCGACACCGACGGTCTGGCTGCGGACCACGTCGAGCGCATTGCCCGCGATCCCGCCCGAGGACTTGGCGATGATCGCGCCGAGGTCGGTCTGCTGGACTATGGCGTCAATGTCGATGCGCTGCGCAACCGCATTCATGTCCAGCCGGCCCATGAGGGCATCCAGGTCGACCTTCTGCATCACCGCGTCTACATCGACCTGCTGGACTATCTGGTTCACATCCACCCGCTGGACTATGGCGGTGATATCCACGGTGGCGAGCAGATGATTCAGGTCCAGGCGGGCTACGAGCTGGTTCAGGTCCACCCGTTCGAGCACGCGATTCAGGTCCACCCGGTCCAGCACGCTGGCGATGTCGACCTTCTCCAGCACGGCGTTCACATCGACCCGGCCCAGGAGCCCGTCGACGTCGATCTCGTCCAGCAGGGTGTTCATGTCGACCCGGCTCAGCAGCGCATTGATATCCAGCGCGGAGACCACTAGCTCAACCGCACGCTCCGCGACGGCCTGAGCCACCGCTTCCGCGGAGGGAACCAGCCGGTCCCCTACTGAGCGCAGTCGCGCAACCGGGTCCATGAAAGGCTATTATCCCGGTGTCCTGCTGGCCGGGACCATCCCTCAGGGGTGAGCTATCGGACAGTACGGAACGAAGATGCTGCGCGCTATCAGGAAACGGGCCGGGCAACTCGCCCGGACGCAGGGGCCGGCCGGCCTGAGCCCGCGGGCCAGACGGCTGGCCGCGCTCGCCGCGGCTGTGGCCGGCGGCCTGGCGATGCCGCTGCTCGCCGGGGCCTGCTCCGTTAGCGTCGGGCCGCTGCAGCACCGCACCAGCAACTACTCGGTAGCGAACCCGCTGCAGGCCCTGGTCGTGCGTGCGCACGTCGGGAGCGTGCACGTTACCGGCGGGGCCCCGGGCAGCAAGGTGACGGTCACCGAGCACCTGACGTTCCGTAAGACGGCACCGGTCACCACTCACCGGATGGCCGTGCACATCCTCACCCTGAGCAGCACCTGCCCGTCCCTGGAGACGTGCGGTGTCAGCTACGACATCGCGGTGCCCAGGACAACGGCCGTCAGGGTCACCAACAGCGTCGGCACGATCCGGCTGGAATCGCTGTCCGGTCAGGTAACGGCCGGTACGAGCGCCGGCACCATCGAGCTGCACTCGGTCTCCGGGCCAGTCGCGGCGACCGGCAGCGCTGGTTCGATCGTCGGCGAGGACGTGTCATCCGCCCGCGCCATCATGAGAATATCGACGGGCCAGATCAAGATCACGTTCTCGGCCCCGCCCACCACCGTGAGCGCCACCACTTCCGCGGGCCTGGTCCTGCTCCGTGTCCCGGGCAACGTGGGGTATGCCGTCGACGCCAGCACGACAGTCGGCAAGATCCGGATCGGGGTCCAGCGCAGCGCGGCGTCGCCGCACGTGATCACGGCCAGGGCCACCACCGGCTCCATCACTATCGAGCCAGCACGCTGACCGGCCGCCGGCCGCACGGGACTGGCCGCCGGCCGCACGGGGCCGACCCCCGACCGTACGGGCCGACCTCACGGACCGCCTTCCCTCAGCCCCGGTGGCAGACAGCCTCCACGTTGTGGCCGTCAGGATCGCGCAGGAAGTCGCCGTAGTAGCCGGGGTGGTACTCCGGCCACTCCCGCGGTGCGTGCAGGACCTCGGTGCCCGCGGCGAGAGCAGCCTGGTGGACCGCATCGACCGCGGGCCGGTCTGGGGCGGTGAAGGCGACATGCAGCTCCCTGGTCTCCGGGCCGGCCGCCGGGCTGAGCCAGAAGCCCGGTATGCCGTCGGCGCCGCACAAGCCCACGACGAAGGAGTCCCCCACCGGGAAGCGCATTGCCTCCCGCAGCCCGATCGCCGCGAACGTCTGCAGGTAGAAGGCAAGCGACGCCTCGACGTTGGCCACCTGCACACCAAGGTGATCGATCATGGCCGAAGGTTACCGGCACGGGGCTTCCGCCCCGGCTCCCGGACAAAGTTTCTGGCATTGTGGCCAGCAGGTGTCGATTCGGCGGTGGCCACTTCGTAGCGGGAGTGAGGGCCGGCCACAGACCGGCCCGAGGGCCGGCCACAGGCCGGCCCGGCGGCCGGCCACGGACCGGTCCCGGACGGCAAACAGGAGTGATCGGTATGTCGCAGTACCTTCTCGCGCTCTACAAGTCCGATGACGAGGTCATTCCCCCGGAACGGAGCCAGCAGGTGTGGGCCGGCGTGAACGCGCTGGGCGACCAGATGATGGACGCCGGCGTGTTCGTGTTCAAGAGCGGCCTGCAGGGCGGCGCGGAGTCGGCGACCGTGGTGCGGCAGTCCGGCGGTGACTTCCTGATCACCGACGGGCCGTATACGGAAACCAAGGAGCACCTCGCCGGGTTCTGGATCATCGACGTCGCCGACCTGGACGCGGCCCTGGAGTGGGCCAAGCGCGCCGCGGCCGCGGAGCTGCGGCCGATCGAGGTCCGCCCGTTCTTTGAAGGGGACCTCGACGACGCGATACGGATCAACGCGTCCGGCTCGCCGTGAGCGCAGCCGTGCCGCGGCCGTAGGCTCTCGCGGTGACTGCCGAGGCTGTCTTCCGCCACGAGTACGGTCGCTGCGTCGCCGCCCTGATCCGCTTCCTCGGCGATATCGACGCCGCCGAGGAAGCGGTCCAGGACGCCTTCACCGTGGCGGTCGCCAGGTGGCCGGCGGACGGCCAGCCGCCCAATCCCGGCGCGTGGATCGTCGCGACCGCCCGCAACCGGGCCATCGACCGGCTGCGCCGCGAATCGGTCCGCGACGAGCGGCACGCGCAAGCGCATCACCTGTACGGAACCGCCGCTGACGCCGCGGGAGACAGCGCGCGGGAGGAGGAGACCGTGCCCGATGACCGGCTGCGCCTGATCTTCACCTGCTGCCATCCGGCGCTGGGTCAGCCCGCCCAGGTCGCGCTGACCCTGCGGCTGCTCGGCGGGCTCGAGACGCCGGAGATTGCGCGGGCGTTCCTCGTTCCCGAGGCCACCATGGCCCAGCGGATCGTCCGGGCCAAGCGCAAGATCAGGGACGCCCGCATTCCGTACCGTGTGCCGGGGGAAGCCGAGCTTCCCGGCCGCCTCACGCCTGTCCTCGCGGTCGTCTACCTGATCTTCAACGAGGGCTACGCCGCGACCGCGGGCTCGCTGCTGAGGCCCGGCCTGTGCGCAGAGGCAATCCGGCTCGCTCGCGTGCTCGGCGAGCTGATGCCCGGCGAGCCGGAAGCGCAGGGGCTGCTGGCGCTGCTCGTGCTGCTGCACGCCCGCAGCGCCGCCCGCGTCACCGCCGGCGGATCACTGGTCCGCCTGGCCGAACAGGACCGCCGGCTCTGGGACCGGGACCTGATCGCCGAAGGCCAGGCCATCGTGCGCGCCTGCGTCCAGCGTGGCCGCCCCGGCCCGTACCAGATCCAGGCCGCCATCAACGCTGTCCACTCCGTCGCGCCCAGCACAGACAGCACCGACTGGCCCGCCATCCTGACGCTCTACGACCAGCTCTACGCGCTCACGCCGACACCGGTTGTCGCGCTCAACCGGGCCGTCGCGCTCGCCGAAGTCCGCGGCCCCGCCGCAGGGCTGGCCGCCGTGGACGGCCTGCGTTCCCCGGGCCTGGACAGCTACTACCTGTTCCACGCCGCACGCGCCGACCTGCTGCGCCGGCTCGGCCGCGACGGCGAAGCCGCGGCCGCGTACGCCACCGCCCGCTCTCTCACCGCCAACCCGGCCGAACAGGCCTTCCTCGACTCGCAGCGCGCAGGCAGCACTGGCAGCACCGGCGGCATCCGGACCGGGAACGGGTAACCGAGCTCAGGTGGAGACGCCCAGGGGCTCCTTGGGGCCCGGGTCCGGCACGGGTGCGGTCTCTGCCGGGCGGCCTCTGCCGGTCACGAACGCGAGCCCGTAGAGCACGGCAACCGCGATCAGCGAAGCGCGGTAGCCGGTGATCAGCGAGAGGTACTCCAGAGTGCCGCCAACCATGGCGCCGAGCAGGTTGGCGGCGAACGCCGTGGCCGAGGAGGCGACCTCCCTGAAGCGCTGCGCGAAGATCAGGTTGGCCAGGTACACCGGGGCGAACCCGAGCGCGGAGGCCGCCAGGAAGCGCGGGACCACCGGCAGGCTCAGCAGCGACTCCTGGGGCACCATCCACGTCACGACAAGCGAGGCGAGCAGCGCGCCGTAGAGCACCAGTGGCGGCGGCAGCCTCTTCACCCATCTGGCCGTCTCGACCGCGAGGTAGACCGCACCGAGCACGGCGGCGAAGACGAGGGCGTTGACGAACCACGTGGTGCCGAACAGCAGGGCGAAGCCGACGATGTTCTTGGTCTCGAGCAGCATGAACGCGGCGCCCATGAAGGCGAGGTCGACGTAGGAGCTCATCCGGGTGAAGGAGCCGCCGCCGAGCCGGACCAGCAGTACCGAGGCAAGCAGGATCGCGCCAAGCATCAGCAGGTAGGACAGCGGGATGGAGGGAGTGGGCAGGTACGGGAACGGCCAGTTGTCGGTCGCCGGGCTGACCCGCTGGCCGTCCCACAGGCTCGCGCAGTTCGACACCGCCCGCCCCGGCGTGACGGTGAGGACCCCCACGGTCCGCGCCAGGCCGGCGTTGCTCTGCTCCAGGCACGGCGTTTGGTGGTACACGTCAATCAGCTCGCTCGCGTACCTGTTCAGCACGAACGGGGCGTACCAGTTGTACATGGCGAACGTGCCGCCGGGCGCCAGGCGCTGCCGCGCCTCCGCGAGCGAGTTCTCGGTGAGCAGGTAGCTCTCCAGCCGGATCCCTGACTGCCCGGCCAGCGCGGTCAGCGAGTCGGGCAGCGTGAACATGATCAGGTCGTAGCGCTGGGTCGTGTTCTGCAGGAACTGGCGGCCGTCGGCGATGTGGACGGTGACCCGCGGATCCTGGTACGGGTGCTCGGGGTGCAGACGGCGGCCGATCGCGGGCAGCGCAGGGTCGATCTCCACCGCGTCGATGTGCCTGGCCCCGTGGGCCAGCGCGACCGCCACGTCGTTCCCGGTACCCGCGCCGATGAGCAGGACGTTGCCCAGGCTCTGCCGCGTCACATGGCGGTAGGGGAAGAAGTAGAACTTGTCGTGCGCGTGCAGAAAGGCAATCGAGTGGATCGTCTGGAACGGGATGTTGTTCGCTGTGACCCGGACGGCGCTGCCGCTCTGCTTGTGCAGGACGAGCTTGTTGTAGGGCGACCAGTGCTCGGCGGAACCGTAGGACTCCATGCCCAGCAGGACCAGGACCAGCACCACAGCGCCTGCCTGCCACCACCTGCTCTTCGGCAGCAGGAGCCCCGCCAGGCCGCCCCCGGCGACCAGGCCCCAGATGAACGGCGGCTGCTGCAGGAACGACAGCGCGGAGAACACCACGATGCCCGCGATGCTGCCCAGGATGTCCAGCCGGTAGGCGCTCAGCGGGCGGAAGCCGACGAAGACCCGCGCGACCGCCTGGCCCAGGCCCGCCATGACCCCCACGGTGAGCAGGAAGACGGCGCCGAAGCTCAGCGGCTTGGGCAGCGCCGCGATGTGCCCGACGCCGCGGAATGGCGTCGGCCCGACCTGCAGGACGACCGGGAACGTGAGCACGAAGCCCACCAGAACCAGCAGGGCGACCGGCGCCCAGCGCAGGTAGTCCCGGCCCGACCTGGCGTTCAGGAAGCCGATGCCGATGCCGAGGAAGCTGGCCAGCAGGACGAAGTTGGTCGCCTCGGTCACGTACACGTTGTTCGCGGTGATCCAGCGGATCAGGGCGAGCTCGGTGAACAGCATCAGGAAGCTGGCGAAGAACAGCCGTCCCTTCTGCCGCGGATCTTCGGCGGAAGGCTGGTCGGCGGCCCGCGGGTCTGTCAAGGTCAGGTCTCCTTCGAGTCGGGGAACGGCCGTCCGACCAGCGGCGGAGGTGCGTTTCCGGCAAAGGAACGCGCGGGAAATATGCCCTTCCCCGCACATACTGCATCTAACCCGGACGGCCCGCCTCCGGCACCGTCATTGCCGTCACCGGCCAGAATCCGTCACCGGTCGCCAGCGGGCCCGGATCCGGGAGTCAGCCCGTTCTGTACTGGCGCGTGGTCAGGCCGAACCAGCGGTCGGTGGTGCCCTCGTCGCGCATGCCCAGACGGGTGGCCACGGCCTGCGAGGGCGTGTTGTCCAGGTCGGTCAGGGCCAGGATCTCGCGGATGCCCGCGACCGCGGCCGCCTGGAGCAGCGCCGCGGCCGCCTCGGTCGCGTAGCCCTTGCCCTGGTAGCCAGGGTGCAGATGCCAGCCCACCTCGGTCAGGCCGGTCGGGCCGTCGGCGTCGTTCAGCGGCAGCAGCAGGACTGTTCCCACGGGTTCCGCCGGATGCTCGGCGCCCGGGCCGAGCGGCACGATCGCCCACAGGCCGAGCGGGGCCGCCAGGCCCGCCGAGAAACCGCGCCACCGTTCCAGCCCCCGGCGGGCTTCGTCGAGGTCTTTCACGGGCCGGCGGGGCTGCGGGCCCAGCCAGCGCGTGACTTCGTCCCGTGAGTAGATGTCGAAGAACGCCGGGAGGTCGGCCTCCGCCCACTGCCGCAGCAGCAGGCGCTCTGTCACCAGGAGATCCATCTACCGATGGTCGCTCAGCCAGCCGCCGGATGACGCAACCAAGCCAGCCGGAGGCCAGGAACTGTACGCCCAGAAGATCCAAATTTTAGGAATACGGTGGGCCGGGCGCGGGCCGGTCTGGTCATAGCCAGGGCGAATGGCGCGAAGAACCCCCAGGAAGCCGCTTCACGCGTTACGCGCGCTCGGCTTTCTGAAGGCCTTCGGCCGGGGTCCACCATTCGATGACGAGCCGGGTGGCCGCGGGGTCGAGGTGGGTGTGCACGACCAGGGCGATGTCGGCGAGGAAGCGGTCGCCGTCCTGGCCTTCGGTGAGCGGCCCGGCGACGGCCCTTCCGGATACCTTGGCCTCACCTGGCCACTGCGCCTCGGACCCCTCGACCGGGTCGACCGTGGCGCTGTGCAGCGCAAACCGCGGATCGCGGCGCAGGTCCGCGCCCTTGCGGGCGTCGGCCATCGAGCCGAAGACCAGTTCGCCGTCCTCGAAGACCGTCTCGATCCCGGAGATCCGCGGCGACCCGTCGACCCGTACGGTGGCAATCGTCTTGTGCCGGTGAGCGTCGAACAGCGCCCGCACGCGCTGGGCGAACTCCGGCTCTGCCGTCTCGAAATCCCGCCACGCCGTCACGAAGCCCATGATCGCACCGGGCGCCGGGCGCGCGGCCAGGGCACGCCGGGGCTGACGGCGCCGGGGCGGCGCCGGTTACGACCCGCGGGTCTCCAGGACCGCCAGGTCGCGCTCGGCGTAGAGACGGTGCTCCCACTCCTCGTTCAGGAGGACCAGCAGGCACTCGCGCACCGGCCAGTGGCGGGCCGGCGGCCAGCCGGGACCCTCCACCGGCTCGGTCTGGCCGGCCAGCGACTCGTCCGTCAGGCCCTCGATGACCTGCCGCACGGTCGCCACCCTGTCCTGCCGCAGGGCGAGGACCACGTCCAGCGACGGCCGCGCCGCCCGGTCCCGTGGCACGCCCGGCGTATCTGGCATCTCGTCCCAGGGCAGGCTCAGCGGGTCCCAGGGAGACGGGTTGCCCAGGATGACCCGCAGGACCCAGCATTCGGCGGCGAACGCCAGGTGCCGCAGCGTCTCGACGAACGACCACTCGCCGTCGACCGATTCGTGAAGCAGTTCCGGCGGCAGCCGCCGCGCCCGCGCCACGGTCTGGTCCCACAGCCGCCCGAGGATGTCCCACGCCTCGGCGAACCCCGCCGGGTCCGCCGGGCGCATCCTGGCCCGGTCGGGATACCGCCGGTCGAGTTCGGCCTCCACCAGCGGGGCGATGTCGACGCCGTTGACGGTCACGTTGCGGAGCTCGCCGTTGATCTCGACGTTGGCCATCTCGGCGCCCCGCAGCCTGGCCCCGCTCAGGTCCACGACCCGGAACTGCGCACCGCTCAGATCGACGGCCCGCAGCACCGCGCCGCTCAGGTCGACGTGGTCGAACACAGACCCGCGCAGGTCAGCACCCATGAACTCAGCCATGCGCCGACCTTAGCCAGCACTGCCGACAGCTTCGACTCGACGGCTCGCTGGTCAAGGCGTTCGACCTCAGGACCGGCCGCCACGTCTCGCTGTCCGTACCGAACCTGGCCATTGACGGTGTCCTCAGCACGCTCGCCTGGTGAGCTTCAGCTGAGCTGGTGGCGGGCTTCGGCGACCTGGCGGGCTATGGTGCGGGCGCCGGCGGATTCGGCGATTGCCTGGGCCTCGTCGGCCAGCGCCTGGGCGTCCTCGCGGCGGCCCTGGGCGAGGGCGATGTAGATGAGGCCCACCATGTTCGCGGCCACCCCGGGAAAGGAGCCCTGCTCGCGGCGGAGGCGGATCGACTCCTCGAGCTGCTGGCGGGCCAGGTCCAGCTGGCCGGCCCGGTGAGCGGCGATGCCGAGGTGCCGCAGCGCCTCGGCGGCGGTGGCCACGGCCGGGTCGCCGGCGTGCCGGGCCAGGGCGAGGGCGCGTTCCAGGACCGGGACGGCCGTGGTGTCGTCGCGGGCCTCTACCTGGTGGAAGCAGCCGGTCCAGAAGAGGGCCTCGGCTTCGCCGCCGGGGTCGCCGGTTCGCTGGTAGAGCTGAGTGGCGCGCTCGAACAGGGCAAGGGCCTGCGGGTCGGGTTCGGCGTGGTCCGGGTCGCTGTCCCGCTGCGCCAGGAAGCGGCCGTGGATCAGGCGGCCGCGGGCTAGGGCCAGGTCGGCCTCGACCGCGTCGAGCTCGCGATCGGCTTCGGTCAGCGCGCCGGCGTCGCCGGTGAAGATTGCCTGCTCGTAGAGCAGCCGGGACCGCTCGATGCGCTCGTCAGCGGGCCGCACAGCGCTAGTCGCTGGGCTGCTCGACCAGCTGCGCCAGGTACAGCGGCTCGCCCAGCTGCTCGACGAGTCCGAGCTGGGTCTCCAGGTAGTCGATGTGCGTCTCCTCGTCGGCGAGGATCGCCTCGAAGATGTTCGCGCTGGTGATGTCGGCGACACTGCGCATGTGCGCGATGCCGCGGCGCAGCCGGTCGACGGCCTCGACCTCCACCGCCAGGTCAGCCGTGAGCATCTCGGTGATCGTCTGGCCGATGCGGAGCGGGAACAGCCGCTGGAAGTTCGGCAGGCCCTCCAGGAACAGGATTCGGTCGGCCAGGGTCTCGGCGTGCCGCATCTCGTCGATCGACTCGGCCCTGGTGTGCGCCGCCAGCTTCACCCAACCCAGGTTGGCCTGCATCCGGGCGTGCAGGAAGTACTGGTTGATCGCTGTGAGTTCGGCGCTGAGCTGCTCGTTCAGGAACTCAAGTACCTGCTCGTCACCGCGCATTCGGCCACCCTAACGGAAACCGCGCCGCGGACCGCTGAACCCGCCGTACCCGCCGCGGCGCCGACCGGGCAGCGGCCATCGATCATGTCCTGGATCTTCCCCCGGCACCCGCCGCAGCCCGTGCTGGCGCGGGTTTCCCTGGCCACCGCGTCCACGGTGGAAGCGCCCAGCACGATCGCGGCGCGGATCTGGTTGTCGGTCACGGCACGGCAGATACAGGTGAACACGATG
>Ga0157374_10003736_pt1 | contig 12799 bp, 6 predicted proteins | sample M25metaG_FD_115308 | JGI IMG/M metagenome (GOLD analysis project Ga0157374, IMG submission 115308) | Miscanthus rhizosphere microbial communities from Kellogg Biological Station, Michigan, USA - M2-5 metaG | ecosystem: Host-associated > Plants > Roots > Rhizosphere > Soil | place: USA: Michigan...
GGCCACTTTCTCTTTCATAAAAAACATCGACAACACGTTTTTCAAATGCCTCGGGTCATCTCTAGATGGCTGCGTGGAATATTCTGGCGATCTGTTTGTAATAAAAAGTTTTCCATCAAAGCCGATTTCACCGGCGATACGCCCCGCCTCACCACCGATCATTTTGACTTCACTATTTCCTATTCTCAGATTGCCTCGTTTATCCACTATAAATCGAAAGCGTTTACCTGCCCTTAGCTCTGCCAGCTCCGTCTTGGAAAAAATGCTTTCGCCCGGGCGGACGATCCTCATTTCCGGATCGTCTTTTACGGTCCCGTCTTTAACATTTTCTTCTTGTATAAAGGCCGGCTTTTCCAAAAGCCCGAATGTATCGTCCAACCCGTCGTCCAACGGTATCGGAAGGTGCGCGCCTTGGACGGTTCCCGTATTGGAGATATTCAAAATAAGAGGAAACGCAAACTCAACGCCATTATCTTTGAATGAAAATTTGCAGAAGGCAGGTCCGTATTTACTTTTCGCACCTGTAGTATCGAGAGGCCCTGGAAACATGCTCCAGAATCGATCTTCGCTCAGTCTCGCCCCCATGCCAATACCTTCATCAGCTGCGGTAATCATTCCTCTGTTAGCGATTAACAGAATGTACCGCCTAATACTCATCCCTTCTCGCTTAGCGGCTATTTGGAGTTCTCGTAAATCTTGATCGCTGGTCTGCTGCCGCACAAATCTTGCTATTCGTTCATCTAACTCCTTGCCGATCATATACTCGCGCTGTTGACCGGAAGCGATCTTGCTGAAGATTGCATTGGTTCTTATTTGATTCATTAATTTATTATCGTCATACATTTTCCTAAAGCGCCGCATGTCTCTTTTAATTTTCCAGAGCGCTCCTTCCTCAACGGAATCTTCTAATCTGCTCTTGTGCGCTTTGAGCATCTGTAATGATTCATCAATTGACTGACTCAGTTTATCTAGCTCGTCGTTATCTTGAATGTTTCTTAACTCGGTCAAGTGCGCCCTCCATTCCGCCAGCGCCTTTTCAACGGCTGGTACCGCGTGCACCATCTCTTCCCATTGTTTCCGTTGTTTTTCCGGTAATGCAGCGTTCGCTTGTTCTCGCATATCGTTCAAATAACGACGTTGCCAACTAGGCGTCAATTGCATTTGATAAATGGGATTTTCCGCAAAAACAAGACGTCGCTCTTCCGCACTGGAAACAACCGTTGCGTCGAATAAATAGTTAACGTGCGCGTTCTTGAACGTCTCCGGATCTTTGCGTCGATCTACTACGATGATCCGTGTTTCGGGACTTGTAGGTGGAAAATGTTGTTGGAAGTAAACCCAATCCTTATCGGCATGAGTTACACGTAATGTAAGAACACCTCCTGTGCCCGCGTGCTCTTGCCTTGCTTCATCGGATACATGAATTAACTCTTGAGCATCGGCATTGGAATCCAATAGATCGATCAGCCCATCGTCGGTACCTATTCTTTGCGCAAGTATTTTTTCTATAGGCCCATCAAGCTTTGTGGTATCTGCTTTGAAAGATAGAGGAGCGATTGCGTCCCCCTCTAAAGATAGGCTAGGTTTCGATCCGGAGAACGCCACACGGAATCGCTGTCCTTCGCCGCCGGCGGCACGAGTTTCTTCACCAGCTCCCTCCGCATCTGCTACGAATTTCAACGTAGGAATCGAGGCGACTTCAATACAACCGTTTTTATCTAAGACAAGTTCCGTGAAGTCGTTCTGCGTTTTAACGAATAGGGAATTGTCTTTTAACTGCCCTACGACCTCACCGTCATAATTCTTTTTGGCTTTTTTAAGCGCATTCTTATTCTCTATGACAATCACATCGCCGGCATTTGCCTTGAATTTCTCCATGACGGCGATTTCAGCTTTTAATCGAGCAATGGGTGTATCCAAATCGGGAAATCGTCCATCTAGCTTGAAAAGCTTTCCATCGGGCAAAACGTGATACGTGGATTTATAACTGCCTTGCTGCTCTTCGGTCATTCCCGTATGCAACATCATTTGCTTCTGACCTCGCAGCATTTGCCATACCTTACTAACGGTTATGTCCTGAACCACAAACACATTGTTCGGAAGGCGGACCTGCAGTTGGAAGTCATCCGGAAAATCGGCTATCAATGCTTCTTGTTTTTTGCCTGATGCTTTGGTGATATCTCTACCGTTTTTTTTGGCAGCCTCTTCTTCTGCCTCATCGGTAAATTTCAGTGCTTTTTTATTTGCGAGGTCATCGTCTATTTTTCTTTTTTTATCGACAACTTTTTCTATCAGAAGCAATAGCTCTCTTTTGGCTTTATATTCTCTTATGTTAGCCTTCGCCTCTTCAGCAAGCTGATTTGATCTTTGAACAAGCGCTTCGTCATCAGGATTCGCCCGTGCTTGCTGTGTGGCGGCGTTTGCATCGATTAGCGCTTTGTCCGTTTTGGCTTTCAATGCGTCCAATTGTTCTTTCGCGCGTTTCGCAGTTGCTTCCGGGTCTCGATTTATATCTTCTTTCAGGCCAACTGTTGCTTCGACCATTTTTTTCATATGCGCATAATCGAGTCTCGATTTTTCAAGCGCATCGCTTTTCGACTTCGCCTCACGAACTAGATCGTTTGCTTTTTTGGCAAGCGCTTTATCGCTACTATTTTTGTTAGCCAACTCGGTAGCGCGATCTGCTTCGTTTCCGGCCTTTGTCGCTATTGCCTCCGCATCTTGTAGCTGGCTTCTCAGTTTGTTAGCTTCACTGTTAATTTCGTCGGCCTCCGTCTCCACCAACTTCTTTGCCTTGACGAAAACCTTTTCATTCATTCTGGCAAGCGCTTGAGGGATGATGAAATCGTCCGGCGCCCTGATAGCGTTAATTATTTCTTCGGCCCTTTCGTCGCTTATATCTCCGCTAAGCGCTCTTATGGCGTGAGCAAGGTCTTCCCCCACTTTGCCGGCAACTTTTTTTCCTTCTGCGTTTTCGTATTCGTTGTAGCCGATATCGCAACTAAGAACATTGATTTGTACCGTTTTAAACTTTTTACCGGTCAAGATGCCTCGATCCCGCAGCATCTTGGCAAGCGTAATCGCGCGATAAGCACCGTTCATGCGCTGATAATCGTCGTCCTGCACATTAGGCGCATATATATAAACAGTAAGCACTTCGTCGTGCTTAGGATTTTTTTCCGGCGCATTGAGATAAGCGTCTATTCTTTGAGTAACAAGATTCGGTATGGGGATTTCGGGCAATTCCGTTTGATCTGGCGTTAAACCGGTCAACGGTATGCCGATTTTTTTTGCTTCCCCATAATTATGATGATTCTCATCATCTACGTTACCGTTTATAAATAATAAAAATTCTCCATGACCGTGGCCATATCGCTGGTTGTAAAGTTCTATATCGATGGCGCTGATACCAAAATCCACATTGGGCTTACCGATGTACTTACTGACTGGATCGTCACCTTGCAGCACTGCCATACCAAGCATTAGGAATTTTCCCTCTTTGCCTTTTTTTGCCCTGAGGTCTTTTATATCTTCATAAGCTTTCAACAGCTGCTTTTGGCGCTCCAAATAAGGTCCATTGATTTCTTTGTAGAACGCTTCTTTCTCAAGGGACAAGCAATACACCGCAGCTGATAAATTGTCTGCATTTAACTCGTGCTGAAAAACAGTAAATTGCAGTGGTGTCATCGCTTGAATCATCTGCCCTAATTCTTTGTTAGTTTTTTGACGCAGCGGAGAATTCTCGGGAATTGCCGCCCTGATACTTTCTGCAAACGCAGAAGACGCATCTTTAAAGAAAGAGGCATAACCTTTTCTTTGCTTTTCTATGATTGCAATTTCTACCGAACGAAATTCCGTAAAGTAAGCGTCTAGCTTGTCAAGATTAAGCGGCATAGCAAGAACCCTCGATCGATCAAGTTGGCAGATAACCGACGTATGAACGTCAATATAGTTTTTGTATTCTTTGACCTTGTTGCTGCACTGCGACTAAAGGCAAGCGCATAACAAGCGAGGACTTATGCAATAGCTATGCCACGATAGTCATATATCGCTGTCTTGAACAAATGAAAAATCATAACCTTATTAAACAGTTAGTTATGAAAAAAGCTGAGAGGATAGTTCTAGGCATTTGAATAAGCGTTGATAGGCGAGCATACAAATATGCAAGCTTTTCGGTTATTCCAATTGCGATGATAAATAAACAAAAACGAAACTTCAGGGGAAGCCTGGCGGCGCCCCAGTCTTTGACGGAACCGGACTTATTGCTACGTATTTTTGGCTAAGTTGTAACGGCGAACTGTCCACTTCCCCTAAACTGAGACAGACCTAATTGGAGTTTTCTGATCGGCTTCACGTTTTTGTCGCGCTTTCGATGAAGTTCGTCAATATTTTCAGCCGCCTTTATGCCGTCGAAAAAAGCGCTCCTTGCACGCGCAACTTTATCGCGACCGGTCCGCCCAATTGGCAGCGATGGTCTACGCTGCATGAAAAAATGCGAGGAAGCCGCTTTTTATATTTCTTAATTTACTCTGAAACCTGGCGCAACCCATCGCAGCGGCATTTTATAACTGGTGCAAACACAATGGCATCGAAGTCGTTTATATCCAGCCAGGTAAACCGCAGCAGAACGGTTTTGTGGAGCGTTTCAATGGATCGTTTCGTCGTGAGTTTCTAGATGCTATTTGTTTGAAACACTATCGCTGGTTCGCGGCATGGCGTGGCTGTGGATGCTCGATTACAACGACGAGCGACCGCATGAAAGTTTGTGGGATCTACCCACTGCGGTATATCGCGCAAAAAAAATGGAAGACTCTAACTTAGCCCTGTCTCATTAAGAAGGAAGTGGTCAGACGTCTCTTTGAGTGTCAGAGCAAAGTAAATGTGCTGCGATTCACAGTCACTTATTCTAATAGTGGCCAATATGTGACTATGGAAGGCAAATCCCCTTTCTTTTAGATAAACAAGGTATCGATTAAATGGTTATTTAATATGGCAATAGGACATGACTACAAAAGATCCTCCGCAAGAAAGTCTTTGCAAACTCGTGTTTTTATAACCTCTGAGAAACCTGGGCGAATAGAAGCGAAAGCTACTGATTTGTCTACTACCGGCTTATGCATTTATAGCGAGAATAAGTTGAAAGTTCAACAAGTCTATCGTCTTGCAATTGAGATGAAGGTGCGAGGTAAGATGCGAATAATAAATGCGTTAGCAGAAACGGTTACTTGCACATATAGTCGCATAGGTTGCTTTAAAATAGGTATGCGATTCCTAGAAGTCGACGGTGGCGGTGAATCGATAATGTTGGAATATATGGAGAATTGGTGATTCTATCGGTTTTGTCGTGTTAGGCCGTTAAGAGAAATTATTCAGCTGCTAAAAGTGATGAGAGTAACGACGAGCGTGTTTTAGGCAGCCAAGGAATAGAATTGTTGTGCTGCGGACGGAGTTGTACTGCCTGTAGTGCGCAGTTGCTTTTTGCGAATCATGTGCATGAGCTCAATACCCATTAAGGTGATGCGCTCTGTATGGAAGAATTTGAAGCTGAGCATTAGTCGCGTGATTCGTTTAACGGCGCGATGGTCTTGCTCAACGATGTTGTTGAGATACTTTACTTGTCGAATCCGGATTGAGGTTTCGTGCCCGGTGTTGTAATCCTCGATAGCAGCATTGTTGGCAGCGCTTATCGATAGTGATCGTTTCCGGCAGACCGTTTTGTCGAATGGCTTTATCGAGAAATCGCTTTGCCGCTTGTCGATCACGTTTAGCGGTCAACAAGAAGTCGATGGTATTGCCCTCTTTCTCAACGGCGCGATATAAATATTTCCATTCGTCATTCACGCGGCAATACGTTTCATCAAAACGCAAGCTCTTGCCAACAGGCCGCTTGCATTTACGAAACACCGCTTCTAATACAGGCAGCAACTTCATCGCCCAACGATGAACAGTCGAATGATCAACAAAGACACCACGCTCTTGCATCATCTCTTCAAGATGGCGCAAGCTTAATGGATAAGCAACGTACCAACGCACACAATCCAACATGATCTCCAATGAAAACCGAAAACGCCTAATCGCAGATTTGACGCCGATCATGATAGTTATATCGTTTTTGGAAAAATCGGCATCATAACGCAACGATTAATGACTTCGCCTTAACGCGACAAAATCACAAGAAGCATATTATTAATATCCTAATTTAAAAAACTCATTTTATTCATTAAGTTTTAGAATTCGTTAGTCGATATACAAAATGGCTATAACAAATGCGGTCGCTACTTGTATTATATGTCCGCAAGTTAATGCACAACTTTCGATAACCAATAGTTTATATCGATGGCAAGCGGGTATTTGTAAAAAGGGAGAAACCATGAGTAAACGCTCGGCTATTATTGCTAGCGCTTTAATTACAGGTGCTTTAGCGCTAAGTAATACCGCTTATGCTCTTGAGGGTGGTATCTCTATTTATCCACATGGGGTAGAAAATTTCTTAGTTGGCGCGGCACCTCCTCCAGGCCTCTACGCAAATGTATTCGCAAACTATTACCATGCCGATCAATTTAATGATGGTAATGGCAATGATGCTCATATACCAGGCTTTTCCATAAAGGCTTATTCGATTACCCCTCGTATTGCTTGGGTAACAAATAACAAGGTACTCGGTGGTGATCTTTTATTCCACACGATATTTCCATTAGTGGATCTAAAAGTCGCTGTCGCAGGCAGCTTACAACACAAGACAGGGATTGCAGACATCACGGCTGGACCGGCAATCGCCTATCATCACAGTCAAAATTTGCATTCCATCGTCGCATTTAACACATACTTTCCGACGGGGGAATACAATAAAACTGATTTGGCCAATATCGGGACCAATCATTACGCCTTTGAACCGCTTTACATTGTTACCTATGTTAATCCTACTGGATTTAATGGTGACGCAAGAATTGGCTATATATTCAATCGGACTAATAGCGATACCGATTACAAATCCGGTCAAGAATTCCATATAGATTATTCTTTAGGTTGGGGATTAAACTCTACGTGGACAGTTGGTATCGGTGGCTATTATTTACAGCAGACTACCAGCGACCGCCAAGCGGGCGCAGACGTTCCGAACAGTAAAACAAAAGCATTCTCTGTCGGCCCATCCATTAAATGGGACAGTGAACATCATTGGTTTATCACTGCAAAGTGGGAAAAAGAAATAGAAGCCGAAAATCACACCAAAGGCAGCGCGACGTGGCTTAAATTTGTTTTTCCTTTGTAGTGTATAAATAGCGGAGTAAAAATGTACCACTGAAGGACACGAAATTCTGCGGAAATGGCGGAGTAAAGGTGTACCAGTCTGAAGCCGGTATTCTTCTATGGGGCTGAGCAGAAAGGATGTATACAGTGGAACTGTATGTGAGAGTTAGACGCGCAGTGATGGTAGACGGATCTTTAAACGGAAAAACGCCTTATGAAATCCTGAAAGAAAAAATGCAGTAAACTTCAAATTCGTCAACCGAGGTTTTTTCCATCACACATTAAGACCAAACCAGCCATGGCAAAGACGACCGCTATTCTTTTCCTCTGCGGCATGCCCTTATTTCTTAGCAGCATAAACAAACGCCAACCGTTTAGAGTTAGCTCAACCATTCCTACCACCTCCCCCTCTTCCCCCGCGCGAACCACCTCGCCCGCCTCCGCCTGGCCTTGGCCCTTGCTCTGTTTGAAATGCGCCGAGCATCTGCGCCATTGAATTAACCATCGTCACAGCCCCCGCGAACATTTGCTCTATATCCGCCCGATCAGCCTCGCTCACTGTTCCCGGCATCAGTGGATTAAAGGCGGCTCCCCCTCTCTGTTTATGGGATAACGTCACGACAACTTCCTGATTAACTTTTAGCTCATTTTCCAGTTCGTTATCCCTTTTATTCCTGATGTCGTCTCGAAAGATAAGATATATCTCGTCTTTTCCCACTCGCTTTGCTAACACTGCTTCTATCTTGTTTTCGTTATCTCGGAAGATATGCAAGGGCATAATCTTTTGCTTACCTACAGAAATTGGTGTTAACGAATATCGACTGTAACGAACCGCTTGCTGCAAATGCGTAGGCAATTCGCAAAACACCGCATGGTAGTCATCGCGTCTCTTATCTCTACTCATCTGGTCGAATCTTGTCATCGTCTTTCGAATTTCATCAAGCATCCCTTTTTTTGCTTCTCTTACCGCTTCGCCTATATCGTTTGGCAATGTTTTATTACCGTTATAAATATGGAACAACCTAACGACTTCCAGCTTGAACCGATCTTCCAGCGGAATATTTCTAACGTTCATTTCGTTGTTCCAACTTTCTCGAGAATGCACAACATCTTCGCCATTCGTTTGTTCTGTTAAGAATGTTCTCAAAGCACTTAAGATGTCATTTCCTTGGCGCAGTGTCTCATCGGATAACGGTTGTTTGTATTCCTCCGTTAATGCTCGTTCGGCTGGCCCCAAAAGGAACGGATTCCGTTTCGAATCCTGGAGCCACGCTTTCGCATCCTCTTCTATACCAGGCAACCTTCTTTCCGCGACCATCTCAGAAAGACGGCGAATTTCTGCCGACTCCTTTTCTTTTAATAAATGCTGCCGCGTGCCTTCCATATCGGAAAACACTGGAAGGTTTTTGTTTTTTGCATACCGATCACGTATATAAGTCAATAACACGACATCTTCAGATGGAACCGTGCTTAGCCTTTCCGCCCATACCCTGTTGGCATTCTCTTTTTCCCGTCCAGCTCCCCTCGCCGCTTTAATTACGTCACTAACCATAGTGTTGTAAAACGCCAGATGTGAAGCACTCAGTGGCTTACGTAACATAGAGATCTCTCCGACATCTTGTGCCTTTTCCGGATCTCCCGCAGCGATTGCGATACTTCGCATCCAACGCACGTCCGAGCCAAGAACTTCTGCTGCTTTACTCAGATAATCTCCGCCAAGATTCAACATCTCGTTTATTGTTTTAATCATTCTCATCCGAAACTCGAATTCTTGAGCCTCCTTCGAATGCCCTTGTGTAACATCCACATCAGACATGGCCTTATAAGCCATAAATGCATCGGCAAAGGCCGCGCTCTTTTCAACCGATCCTTGTTTCGCCGTTGTGCTGATCTCGTTTTCGTTCCATCGCTCTCTAAACCGCATTAAGCTGTCTACCAATATAAGCCTTCTATGCGTGGCCTCCAGCTTGTAATAATTTTTATGCACATATTGCCGAGCCTCGTCAAAGCTCTCAGCCAAAGGCTCTTTGGGAAAAGTCAAAAAATAATCCTTTACCGCTTCGATTGCTTGTTGTGTTTTTTCATTGCATTTGGCAAGCCGTTTTTTCCACCTATTTAGCAGCCTTGGATCTCCATCAGGTAGTTGAAACGCTTCTTCTATGTGTTCTCTTATCCATTCAATAAATAACTCGCCATTTTTTTGTGATGAGAGGGGTAGCGCTAATGCCACCTCCCCATCTTTGGACGCTTTATAAACGGCTGCGGCAAAAACCTGATGTTTCTCCGCCTCCGCTAGCCCGCCAAGGCTACTCCAGTGTTCATCCGTAGTAAGCAAGTCGGCCACACGGAAAAGGGACATATCCTTCGGCATTCGCTCTAGGGCGGCAATACATTTCTCGACGTAATCGGGAGCCAAGTCTCTTTCCGCTACTCTGGCTGCGATGTACAGGGCAACGAATTGCTTAGCAGCCTCCTTGGATTTTTTTTCCGCAGTCGATTTATTCTTGCGCTTACGTCGTTTTTTTGATGCACCATCGGCTGCTGTCTCCGGCCCCTGCTCTTGTTCCGCTTCGTTCTCTACATCCTCTTGCGCTTGTACCAAATCGGCCGGATCATTCTGCTCAGCAGGACGCAACTGCGCTTGCAACGCTCTTTGTACATAAGGTGCTGTCAGCTCTCTCGTTACTTGCAACTCCAACGATCTTTTTTCTTGCCGTATTCCTTCTGCAGCCTTTTCTGCAACTACCGCTAGCTGTGTTACCGCATCGAGGCTTTCATTTTTTTCGATGCTGTATTCCGCTATTTCCTTAAGGTAGCTTTTAACGCCCGATTGGAAATCTTTCGTTGTAGATTTCCATGACTTCGATAGCGCCACTTTTTTATTGGAGTTCTTAGCGCGTTGAGCACTAGCAATGTTCAATTCATCTCTTATTAGTGACAAATATGTTTTTTCGTTTTTCTTACCGATTGGTTGCCGGTAATTTAAATTTCCCAATCGCTTGTCACTGCCTGCCGTCGCCGCTTGAATATCGTCACCATGCACCTTCAATAAGTAATCGTTCCACTGTGCATTGTTTACCAGCCACTCTTGCAGTTCATCTTGATCTGCGATTTTAATCAGCCCAAGCGATTGCGCTTTTTCAATTAGTGACATTCCATCGACCGAGTCTCCTGAAATGATTGCATCGATGAACGCTTTCACCGACGCCTCTTTATCGCTCTCCACTTGAGCGCTAGGTTTTAACGAAAATTCTCCCGACTCGCTAATGGACTTCTGGGCAAGGACGTCTTGAGGTGGCGATTCAGGAATGGACTCGGAAGGTTTTTCTTCGACAGTATCAGGGGGCGTGCCAAGCTTGGGGCGCTGGAGAATCGTGATCTTTTTACCGCCAATCATGCCTACAGTGCTGGAAGGTTCACTGCGCGATTCCTGCGGGGAGCCTAAACTTTGGGCGGCGGCAGGTCTTGTTAATATTTTTACGCCCTTCAGGAGATCTTTCTCTGTCTTTCCTTTTGCTGATCGCTTTTCCGCGAACGCGGTAAAGCTAACTCGCGGCTCTTTAATGGCAACGCGCGTTTCGGGTTCTATCATTCCAATATCGCTGCGCAGACTTTCCCATTTTGCTTTATAGATCTTAGTAGACTGTTCAAGACGGGAGCTGGCAAAGTAGCTGATAGCATCTTCAAATATGCTTTTCCGTTGAATCTTATCGTCGTTCGACGCGCCGATCTGTTCTTGTATTGCTCTAATTTCTTCATCTTGTTCTTTATAAATCAGCTCTTCGTCTTCCAAAATCGGCCGCATACGCTCTAATTGCAACGCTCTATATGCACCAGCAATCAAAAGCTTGTTAGGACTATCTAAGGCATTTTTATATACAACGTTATATTGCGGATCAATCACCGTCACCTCATCGATTTCTCTGGATGCTTCGATAACACGGAGATTACGGTGCACCCCGTTGTGATAAGCCCAATCATGTACTTTAAATGGTACAAAGCGCGGATTCACATCCTCGCCATTATTGACTCTTTGCTTATCTTTCCAGAAACGCCATACGATACCTTGAATGCTCCAGTGCTCGTTTTTCGCAATCGCTACAATTTCGTTCCGATAACCATACCCTTTTGCGGTTTTACTCCCATCCTGAACCACCTTAAGATTAGTAAGGCCACTTTCAAATATGATATTAACCCCCAGTTTCGACGCATCGTCCAATAACCTCATTGCCCATTTGGCGACATCTGCCTGTACCTTTGTGGCAGCATTTTTGTTATCGCCGCCATCAATAAGCTGCTTGTAATACGGGTGATAATCTCTCAGCTTGTCGTAATCGATGACAAGAACCTCTTCTGCTTTAAATTGCTTTAGCAACTCATCTTCTATATACGTTGACTTACCTATCCCCGCCTGTCCTCCAAGCCAAATAAGTCGAGGATTCTTTACTTTCTTTAACCCTGTCAAAAAATCGGATCTAATCGCATCATACGTATCTCTATCTTCAACTTCCGATAGATTAATCGCGTCCATTATTTTTTCCTTATTTAGAAGGGCGGAAAGGGCTGTTGGAGCTTCCCTATGTTAAACAGATCATATCTATTCGTCGTATATTTTTCTGTGATTTTTGTCTAATTAAAATTTAACTAGAATTCATTTTCGATGGCCACTTCTATCGTAGTTTGACCACGGGTTTTGTGAACGATAATTCGTTGGCGGATTGATTTACGAAGGTGGTTCATCCATACGGTTCTGGCAGAACTCGCGCCAAGCGTGATCGGTAATGTCTCACATTGAAATGCGCACACAATTCTCGCGTCCGCCTGTGTGAAAATTCTTTATTCTAAATACCTTAGTCATTTGTCGTTTTCAAGATCAACATATGCTCAAGGCGGTAAAAGAAGAATGGGCGTACGCATTTGAATAGGCTTTGGCGAGTCCGGCCCATCGTTTGCGAGCGCCCCTCATGCGTTTCACAACCAACAGTTGCTGCTGCAGCCACACACTGTCCCTCTGTCGATTCGACCAGCCCTTCACTTTCAGTGGATCCACCCCCATATGAGTTTTCGAGGCGGATGACGCCATCGCGAAGTCGCCTCACGGTTCGTTGCTCCTGCCCCCAATATTCTTACCACGTTGTTGTGTCCCCCAATATTGGGGTTGTTATAGAGACACAAAAACTGATCTCATTTTGTAATCCAATAACGTACGACGCATAATCGATATTATTAATAATAATTAATTACGGACCCATGGGTCCGTGTAAACACTGTTGGATCGATATGAAGAACGTTCTGCTAACCATACTGGGAACAACGTTTGCGTACCTGAGCGCAGGTGCTCTTGGCATCGCTCTCGGCGGAGTGCTCTTCTACGTAGTCTTCTTCTTTCCCTCTTGGTTTATGGATAAAGACATTCTTCTTCTATGGGGTTGGTTCGGAACACCCTTGGGCTTTGTCGGTGGCGTAGCTATCTTTCTTACAGTGTTGAAGCACCTCGGTAGGTATTTAGCGTGGCGTCTCAAGCCTCATGCCCAACCAAAGGTCTAACCCA
>Ga0157374_10003738_pt1 | contig 12795 bp, 12 predicted proteins | sample M25metaG_FD_115308 | JGI IMG/M metagenome (GOLD analysis project Ga0157374, IMG submission 115308) | Miscanthus rhizosphere microbial communities from Kellogg Biological Station, Michigan, USA - M2-5 metaG | ecosystem: Host-associated > Plants > Roots > Rhizosphere > Soil | place: USA: Michigan...
TAAGAACTCACAACAAGAAAGAAAGAATGAAATGAGAGGACAAGAGAAGAAGACATGGCAACACACTAAGGTCAGAATACAAGAAGTAGAGGAAAAGAAAGTATGGCAAGACAAAAGTTCTTTCTCAGGCCCTGCCCTTAACTTCAAGAAACAACAAGAAGTGCTAGAGAAACCAAGACCCAATACATGAACATGAGAAGAAGAAAGAAAGGAATCAGAGTCAGCAGTGCTTCTTATCGATCACATGTCTTAGTTCTTGGTTCGCTCGAACTCTTAGAACCAGTACAGTATAGTTACGTCTTCTTCAAGAATCTTCCGCAGTCTCTCTCTCTCCCTCGTCTCCCAAACTGATCAAAATCGAGCCAAAAACAAGCAGAGAATCGTTCGTGTCCTCTACAACTTGACGAAGGGAACCAGAATGGAAATTACATTTGAGGCCAAATACAAAGTCAGAAAAGACTAGAGAAGAGAGAACAAGATGATGATGATGCAGTGATGCAACGACGCATAGACAGGAGTAAAAGGAATTGAAATGAGACAAAGACTTGACTAATTTCTCTCCAACAGACTATCTTTCAGTCTTCATTTCGTTGCCGAATTCTCGTGCTATATTTGGACCGGAAACAACGAGACGAGTGAGACAAGAAGCTCTAAAGAGTTCAATCTCACCCGCATTCTTATTGCTTTTCATTGTCTCTTAGACAGACACCCACACATTTCCTTACTTTTAGTCGACCGAGAGAACCATGAAGAAGTCTTCGTCGTCTTCTTAGACTCAAAGACTTCAAGTTCCTTCTTCCGCTCTTTTTCAAGAAGTTTCCTTTGCTTATTCTTGACTTCTTGTTCCCTGACTGAGTTTCACATGTTCCATTCAAGCGAAAACGAGCAAGAAAGTTTGCGACAGAGAATATAAAAAAAGTAAAGGAAACGAATTGGCAGAGAATTGATTGATACAAAGGAAATGGTACGACAAGCAAGAATTGGAACAAAAGGAGTGCATCAATGTTTGCACAGGGGATGCAACATCAGAATCAAAGACAGCGGAGTTGAAGAGGAGTTTTTTGTTGTTTACAATCACATGTGTGTATCAAATCGCAAGTCGAGGATAAAGACAAGTTATGGCAGAGTCACGTTCATAGAGAATTGCATGGATGGCAAGCAAGCATGGAAAATTGAACCAGAAAATGACAGCCAGAGAAGTGCGAGCAAAGAAATAAGAACAAGAATCAAGAGAATAAAGTACAGTCCAAGAGCACAATGGTAGTCGAGTAGTAAGTAATAATGAAAAAAATAATGAGTTTTGCCGAGTAGTTGTTGAAACAGTTGCGAGAAATAAGAACCGGAAGCCAACAGACAAGAATTCAAAGAACAATAACCAAGAAAAAGGATCAAGAGAAGGTGTACAATTCCAAGAGAAAAGAAAGTAGTCAAAAGAGAAACATGTCATTCCAAATGTTTAACAAGAGTGTGTTCATGTACACACATGAGAGCGAATATGTGTGTATGTTTGGTTTGTGATGCAAACAAAACAACATGAGAGGATTTGCGTAAAATAAGAGTAAAAGAGAGAAGAAATAAAGAATTGGATGAGGAAGTAGTTTGAGACCAGAGTAGTTGAGTCAAAGGCCCGAAGCAATTACAGTCATCATTCAATGGTAACAAAAACATTTGCAAACCAAAGACAAGTTTGAATGTCAAGAAAGGATGAGTCGAGAAAATCACGACAAAAAAGGGTTGACAATGTGTGTCATCATTGAAAGAACATCATGGAATTAGTGTGCAATGTTTACACAGGATCAGATGCAAAGAGTATTGAGTACAGACAAGAGAGAAGGTGAGTGGGATGAGAGAAAGAGAGGATGACGAATAAGATGATACAGCAAGACATGGCCATAGAGAACATAGTTCACAGAAAAGAGGGTATAATGATGAGATGGAGAGGTCGAGTTATTTTTAGCACCAGATTCGCAGTCGCAAAGGTTGGTTGAAAAATAGAAGCACACACGTCAAGAAGCAAGAAAAATCAATGGCGAGGGAGTAAGAGATGCAACCAAAGAGATTCAAGTGAAAATAGAATACAATGCAATGACATCACAATTGTTTCCAGTTTGAGATCGAAGTCACATCCGTATTTGGATCACGAGTACCAGTAGAGTAAAGTATGAGTTGAGATCAATGTACACGAAAAAGGCATGAAAACGATGGGCATCAAACACGAGAAACATGTCAAGTAAATCATGTCACACATTTCAAGGCATTTTTCAAGTCAAGAGAATAGAATCCAAGGATAATGACGACCGTCGAGTGGGAGTAGTCGTGGCAATAATTCGTTCACAAAAATGATAAGGGAGGCAAATAATCATCAAAAAATGGGCAGATTCCAAGGGAGGTATTTCGGGACAAAAATAATGATAAGAATAAAAACACAAAACAAAAATATATATAAATCAGAACAAAATAGAATCAATCAAAAGGATAAACAGAACAAAAATTGCAAGAAGATTGTCAAACAGTTTATGGCAAACATTGACATGGAGGGAGTGGTTGGGTAGGAGGCATAGCAATGCAAAGCAAAATAATGAGAAGGATAGTTGCTCATGTTTACCCGAGATTTTTATCATGTCTTTCATGTACATTATCAGATCTTTTTTCTCTAAAAAGAAAGCGACTTCTCAAGCTTACAAGGTATTTTTGAAGGATGAACATGTCAATGAAAAGTGACGGCAGGACAGCAATAGTTATCGTCATTAAAGAGAATGTCGTCTTATTATGTTACCGGATGATGAAGATGGAAAAAGGCATCTCAAGAAAGAAAGTGCTTGTAAATTGATCACAACAAAGAGTGCGATTATCGAATACACACACAAGACACTTGCAAATGGATAGAAGAATAGCTTTAACTAAAAAAAAGCAGAGAATAAAAGATGAAAAAAGCAAAAAAGGATCTAAAGAGGAAAATCACGGATGATAAGGGATTAAAGTTTGTCAGAACCAAGAAAAAAAGGACAAGAAGATGAGACGAGATCTGCCAGAAGGGTTTGTAAGGAATCAAAATCGAGAGACAAGGGCTTTGCTCTTTTATATAAGACTTGAATTGAACTCGAGTCATGTTTAGAAGCACAAGAAATTGGTTGCAGAGACGGAAGTGATTTCTATTCCGGCAGTGTATCTTTTAAGACTAGTTCACTCGCAATACTTTAGATCACTTGTTCATCTTGAAAAGGGAGAATATATATAAGACAAGTCTCTAGAGTCATTGAAACAAGAATAAAGAAAGAAAGAAGAAGCAGTTAAAGAAGGGTAAACGGCATCCTCTTCATTGTTCACTCACTCAACTCCATGTTGAAGTAATCGTCACAAGAGGATTAGGTTCGAGTGGAGAGAGGACATAGATAAGACGGAATGGCATCAACTCAAGAGTGAAATGTCTTGTGCGTAACAAATGACAGGCACCATTGGAAACAAAGGATAAGAATAAGAAAAAGGTCGAAGGCAAGGGGAGTTACAACATGTTCTAACATGAAAATAATGGGGAGTGAGTGTCAAGAAGCAGAACAAAACAAGACCAAGAGAAAGAGAGATCAGACAGCAATCAAGAACCAGAGCAACAACAAAGAAAGAACCCACTCAACTACATCAATGCAATAGAAAAAAGTAAGGAAAAGATCATGGTTCATGATTCAAAAGAGATCAAAGATCATCATGAAAAGAGAAGGACAACAACAAGATGACTATTTCTTGTGACAAAAATATCCCGACTGCCTGAGCAAAGATTGAAAAAGACTGTGATAAAAAGATCAAAAACTCTAAAAATCAAAGGAAAAGAAGATGGAAGTGAACAAGACTTGATGTCGATCGATTCTTAGACACAAGACAAGTGCGATAAATAAGAACAACACATCAACAGCATTCAATTGAATTGAATGCATCGAGACAACGAGCTCTTTCGAGAACCCCTGGTGTCTCTGTAAAGTGTGTCTCAGGTTTCGATTTAAAATCCAAACTTGCTTTGCCATCAGTACTTTTTCTCAACAAAGTTAGTACTCTGTATGTCTGTCTGTCTGGTTCAAGAATCACGAGAGGGATTTTCTCACAAGGGATCTCAAAGAAGAAGACTTGGAAGAATACAAGAAGAGATACATCTGCTTTTTCTTATTCCTGTCTTTTTTGCTAACATTGTGTGTTGCATAAGAGCATATGCGATGCACTTTATAACCACAAGAAATGCAAGATAAGAGAGTAAGGAATGAAAGAAGAAGATTGAGAGGAAGACACAAATAGTTGTCCCCCCAAATTCACTCTTAAAGAACATGAGAAAGATCTCTCACAAGAAGAAGAAAGAGGATCGAAGTCAAGAATAAAAAGTCATGTACGTTACCTTTTTTCTTAATTTTTTGAGCATCTTCACTCTCGTTTGCAGCACCGAGTAAAGCGAATATGATTCCTGCCTGCGAGTTTATTCCGACTGCAGTCACAACCATTCGTCCGCTTCCTTCCATGACATGGGTGCCTATTTTCCATCATCAAAAAGGGAGAGAAGCCATTAGAGATGGGAAACAACAAGAAACAAGGACAAGTGTGTATAAGATGTGATGGTGATAGAGTACCAAGAAATGCCATTCTCAACAGGATTTTGTCTCTGTTTGCATTACATAGACAGAGAAGGAGACACAAAAGGACAGGATGGAGTGACGGATTCGGGTCATAAGGAGGAGTTGAAAATACAAGGATGCCAATGTCTAGTATGCATCAAACAAGGGTCTCAGACTCAATATCAATATCATGGTCTTGTTTTTCTAGGCTAGATTACTGGTCGATGTAAAGAAAAAACAAGAGTTATAGTGACATCATACCCGATAAGAGCATGGGATCCGTGTTCTCTCCCTTCTTGACATGATCAGACTCTCCAGTCAGAGAACTTTCATCCACTTTAAGATCGTTGCTTTGAATTATGACTCCATCCGCCGGCAGGAGATCCCCGTACTTGACCTGACAAATATCACCAACAACGAGGTCCTGGACGAGAATCTGGATGACTTCTCCTGATCTGATCACAGAGAACTTATGCTCATGCTCTATTCGACTCTGAAGACCTGCAGGACAACAAGAACAAGAAAAGAGTCAGTGGGAACAACTCGATTGATTTTGTCGAGAAAGCAAGAGCATTCAGTCCTTTTTCAAGACAAGAGACAAGAGAAAAAGGAAAGGGAGAAGGAAGGGAAGGGAGAAGGAAGAGGAAGAAACGAACAAAGAACTCAGTGCATGAAACGGGCAAAAAGAATAGAACTTCTAGGAAGTCTAAGAACAAGACAGAGACGGGCAAGAAAGAGCATCAGAACACATTCATCAGTCAAGTCCTATTCTTCTCATGCTTCCTGCTTCGAGTGACTTGTCTTTCCACTTCCACTCCAGGGAACTTTCGAAGGACACTCTCCACTACATGTTTGCCTCCACACTTCTTGTACCACTATCATCATGCAAGCTTTCTTCTTAAAGCAAATCCACGGGACGAGAAAAAGAGTTCTACAATTCAAGGGAGGAATAACGTCAGAACACAAGAGGAATGAGAAAATAAGAATGGCTGGAGCAATTCTTAGAAGACACATGAGTCGAGTGAGAAAGAAAAAAAACGAAGATGGTGTAGAAAGTTAGTCAAGACATTAGAGAAGAGCAAAGAAAAATACGAGTACATGTACGAGTACATGTGAAACAAACCTCGAAACTGCTTCTCTTTCGTGTAATCATTGAAGGCAGTGACCAGGACAACAATAATGACGGACACAAGGATGGCTGCTCCTTCAATCCAACCGGCTTCTGCTTCTCCTTCTTCATGACCTCCTCCTGTAGTCAAGCAAATAAAAGATAAAGGAATAAGTTAGTGTGTTGATTAAACCAAAGGTACTTATTATTGTCTGGTTTCATAGAAAATTATTTAACATATTGTCTCTTCAACTGTCTATCAGTCTTAAGTGTTTATTTTTCTTCAGACATGGATTATAGTTTAGCCATTTTTTTAATGGTTGCCAACTCTCTTGAGTAATACAAATCTATTGTCAAAGTTAATACAAGGAAAAGTAAATTCCCTTCTCTCTTTCAGACTTGGGTCTCGTGAATAAACCCTTTGATTAATTCCAACTTACAATTTGTGAGCAAAACTGTCAAAGAGAAAGAAAAATCCTCTTGACCTTCAGCGATAAAATGTCAGGGAGGGAATCTAAGTCTCATTATTATTAAAGGCAAAGGGTCGTATTCTGTCTGTAATTAAAGAGTCTTCACTGCAATCTCTTTCACACACAAACACAGACTGTCAATGTTTTCTGTTGTAAATCTTATCTGGCTAACAAGACACATCGATTACGTATACTTTGAAGGTGGGTCTCTCGAAATGAGTGTTTGTTCAGGAAAAATATATAAAGGTTGTATACTATATTCTCTTATCGCTCTTGTATACTATGCATTGAGGCATAAAAAAAGTCGCTAATGAATGAGACAGAAATTATCACTAAACTTGTGAACTTGTCCTGGCAAAGACAATGAAAGTAAAAGGGTATGGAAACATCCATCATTTTGTATGATTAATTACACTTCGAGAGAGAGAGAGAGAGAGAGAGATAGCAAGGGAATAATAAGAATAAGAGGAGATAAAGTCACTCAATTAATACAACTTACCAGGTACACTGTCATCTTCGGGCGGTTGATAGAAGGCCAAGGCAAGTGAAATGATGGCTGCAACTTCGAGGATAATGAGAGTGACATCTTGCAAGGCTTCCCAGACCAATTCCAAGAATGTCTTGGGAGGTTTGGGTGGTATCACATTCGCCCCGAAAATATCCTTCCTCTCATTAAGATCCCTTTCATCTCCACTCAGTCCTAGAGTAGTTAAGTTAAGAACGGTAATTCAAAGACATCGAGTTGCATGACAGACGACGGCAGTTTTTTACAGGTCGAGTGGTAGAAATGCATTACCATCACGATCATGATAATGATAATAACAATAATGACGATGATCGATCAAAAATATTGGTTTTAGTGGAAGTTGGCATTATTGTTTCAAGAAAATGCCAAATTGAAATGGAGAAGAAGTTGACGAATCGAGAGAAGAAAGAAATAGAAGGCAAAGTCACGAGAAATATAAAGAGACAGATGAGTAGAGATCACGATGACCCGGCAGAATTTCCAATGACATCAACGAGAGAAGAATATATCAGGTGAGGCATACAGTCATCCAAAATTCAAAGGAGGCACACGTTCGAGTCATTATGTTTCGGTGTCGAAATCAATCCATCGAGATATGCAATCCAATCACAGAACCAAATGCCAAGTCGAGTTCAAACCATACAGATAACAGGGTGACAGTATGTTAACAATAAAAAGAGAGAAACCAGTTAATTAGTTGACTCATCTTTGAATACAAGTAAACATCAACTGAACCAAAACTAACCTTCATTGGTTGACGTCCTGAGAGCATTACAGAGACCTTGGACATCACGGAACTGGGTCTTGATCCTTCCAATGGCCTCTTCACTCTTGGTCTCCATGAGTTCTTTAAGCTGCTGGACGTTAACTCCATACTTGTGTCCTCCCCCGGCCATCCTTTCAGTCGAACCGATTGCTCAGCCTGGTCTCTTGTCCAGGTCGAGGAGGAAGCAAGAAGGTTTGGAGGAGAAAGAGGGACAGTTTGGAGGCAACAACACAGGAGGTTGAGAGACGACAGGACAAGACAAGAGAGATTGGGTTCTTGTCGTATTCGATGTCAATTAAATTAAATCTATTCTTGTTGATAACAATTCACTAACAACACTGTCACAGTCATCATCATAATCATCGGCAGGAGGTTTCTTGAAGCAGCTGAGGAGGTTTCTTGACAAACACTGTTGTTGGGAAGACGATGGTCGAGGGTGACTTAAAGTGTCTTGTATTGTATTCACTAAAATCACCCTCCCTTTGCATCTTTAAAGCCAATCTCAAAGAATCGGCGGCAGAAACCTTTGGAGGAAAATCGAGGTTATTTTAGCAGTCTTGTCAGGATCGAAGGCAACAAGAATAAGCTTCTTCTTCTCTCCTTCAGCTGCTCCTGCAACACACACACTAGAAAGACTAGAAAGACTGCTCAGGGAAGCACTTGTTCTCTCACACACACATGTCATGACGACTTCGCGCAGGACTCGAGCCTTTTCTGGTCGAGTTTGTGAGGAGTTTAGCGCACCAGCAAAGCAACCTAAGATATTGTGTGAGAGAGGATCCTAATGTCCTAAGGATGGCATGACAGTCTCGTAACCTTCTAACCTTCTCCTTCCGGTATTCCATGATGACATGAGAAAGAGATTCAAACAAAGTCCTCCTTCAACATATCTTTCGCGTACTTTCACTTGTACTTTAGTCATACAATTTTATATTTGATGCTGGTGTTGCAACATCCAAAGAATGAAAAAGGATGTCGTGTTCTATCTTGTCTTGTCTTGTCTTGTTTCTGACTTGAGTTTGTGTCTCTGCTGTTGCCTCTCAATCACTCGAGACAACTTGTTTTAATTTTGAAATCCTTCGAGTTCTGTCTTCTCAATTCAAGGAACGTTTCACTCACTCCTCTTGCATGTCTCTCTCCTGACGATCGGTTTCTCTGAGTCAGTCTCCATCCCGAAGTCTCTGCGGAAATGAGTTCTGGCTGAGGGTGTGGACCTCTTGTTCCTTTACATTCATATCATACGCATATGTATTGGGAGTTTCCTTCCAAGTTTCTTCTTCTCCAGGTTAATGTTATGTGAATCAAGTCTTGGATGGAGAAATACAGTAGAGAACAACATGCCCATCAGAACTCCTTTCATTCAACGGAAGGTAACTCGAAGGAGACACAGGCACTTTCTTTCTTTTCTTACAAAAAAGTATTTTCCCATTTTAGTCAGCAGCCAGTTTCCTTACAAGAAAATAAGAGGAAGTGTATGAGGATGGAAACACTTGGGGAGACAGTTTACTTTAGATTCCACAGGATCTTGTGCTTCAGGAAAAATAAGCAGCAACGAAAGAGAAGATACGACAAGAAAAGAGTGTCAGTATAAGGAACATGTCTTGTATCACAAGAAGATATGAAGAGAAACGAAATAGAGAAGAGGACATGCAGTAGAGTAGCATAAAATACATTGTGTCAGCAACCCATCATCACCATCTGACATCAAGAGGAGACAAGAGGTGGACACTTGAAGAGGAAAACCTTTTACTCTGACTGTCTGACTGACTGAGCGAGACTTTTCTGCTTCTTGTGCTCCAAAGAAATGTATATACTCATCACTTTGAGAGCAGAGAGGGTTATATGGTCATTCATGTCCGAATCCTTCTCCTCCTTTCCTTTCAAAATGAGCCTCCTTCACTTCTCTAGCCATCAAAATGAGCTGCATTTTCTATCTCGAGTACATATAACTCCTGAGTCTTATGAGGAGGTGGACCAAAAGAGTAAAAGACATTCACTTTCGATAAAGAGATGAGACATGATCATCAAAGTACTTTCTTTCTGCCTCAGGACTCGAACGAAAGCAAAAGTGATTTCCCATGACTGACTGAAGCAGAAGGAGCCCATATATGATACAGTTAACTCACTGATATAAGTTCTAATACAAGTTCTAATACAAGTTCTAATACACGTTATAATACACGACCAAAATGATGACCGGGAGACAAAAGCAAGAGAATGAGATACGCCTTCTCATCATCTTTTTAGTCAAGACTGGCCTTCACGACTAAAGAATAACTGGGCCAAAACAACACACCAACTAACTGTAAAGGGCAAGTACAGTTCTCTAGTAAAAGAGAACAAAAGGAAGAAGCGAAATGTAATGACGATGACGATGGTGCCCCTATTCTTTTACACTTAAATTCTATTCATGTCTTTGCCAGACTCAATGGAGGTGCCACTATCATTAAAACTGGCTTCTTCTTCTTTATATTCAACGACAAACTGATCAAAGACATTCAAGCATTGTTATCTCGCGGTTCAATCTTATCATCAAAGATTTGTAAGAAAGACTTGGTTTAGTCTCAGATAAAATGAAAAGTTATCGTCACAAAAGACTGAATAGAATGCTGCGTGTAATCATTGATCGCAGAGTATTCCTTGTTACTCGTGGTTCTTTTTGGAGCAGGACTGACTGACACATTTTGTTACATCTTCCCTTGTAATTTATGCAAAGAAGGGATCGATGAAAACTATGTCTGCCAATTTTATTCTGGAATGACAACAATCAATGTCGGTAGTCATTAGAACGTACACACAAACACCTACATAAATAGATTGTGTGAAAGAATAAGAATTGAAAATGTCAGTCAAGTCTTGTCGAAGTGACTTTAGTCTCGATTCTAAGGTGTGTGACATTCAGTCTCTTTCTTGTCTAACTCTGTTCTATGGTTCATAAAATATGCTACTGCTTTACCTGCTTTTTTCTTTTCTTTTCTTGATTGAGAACCAAATTCATACCAAGTATCCAGGAATAGCATATGATGATGATAAGGATTGCATGCAGAGATTTCATTCACTGGCTGAGCAAGAACTTTCTCGTTATCGATTATTATCGAGGGAGGAGTATGTGTGTGTGCTCTTCTTCTTGGAAACTTTGAAGCTCTTCCTTGGTCTCACAGTGAGTTATAAATGTGTAAAGAATGAGGTCACTTCTACACAAAAGAACAATTCTTTCTTTGTTGCATTGAATATGGAAAATGCCTTGGAGTTGAAACCACTGCCTTCATTACATGTTAAATTCGATCTTGTTCTCTTGAGTTTTCTTGTCGACGAGACCCTTAAGCCCACAGCAGATGCAAAATTCATTCCCTTCTTTACTTCTTCTTTTCCGGAGGTGTTTTGTGTTTCAAATCACGTCTTATTCTCAAAACTACATCAGGAAACCAAACGAATAAGACTGAATGAGAGATTCAAATGAAATGAGAGCCTGGTCTACACATTTCGATTCTCGTTCAACATCTCCCATGAATTAGAACCATGATATGGCTCAAGTTATGCACTGCAGTTTGGAAATAATACATCCGTTAAGATGTAGAGATTCCACTCGTCTTATGTTGAGAAATAGAGAGAAGTGAAAAGTACTCTCAGTTTAACAAGGAAACAGTAATGAAGGATGAAAGAAAACATTTACAGTCTGGATCCACTCATGATGATGATGATCAAACGAAGGAAAAAATGTAGAACCATCAGAGTTATAGCTTATGTTACGTCAGAAGAAAGAATCTCGAGAAAGAGTCACGAACTGAGAGGGAGAGAAAGAGAAATGGTTCTTATTTCAGATATAAAATGTGTTGGTTCTTTCAAAATGACTCTCTTCAACAGTTAATACTTTCTTTAAGACTTCCATGTTTGGATCTCTTGGTGTAAGAACTTGTTTAATGATTCAATGCTTTTCTTTGATTAAAGTCTTTTCTAGAGAAACTCGAGAAAAAAACTACAGAGAAAAAGTATAGATTCAAATGAGACTTCAATTTTGTTATTATTCCTACCAAAGATAATTGTCAAGTCATAGAAGACATGAATAACTTCCAGACAAGGACAACACATTAAGAGAAGATGGACCGAAAATAAAATATGCTTGATTTCATATCTCTCTTGTAATGTCTAATTTTGTGTTGGTGTCAGTATGATTATTATTCCTAGCATTTGTTTTGCTTCCATCCATCAGATCAGTATTGTCTACTGTTGTTTAGCTGCCAACTTCTTCTTGAGTGACTCAGGCATCTCAGGAGGAGGAGGTCGAGGAATCCTCAGGGCAACCTTAACAGCATCGTAAATGAACCATTGTAGTGCAGTCAGGGTACCAATCATGACAATCCTGGGCATCAATCCTTTCCAGCATCCTAATCAAAAACAATGTAACACAAGTTTTAGATGACATTTCAAGGTTCAATGCAATCAATAATTAAAACTTTTGCAAGTAATCTCACACGATATGACTCGCCCAACCAAATACAGAGACATGACAAACATGTAGTCTGGTTGGGCTTAAAGAGCGTGTGAACCAATCCATTTCTTGGACATAAAACTCACCTGCAAATCCAAGTTTCTTCAAGACATCAACTGCAGTAGATCCCTTTTCCTGATTGAGCTTCGACACTACAGTGTCTGCCGGATGAGAGACAATCGCACAAAATACTCCTGCAATGTATCCGGCGGCAAAGGTTACCACCAACTGCTCTGATTTAGAACATTCATTCCTGGGTTTGGGAACGACATGTTTGTAAAGAAGTTCTACAGTTCGCTCGAAACATGCGAACTTCATCATCGTATAAGGAATCTGTCTCATCCAAAGGGGAGAGATTCCCTTGTAAAGACCACCCCATCCTTCCTGTTTGAGAATGGAAGGGAACACTTTCCGCAACTCCTTTGGGCATCCAGGTTGTGTCTGGATTCGGACTTTGCATGCTTCCAGAGGACAGAGAGCAATGTCTGCAAAGAACTCGGCCGAAGCAGAGGCAGCCAAATAGAGTGATGTTCTCCAGGTGTAACTCAACTCTTCTCCGAGAATGCCTGCATAAAGGATCTTGAACATTTCGTAGAATCCAAACTTGCCAAGTCCTTGGAGTGAATACCCAATGCAAGTCGGAGCCCATCCTCTTCCCAGTCCTCGGACTCCTTCCTCAGCATAAGTAACAGAGAACCCATTAAAGACAGACTTGTACTTGGCTGGGTTGGTTTGGATCCGACACTTGACCAGGTCCAGAGGAGTGACAGCAGTATGAGTGACCCCACAGGAAAGGATTCCTCCCAAACCACACAGAGCATAGAACTTGGGTGATCCGTACTCA
>Ga0157374_10003739_pt1 | contig 12793 bp, 10 predicted proteins | sample M25metaG_FD_115308 | JGI IMG/M metagenome (GOLD analysis project Ga0157374, IMG submission 115308) | Miscanthus rhizosphere microbial communities from Kellogg Biological Station, Michigan, USA - M2-5 metaG | ecosystem: Host-associated > Plants > Roots > Rhizosphere > Soil | place: USA: Michigan...
ATCGGCATGCAGGGCGAAGCGCTTCCGATTCCCGACGAGCAAATCGATGCCATCCGGTTGCTGATCAACGAACAGTTGCATTGGACGGCACATCCGTTCCTGAAGATCGGTCAGCGCGTCCGCATTTGCAGCGGCGCTCTTAAAGGTGTTGAAGGTATTTTGGTCGCGCGCAATGGCGACCGCACACTGGTCGTATCGGTGGATGTAATTCAAAGATCGTTGGCAGTTCGGATCGAAGGCTATCAGGTCGAACCCGTCTAGTTTGTCGCTTTTCCCACACTCAATTGAATCAGATATCCCATCGCAATAATGGCAGTACGCACGACACCATGCGGCTGCTGATCGTCGGACGTGATGCGTCCGCGATCGCGACGCTCAGGTCATTAGCCAACGCGAACGCGTGGGACCTTGAAGCGGCCGGTAGCGGTTGTGAAGCTCTGGAGCGGCTGCAGGACAATCATATTCCGAACCTGGTGATTGTGGACCTGGCCCGCGGAGACGCCGATGGCATGTACACGCTGCGCTGGTTGCGCCGTATGCGCCCAAGTCTTCCGGTCGTGTTGCTCGGCTTTGCTGATGACACACAGCACGATGAAGCCATCCGTCTTGGCGCTCGCGAATATCTATTGAAGCCTGCCAACGAACAAAAGATATCGGCAGCGATTCGCCGTCACATGCTTGGCATTGAGACTGTCGACACCAGCTTCCCTGAAGAGCAAATCATTCAGGTGCGCCAAGACCGCTTCTTCATGGCGGCCGGTCCGCTGATGCGCAAGTTGCAGGCGCAGGCAGAGCTGCTGTCGCAAATCGACGTTCCGCTGCTCGTCGTCGGCGAGAGTGGTAGCGGAAAGGAAACAGTCGCACGCCTGATTCACAAACTTTCCGTCCGTTCGACGCTTCCATTCCTCAAAGTCAATTGCGCTGCGTTGCCTCCGGATCTTTTGGAACGGGAGCTGTTCGGATACGACGCAGGATCTTTCCCCGGCCAGGTTCGTCCCAAGCCCGGCAAGCTGGAGCTTGCGGACAAAGGCACGATCTTCCTCGACGACATCGCCGACATGCCAGCGAACCTTCAGGCGAAGCTGCTGCATGTTCTTCAGGAAAAGCAGTTCTCGCGCCCTGGCAGCGGTACCACGGTGAGAGTCGACGTGCGCATCGTGGCCGCCACCGGCGTGGATGTGGAACGCGCCATGATGGAGAAACGTCTTCGCGAAGATTTCTACTATCGCCTCGGCGCATTCACAGTCCACGTTCCTTCCTTGCGTCAGCGGAAAGAAGAGATCCCACTCCTTCTCGGACACTTCATGAACCAGCTGGCACGCCACTACGGCCTGCCGACACGTTCGCTCTCGGCCGAAACATTGGCGGCTTGCCAGGAATACAAGTGGCCGGGAAATCTGCGCGAGCTGGAAAGTTTTGTGAAGCGCTATCTCGTAATGGGACACGAAGAGCTAATCTTGGGCGAAGCTCTCTGGAACAACAGCAACGGTGGAAATGGATTACGCGAGCACCGTTTCCCGACGCAGACACCTGAGTCGATGCCTGTTTCTGAGCCTGCAGCCCACGAAGAGCACACATCAGGTTTGCGTTCTCTGGTCCAGACCGTAAAAGGAGAAGCGGAACGCAACGCAATCGCGGTGGCGCTCGATCAGACGCGCTGGAACCGCAAGGCTGCGGCCCGGTTGTTGAAAGTGAGTTATCGCACTTTGCTTTACAAGATTCAGCAGTATCATATGAGTCCCCCCCCTACGTACGGCTCTACATCATTTGCTGGTTCCGCGGTAAAGGGCAACGGACACGGGCCGCAATAAACGGCAGCGTGGGCCAGCGGCTCGCGGACCACGAGGAAACCACAACATGAACATCAAGAAAGACATTTGGGGACAACGGCAACCAGCGCTATTGCTGATCTGCGTTTTGTCTTGCGGTTTGCTGCAAGCGCAGTCCGCGAATGATGCCACTAAGAGCGCAAACGATTTGCAAACTGCACCCGCTGCGCAGCCGGCATCTCCGCCATCGGGCATTGCGACCGATGATGCGACCTATGTTATCGGCGTTGATGACGTGCTTTCAATCAACGTATGGAAAGAGCCGGAAATTTCCCGCGTCGTGCCGGTCCGCTCCGACGGCAAGATTTCTCTGGCACTGGTGGGAGAGGTGACTGCGGGGGGGAAAACTCCCAAGGATTTGAAAGCTGAAATTGCCGAGAAGCTGAAAAACTACATCTCCGAGCCGGAAGTCACCGTGATCGTACAGGAGATGCGCAGCAAGAAGTTCAACGTGATGGGCATGGTAGCCCGGCCTGGATCTTTCCCTTTATCCAGTTCTATGACGGTTTTGGACGGTTTGGCCCTCTCGGGCGGCTTCCGTGATTTTGCCAAAAAGAAGGCCATATACGTGCTTCGTAAGAAGGCAGATGGCACCCAGGAGCGGTTGCCCTTCAACTACAACGACGTGATCAAAGGTAATCACAGCGAGCAGAATGTGAAACTTATGCCAGGTGATACGGTGGTGGTCCCGTGAGGACAGCGCCAATGGCTAGGCAAATTTTTGCACTTACGGTTTTGGCGGCCTCGGTCCTCTCCGCAGGCCAAAATCAGCCGCAAGCTGGCCAGACCGAGGAGCCTGCGGCGCCGGTAGAAGATTTGCGAGCTCCCGGCCCGGCATTGTTGACCGGCGATTCCGGCTCTCTTTCCTTCAGTCCAGAATTGGAGCGCAGCAACTACATTCGTGGTGGAATCACAGTCGGTGCGACTTACGACGATAACGCCGCTAACACTGAGACCAATCGAATCGGCGACCTCAGCTACTCGATTCTTCCTAATATCCAATTGGATCAAACCCGTTCGCGGTTGCACTGGGAGCTTGGTTATTTTGGCGGCTTTACTGTCAACCAGCGCCTGAGCGAGCGCAATCAAGGTTCGCATAACTTGAACGGTGTACTGCAATATCGCCTCAGCCCACATATGGATTTGCGTTTGAGTGACAGTTTTCTCAATACCACGGGGTTGCTGCAACAATTCCAGAATGGCATAGAGACGCCAGTGACAGGACCAGTCAATCAGCCGAACCCGACCCTTATTACTCCGCTCGCCAAAAACATTAACAACACAGCATCGGCGGACTGGAGCTATCAGTTCAGCCGCGATGACACGATCGGCGCTGGCGGCACGTTTTACGATGCTCATTTCCACGATCAGCCCGCGGGTTCGGCCACATTGCTGGACACTAGCGCGCACAGTGTGCATGCATATTACAACCACCGCTTTACCGCGCGGAATTGGACCGGGATCACCTATCAGTTCCAACGGTTCGAAATAGGCTCGGGTACGAATGTGACAAACACGCATACTCTGCTGCTTTCTCACACGATTTATCTGCGGCAACACATGACACTTTCCTTCTTTGCTGGTCCCGAATATTCGGAAATTGACACTGTTACTGTGACCGCGAATATTATTCCTCCAGTTATTTCTTTCGCCACTGTTTCTAACGCCGAGCATCAACTGTCAGCTTCTGTTGGCGGAAGTTTTGGCTGGCAGGGACAACGCACCAGCACCCGCTTGGACGTGAGTAGGAAGGTAAGCGACGGCGGCGGTGTTCTAGGGCCAGTGTTGCTTAATAGTGTCGAAGGTGGTATCCGGCGGCAGCTGGCCAGCCGGACCGCCGTGCATCTGAATGCCATGTATGGACATAACCGCGAACTTGGCAGTTTCACCACAGGCACGGCTCTGGACTCCGCCAGTGGAACAGTGGGCGTGGAGCAGGAGATGGGGTCAAATTTCATGTTACGTTTGGACTACGGCCGCGACTATCAGACAGGCAGTACGACTTCAAGCAATGTGGGTAGCATAAACCACAATCGTGGCGTGATTTCCATTTCCTACCACTTTACAAGACCAATGGGAAGATAAACCAATGCCTGAAGAATCATTCAACGATCAGCACGAAGAAAAACTGGATTGGGCAAAATACTGGGCGCTAGCACGCCGTCGTTGCTGGCTGTTTGCGCTGCCTTTTTTCGTGGGTTGGGCTGTAGTGTGGAGCGTCAGCTGGCTGTTGCCATCTGTATATCGTTCGAGCACCCTGATCCTCGTGCAGCGGCAGTCAAGTGGATTGGTGGTCAACAATCCGGAGCACGAAATGCAAAGCCGCATGGACAGTATTTCGCAACAACTCTATAGCCGTACGAACCTACTGAAGATCGCTACCTCAGTGGGGCTGTATGCAGGCATCCGCGCCAGCGGCAAACTGACCGACGATGAGCTTGTCGACCGCATGCGCAAGAACATTGAAATTGAAGTGGTCCAATCTTCCGACCGGGTGCTTTCTTCCTTCAACATTTATTACAGCTCTCCGAACCCGGAAACTGCTCAGCAGGTTACCTCGGAACTCACCAATTCATTGATCAACGGAACGCTGGAGAACAGCTTGGTGGATATTGACCGGCAGAACAAAGTTCTCGACAGCGAACTGGACGAAGCAAGAACCAACCTGGCCGCACAGGAGGAAAAAGTCCGGCGGTACAAAGACCTGCATACCGGAGAATTGCCTGGGTATTTGCAGAGTAACCTGCAAATCCTCTCGGGCAAACAGGGCCAATTACAAAGCGAAGAGGATGCCTTGAATCAGGCAAGGCAGCGGAGAGCTTACCTGGAATCTGCCCGTAACCAGTACGACTCTGTGGCTGCGACAGTCAGGCCGGGGGAGACACCAGTAGGCCTGCCTGCACTGGATCAAGAACTCCAGCGGCTGAAAGCGCAGCTGTCGGACTTAAGCGCGCGCTACACCGATCAGCACCCGGATGTGCGGAAGCTGAAAGAGCAAGTCGCTTCCACCCAAAAAATTCGCGATCAGTTGGCTTCGCAACTCAAAAATAAAGCGGACAATCCTGGCGATACAGCAAACGATTCAACCACCAGCACGCCGCTGATTGAAATACGCAGTCAGCTAAAGGCCAATGAGCTGGAAATCGCCAACCGGGAACGCGCGATCTCTGCCCTGCAAGCAGACATTAATGGCTACCAGGCACGCCTGAACAATACTCCGATTCGTGAGCAGGAACTCACCGACCTGAATCGTGACTACGAACAATTGAAGGCCTATTACGACCAGCTCTTAGCCAAAAAGAGCCAGGCCGGGTTGGTCGAGAAAATCACCCGTGAACAGCAGGGCGATCGCTTCACTATGCAAGACCCGCCCAGCAAGCCTACCAAGCCTTTTTCCCCCAACCGTTTCAAGCTCGGCCTAGTGGGATTGTTTGCCGGGCTGGCTATGGGGCTGGTCGTTGCCGGGGGAGCCGAGTTTCTGGATGATCGGATCTACGATGAGGCTGTTTTCAAGCAGATGCTTCCGGCTGAGATACTTGTGGAAATCCCGGATTTACAGACGCCACAGGAGCAACAAAGCCAACAGCGCTGGCAAAAACTTTCTTTTGCAGGTATGGGGTTGATAGGTATCATCGTAGTACTCGGTACCGCTATCAGCTTCCTCCGTGGCTAACTGACGAATGTACAAAAGCTTTTACAAACTAAAGCGAAACCCTTTCGAGATCACGCCGGATCCGTCTTTTCTGTTTCCGACGCGGCGTCATAACGAAGCGCTGGCCGCTCTTTACTACGGCGTGCGCCGTCACAAAGGTTTTGTGGTGATGACCGGGGAAGTAGGCACGGGAAAGACTTTGCTCGTCCGTTGCCTGCTGGAGTTGCTCAACCGCAAAAACGTCGCTTACGCGTACGTGTTCAATAGCATTCTCTCACCCATGGAATTCCTGCAATACATCGCAGGTGACTTGGGATTGCCGACGGCTGGTAAAAACAAGAGCGAACTGTTGCTCGATCTCAGCAGCTATTTGATCGCGCGTCATCAACAGAAGCTGACCACAGTTCTGGTTGTCGATGAAGCCCATCACCTTCCGGTCGAAGTTCTGGAAGAAGTGCGGTTGCTGACCAACCTCGAGACTGCCGAAGAAAAGCTGTTGCAGATTCTGCTCGTCGGCCAACCTGAGCTTGATCTGAAAATGGATTCAGTCGAGCTGCGGCAGTTGAAGCAGCGTATTGCCTTGCGTTCCCAACTGGAGCCGTTGACGCTCGAAGAGACTCAGGGCTATATTCAGCGCCGCCTGCAATTGGCCGCGGCTGAGGGTTTCAATCCAGGCTTGTTTCCGCCGGAGACCATTGCCAGTGTTTACCGGCACTCGCGCGGCATCCCGCGTTTGATCAACACGATTTGTGAAAACGCATTGATCACCTCATTTGCCCGTCAAGCGCAGACTATTACGCCAGATGTGATCGAAGAGGTCGCAGCCGATTTCCGGTTGGGCGTTGTGCACCGAGTTCAAACCAATGTTGCGCAGGGCAGAAATGGCCAGTCACCAGCCGCCATGCAACCACCGCAGGACAATGGTGAGGTTTGGCAGGCAGTCAAGACACTCCTCCAGCTGCACGATTATCTTCAGAGCGCGCGTACGCGTGATGAAGAAGAAACGCCGTTTGTAGTTTCCCGCGGGAGCCAAAAGATATGAGTCGCATTTTCGAAGCACTACAGAGGTCAGAAGCGGAAAAATCGGGAGGAACCCCTCTTGAATCCATGCTGGCCACTGAGCTTTTAGAATCGGTTGATCGCGACGCCCCGGAACCGGTCCTCAATGTCGGACAGGAGCAGCCTTTCGCTCCGCAGACCGTAATGCCGCCGCCTGTGGTTGTGGCGCCGGAGTTGGGTCAATTTCAGTCTGTCCCAGTAGCGATTGCACCGGAAAGCCGCTTGGTTTCATTATTCGATAAGGAAGGTTTGGCTGCCGAGAAGTTTCGCTTCCTGGGAGTGCGTCTGCGCCAGTTGCAGCAGACGCGTCCTCTGAAGAAGCTCTTAATTACCAGTACTTTACCAGAAGAAGGAAAGAGTCTGGTTTCGGCCAATCTTGCGGCAACCCTGGCGCGACGAAAGCAGCAAAAAGTCCTCTTACTAGAAGGAGATCTGCGCCGCCCAGTGCTTTCCAGCCAGTTCGGCCATCCCCACATTCCGGGTATTACGGAATGGCTTTACGAGGGCTCTGGCCCCATCAACAGCATTTACTACTTAGATAGTCTTGGATTTTGGTTCCTCCCCGCAGGACGGCCTCCAGAGAATCCTCTTGAACTGATGCAAACTGGCAAGTTATCTAGCCTATTAGTGCAGTTGACAGCCAGCTTCGATTGGATCATTATTGATTCCCCTCCCTTACTGCCTTTGGCAGATACCAGCGTATTGGCACGTTTTGCTGATGGTGTCCTGTTGGTAGTCCGCGAAGGCAAGACCGAAAAGCGTCAACTGCAACGTGGTTTAACAGCCTTAGATCGTTCCAACTTATTAGGTGTCGTAGTCAACAGTTTTACAGGTACTGATAACAGTAACTATTACTCGCGGTACAGTCCGGGTGCGGCAGGTTCCGATAACGGAACCGCAAAATAGAGCAACCGGCAGTTTCAAAACCAGCCCTCCCTCCTCGTGAACGCCGTAATTTTTCCCAGAATTTTCTGGGCATAGGCGATAGGTCATTCCCCGTTCTACTGAAGATTGAGGAGAGTGAGTGTGAGAGTTTCTGAAGCACAAAAGACCCTGCGTTCGGTGGTTTCGCAGAATTTGATCGCCCGTGTAGAAGCCGGGAAAGACAACATTCTGCCGGAAGAATATTTCCACCGCACAATCTGCCTCGAGCGCAAACGGGCGGAGCGTTCCGGAAAACCGTTCCTGTTGATGCTGCTCGATATCGGTAGCGCCTTTCAAACAGAAAAAAACAGCAAGGTTGCACAAAGTATTCTCTCGGCGTTAGCTCTTTCGACCCGTGACACCGACGTAGCCGGCTGGTACAAGCAGGACAAGGTCGTCGGCATCATGTTCACCGAGATCGCTCCCGATCTGAAGAAGTCCATTCTGGCGACCATTCTCATGCGGGTGAGCGGTTCGTTGAAAGATTGCCTCACGCTCGAGCAGTTCAGCCAAATTGGCATCACCTTCCATCTCTTCCCAGAAGATTGGGAAGAGCACAGCACGCCGCAGGATCCGAACGAATCTGCGATGTATCCGGACTTGCAGCAGGAAATAGTTCGGAAACGCTGGTCCCGGACGTTGAAGCGGGGAATGGATGTTGCTGGATCCTTATTCGCGATCATTCTTTTTTCTCCGGTATTTTTCGCCATCGCAATGGCTGTAAAGCTGAGCTCGAAAGGCCCTGTATTCTTCAAGCAGCAGCGCGTGGGTGAATACGGCACGCGCTTCACGTTTCTGAAGTTCCGCTCGATGTACGTCAACAACAGCGCGGAGAAGCACAAGGAATACGTGAAGAAGCTGATCGCCGGCCAGGCGGAAAAGAAAGAAAATGGCACCTTTAAGCTGACTGACGATCCGCGCATCACCCCAATCGGTAAGTGGATCCGCCGCACCAGCCTCGACGAGCTGCCCCAGTTTTTCAACGTCATTCGCGGCGATATGTCGCTGGTCGGGCCCCGTCCTCCACTACCCTACGAAGTCGAAGCCTATGACGTGTGGCACCGCCGCCGTTTGCTCGAAGCCCGTCCAGGAATCACTGGACTGTGGCAGGTCAATGGACGTTGCCGCACCAAATTTGACGAGATGGTACGGTTGGACTTGCAGTATGCCCGCAAGCAATCGTTGCTGCTCGACCTGAAAATCCTGCTCCGCACGCCCGCTGCCGTCCTCTCCGGCGATGGTGCGTATTAAATGTTTCCTCCTAGTGATTTGAGATAGGCGCGACATGGAACGCGAGCAAGGCTCGCCTTCCATGTCTGCAGGCAACATCCCCCCAAAAAATTGGTTCAGCAAAGACCCATTTTTTAGAAAGGGAATCTATAGGTGAATTCATGATCAAAGTAGGCGTGATCGGATACGGATATTGGGGGCCAAACGTCGCCCGCAACTTCAACCTGCCCGGCGTGTCGCAAGTGGTCGCGATCGCCGATAAAAGCGAAAAGTCGCAGCGCCGCGCCCAGGAAGCTTTCCCGCATGTCAAGGTCGTAGCGGAAGCCCAGGAAATTTTGCAGAGCCCAGAGATCGATGTGGTTGCCGTCGTAACTCCGGTGTGGACGCACTTCGAGCTGGCCAAGGCCGCTCTGAACCAGGGCAAGCACGTATTTGTCGAAAAACCTTTCACCGCCAGTGTTGCGCAGGCCGAGGAACTGATCGAACTGGCCGCCCGCAAGCGCCTCCACATCATGGTGGACCACACCTTCTTGTTCACCGGTGCTGTGCGCAAGATCCGCCAGCTGGTGGACGAAGGCACGCTCGGCAACCTGTTTTATTACGACTCGATGCGCGTGAACTTGGGATTGTTCCAGCACGACATCAACGTGATTTGGGATCTTGCCCCGCATGATCTCTCAATCATGGACCACGTTATCCAGAAAGAACCGGAAGCTATCGTCGCCACTGGTGAAAAGCACCTCAACAATTTGGTCGACATCGCGTTCCTGACGATCTACTTCCCGGGCAACGTGGTAGCCCATATCAACGTGAACTGGCTTTCCCCGGTGAAAGTCCGCACCACGCTGATCGGGGGCGAAAAGAAAATGGTGGTTTGGAACGACCTCGAAGCCGACGAGAAGATCAAGATTTACGACAAGGGAGTCTCGGTAAAGAACGGCGAAGGCATGTACAACCTGCTGGTCAGCTATCGCTCGGGCGATATGTGGGCCCCGAAGGTGGAACAGACCGAAGCTCTGAAGGCGGAAGTCAACCACTTCATGGATTGCATCGCCGCCAACCGCGCTCCAGTCAACGATGGACACGCCGGACTGCGCGTTGTCCGCCTTCTGGAAGCAGCCGAGAAATCTCTCCACGAACGTGGCAGCCTGGTGCAAATCGAATCGCCTTTTGCCGTGGGTGTCTAAGGCGAGCCAAAACTAAAAACATGAGCACACAACAAGTCCCATCCAGGGATAAATACCTGAGTATTGCCCCGAGCGTGAAGCTGGGCATCGACGTAAAGCTCGCGCAGTTCATTAACCTTTACGGCTGCGAAATCGGCGATGGCACCAAGATCGGGGCCTTCGTTGAAATCCAGAAAAACTCCACTGTCGGCAAGAACTGCAAGATTTCCAGTCACACCTTCGTGTGCGAAGGCGTGACTATCGAAGACAACGTTTTTATTGGCCACGGGGTGATGTTCATCAATGACAGCTATCCCCGCGCTGCCAATGCAGACGGCTCGTTGCAAACCGAAGCCGACTGGAAAGTAGAAAACACGCGCATTTGCAAAGGTGCATCGCTGGGTTCCGGAGTGACGGTTCTAGCCAACGTAACCGTTGGCGAGGGCGCTCTAGTCGGCGCCGGCAGCGTGGTCACCAAGGATGTTCCTCCCCACACAATCGTCGCCGGCAACCCAGCAAGAGTTTTGAGATCTACAAAGGAGAACCGTAAATAATATGTATCAACCACAGGGCATGATTCCATTTCTAGATTTGGTAACACCGCATCGCGAACTGGAAGAGGAATTGATGGCGCTGGTTCGCGACTGTGTCCGTAACGCGCACTTTATCGGCGGCAAAATTGTCGAAGACTTCGAGAAGGATTTTGCAAAGTTCAGCGACAGTAAATTCTGCGTCGGTCTGGCCAGCGGTACGGATGCGGTTCGCTTTGCCCTGATGGCAGCAGGAGTGAAAGAGGGCGACTTGGTCGCCACCACACCGCACACCTTCATCGCCACCACCGAAGCGATCTCGCAGGCGGGTGCGCGTCCGGTGTTTGTCGACATCGACGAGCAGACTTACAACCTCGACCCCAAGAAGCTGCAGGCCTTCTTTGAACAAGAGTGCATGTGGGATGTTGCCAAGCGCGTGCTGACGCACAAGAAGCTGAACCGTCCGGTTACTGCGGTGGTTCCAGTTCATCTTTACGGACAGATGGCGGACATGGATGCAATTCTTGAAATCGCCGGCAAGTACAACCTGATCGTGATCGAAGATGCCTGCCAAGCGCATGGCGCGAAGTATTTTTCCAAAAAACAGAACTGCTGGCGCTCGGCCGGTTCGATGGGAGTAGCCGGGGCATTCAGCTTCTATCCGGGGAAAAACCTTGGAGCCTGCGGCGAAGCCGGCGCGATCACCACAGACAATGAAGAAATCGCCAAAAAAATCAGAATGATCCGCGATCACGGTCAGGCGAAGAAGTACTATCACGACATTGAAGGCTACAACGGCCGCCTGGACACCATTCAGGCTGGCATGTTGTCCATCAAGTTAAAGCACCTGGCGAATTGGAACGAAAAACGCCGCGCTTTGGCTATGGAATACGGGCGGCTGTTTGAAGACGTTGAGGAATTCAAGATACCCGTCGAACCCTCCTATAGCAAAGCGGTGTATCACCTGTACGTTGTGCGGGTGAAAAATCGTGAAAAGCTCCAGACGGAGCTGGCGGCTGCGAGGATTGGCACCGGAATCCACTACCCCATTCCGCTGCATATACAGAAGGCCTATGCTCATCTCGGGTACAAAGCAGGCGATTTCCCGGTCACGGAAAAGATCGCGGTCGAGATTCTGTCTCTGCCGATGTTCCCGCAGCTGACACACGAACAGCAAATCTACATTGCGGAAAAGTTAATGCAGTTAGCCACCGTTTCGCGCGAGAAGGAAGTGTTGGCGGAAGCGCGTTAAGCTCAGACCGGCAACTGTGGTGTTTTAGTCCCCCTAACCTTCAACGAAATGATGTCGCAGTCTGTCACACAACGTCGTTCGGGAAACTTGGGGTCAGGCTCGCCTGGGACTCAGAGGGCGAAGCTGTAGACTGAGAATCCTCTAGAATAGAGGGGCTAGTTTCGGACAGCGGCTGAAGAGAATTTAACGAGGCAAAGATTTCCATTATGAAGATTTCAGTCATTGGCGCAGGTTATGTAGGACTCACCACCGCGGCTTGCCTTGCGGAACTCGGGCACCAGGTATTTTGCAGCGAGAACGACCTCCAGAAGCTGGCAAAACTCCAGAACGGAGAGTTGCCTTTCTTCGAGCCCTTTCTTGAACCCATCGTGCAAAAGAGCCGCAACACCGGCCGCCTTCAGTTTGGTTCGACCGAAGACGCAATTGCGTACGGACAATGCATCTTTATCTGTGTCGGCACGCCGCCGCTCGACAATGGCGACGCCGATCTGTCCGCTATTGAGCGGGTCGCCCGCACCATTGCCAAGCGCGGCCAAGGCTACCGTCTGGTGATTGAAAAGAGCACTGTGCCGGTGCAGACTGCCGTGCAGCTGCGGCGCCATCTGGGACTGCATAACAGCAATGGCTCGGAGTACGAGGTCGCTTCTAACCCAGAATTCCTTCGCGAGGGTTCGGCGGTGGAGAATTTCTTCCATCCCGACCGCATCGTGGTCGGCGTTGAATCAGAGAAAGCAGCGCAGCAAATGCGCGAAATTTACCAGCCAATTCTCGACGGCAACTTTAGCTGTCCAGTACACACTGATTGCAGCAAGCGCAAAGATGTTCCATTTCTGGTGACTGATACAAACAGCTCGGAACTGATCAAGCACGCCTCCAACTCCTTCTTGGCCATGAAAATCTCTTTCATCAATGCCGTTGCTGATTTGTGCGAAGCGGCGGGAGCTGACGTGGGACGAGTGGCAGAGGGAATCGGGCTCGATCCGCGTATTGGTTCCTCTTTCCTGCAACCCGGCATCGGGTTCGGCGGTTTTTGTTTCCCCAAAGACCTTCAGGCGTTCGTCCGCATCGCAGAAAAGTTCGGTTGTGATTTTTCCATGTTCAAAGAAGTGGAAAAGATCAATTTGCAGCGCGTAGGGAAATTCGTGATGAAA
>Ga0157374_10003741_pt1 | contig 12788 bp, 8 predicted proteins | sample M25metaG_FD_115308 | JGI IMG/M metagenome (GOLD analysis project Ga0157374, IMG submission 115308) | Miscanthus rhizosphere microbial communities from Kellogg Biological Station, Michigan, USA - M2-5 metaG | ecosystem: Host-associated > Plants > Roots > Rhizosphere > Soil | place: USA: Michigan...
ATCGGAATGCCTTTGCTCATCAACAATGCGATGAGATACGGCTGCAACATATACCAACGGGAGCGATCGCCCTCCAGAAAAAGGGGGTTATCAGCTTCATCCGGGTTTGATAACCCGAAGTTACAAATGAAGCGCTCGTGGTCGTGGTTTTCAATGTACTGCAGAGCGGATTTCGGCATAACTGCGCCGTTACTGTTTACCTGATCCGGATAACCGAAAAGTCCGAGCGAAAGGCCCCAATCCGTCATGCGCCCACGATCTCCGCGGGCAACCGCACGGGCCGCGTCGAATGTACTGTTCTGCCACGTGCTATTCGAATACGTCGAGCTCAACACTTCCTGCGGTGCCTCGAGCTGCTCGGCACACTGAATGAGGCGAAGCGGCTCCTGCGAGCCTGCGTCGAATCTCGACCAGTAGGGTGCGCTTGCGGCGATCCGCTGCTTGGCGAGTTCGTGCGTTTCGTAGACCAAGTTTGCGTAGCCCACGCCGAGCGGCCCGTCCCAGTAATTCGGCACGCAGTCGTAGCGGAATCCGTCGACGTGGTAAACGTCCAGCCAATGATTATTGACACTAAAAAAGTAATCGCGGGTGAATGCTCTCTGAAAATCGGTGCTCTTACCGAAGTTGCTAAAATAATCTTTGGCGAAAGCGCCCATGAAGGGGTTCTCGCCATATTGCAGCCGTGTATAGACGTCAAAGTACGGGAACGCCACGCCGGTATGTCCATACACTACGTCGACTATGACGGCTATGCCAGCCTCATGTGCACTGTCGACGAACGCTTGGAAGTTTGAGCGTCTGCCGAACCGCTCATCTACACCAAAATAGCCAATGGGCAAGTAGCCCCAGTCTACAGACGCAGCGACATTCGAAAGCGGCATGATTTCAACCGCGTTCACTCCGAGGTCGCGAAGATAGGCCAGCACCTCTTGTGCTCGCGCTAGATCGCCAGCGATCTCTGCAATGTTAAGTTCGTACAAGACGAGCTCATCGAGCGCCGGCGTCTTCCAAGCTGCTTCGGATGCACTCCACTGGTAAGGCTGATAGCCGAGTGTAAACGCAGACTGCTTGCCGACGCCAAACTCACGAGTGCACGGATCCGTGATCCAGTCGACGATCCCGACTTTCGGGTTCATGATTTGATAGCGGAACAAGTAACGACCGGGTGTGCCCCATGCGGACCCTGGATGGGATGGCGGCATTCCCGCTATAGGTATCGTCGTAGACCAGAAGTCCCCGTATGGCGGACGATTGGTATGCGACAAAGGAAACACGCTCGCAGGTATGTCCTGAAGAAATTGATCGCGCTCGTGTATTACTTTGACGACGACGGCATTTCCGTCGATTGACGACACCCACGGCAGCCACAATCCGAATGTGACCTGCCCATTCCTTTCAACGGCGCCAAGGCTATCCAACGGAAGAAGACTGGGTCGCATATGCAGTGCGTCGGTGAACGATCGAGATATTTCAGAGTGCCTTGATTTGAATTGCGCGAAACGCGACTCGCCCCGTGTGTATTTGCAAACCGATAAATCGGGGCGCTGTGGTAGTGCCCGGTAGACCACGATCAGGATGCGCAGGATCGGAGCCTGAGGCAAAAGTGAAGTCGGTCACATCAACACCGTTCAGACGCACCTTGTACTGTTGTCCTTGCACACTTATCTCATAGGCGTTCCATTCTCCCAGCGGCTTCACGGGGCTACTGCTTGGGCCGGCAAAAGAGTAGATCGCTCCCGTCTTGTGCACGGGCAGACCGTCGGGTCGGCCAAGCTGGTCGATCTGAACTTCAAAGCCGAAATCAACAGCGACGAATGCCGTGTTGTTGTATGCCTTAGTATTCGGGTGCGGAAAACGTAAAAAAACGCCTGAATTGTCGTTGGCGGTCCAGGTGCGCCATTGAAGCTTCAGCACAAAGTTCATGGGCGTCGGTACAGTATGCCAAAGCAGTCCGAGATCAGTGCCTGTCATCGCTTCCAAGGCACCGCCCACGAGCATGAAACGTCCTGGATTGTCGCGTCCAGGCTGATTGGTAATTGTCGACATCTGCCAACCCGCCATTGAGGTGCCATCGAACAGCATCGTGAAACCGGGATCCGGCGCTTGTGGCGCGAACGCCGAAATCTTGTCGGCCAGTCTTCGGGCGAGCGCCGTGCCCGTCAGCATGGGATTGGGAGAACCCACCGTCCGAAAGACTGCGGGTCCGACAGCGTACAAATTGAGTACTTCATGAAATCGCAGGTCCGCATTGGTGACGGACTGTCCCGGATCATCACCGCAGGCAAGGGTGCCCGCTTCGTGATGTGTAGTCCCCAGCCCGTCCCGACGAGACGAATTCAGAAACGGCAATACCGTTACGGGTCGTTGCCCGGCAGCGACGGGCACGAACGAATTGCCCACCAACACTTCATAGGCCTGGTTATTTGCGAACACCATTGCGGCGTCGTCAGATGCCGTATCCATGGCGGACCAGAGATCGTTGTCATCAATTGATGGCTGAATGCTCACAAATGCGCGGGGCATACCAAATTCGTCGAGTTCACCTGCAAGCATTACCCGCGTGTTTGCATTGCTGGGACGCAGTTCACCGATTCCACGCACTGTGATAACGACCTGTTCGTCGGTGATGTGCTTGAAGCGCTCGAACGTATCGACGTCGGGGATCTTCTTAAAGAGCTCAGCTTCTGAGTCTGCACTAGGTATATTTAGTCCCGCCGCGGTGATTTGCAGGTGAAAGTGGCCGAACTTGTTATCGCTATGTGCATGGCGGCCTTTGACGAATAAAGCCGACGCTTGGAGCTCCTGCACCGAACCAGCCAATCCACTAATCGATGAGCGCGGGATTCGGATTGTGACGTTCGAGCGAAGGTGCGCCATGAGATTAGCGCCCATTCTGCTGGCGCTCGGCAGCCCCGGGAGCGAGGTCAGTGCGAGACGCGCGCTTTCGATAGTACCTGATGCCAGGATTACGACTCCGCCGTCGGGTACAGCGATTGTTCCTTTTGACGTCTCAACAGAGACGACCCTGCGTGGATTGCCGCCGCTACCGGTCACCAACAATTTTACATGGCAATCGGGAACCAGCATGATCCGCTTCTTAACATCATCCGCGCCGGACTCGTTGGCGGCGAGACGCGCGGTTTCGATCAGAATCGGGATGCTGCTGAATTTATTGAAGGGAAAAAACCCGGAGCGCGGTGCACTCGCTTGAACCGCCAGAGGCGCTTCGAGCTTGAATAGATTCTCTTGGCCGACCGGAACCTGCTCAAGATGTATTGGCAGCAGCGCCAATTGGATCGCATCAGTTACTGCATTGCCATCAATGCCCTGTTTCAACTGGGCACGCATCGCTTCGTGCAGCGGCCCGGAAATGAAATCGTTTGTTAAGCTGGTGCCTATTTGATCCGCTGCTTGATCAAAATACACGGCGTTCAATTCGGAAACAACGGCGCCCGGCCACGGTGGACTCGCCAATTCTGAGGCGAGTAGGCGCGGCGACCAGCCGCCGAAAAATAAAGAGCGGCCCCCAAGGCAGTAAGCGAGCCCGGGAAAGCCTTTCGGAACATCAGTCCTCCAAGGGAGTCCCCAGACTTCGGCGCGTAGCACTCCAGGGTCGACCGTGACCGGGCCGGGCGCGCCGAGTCCCATTACTGGCAGGTTCTGCACATGCTCGGGCAGCGCCAGGCGGCCTGCCTCGAGCACTAGGATTCGGTGTTCGTGCGCTACATCCTGGACGAAGAGATGCTGAGCGAGAACGCCGGCAAAAGAGCCGCCGCCCACAATGATCACATCGAAGGGCCGTGCGTCCGGACGATCGATTCCGTCCGGACGGTTGGTCCTCTGAGTGCTGAGCATTGCTTCATCAAAACCGTTGCAGCTATAGCGGCCCAAAATGTCGAGGGAGAAATCAGTTTTTTGAGGAATGGGACTTGTCATGGTCATCTCCAAATTCGTCGATCCAATGTCGTTTATGGTGGCGTCGCCGGCGCTTTGAGTTTGAGATTAGGTTAGCAGCCATGTGGCCAACAGCACCATCAGGCATTAGGCATAAATCGAACGTGGTAGATACCAAACAGCAGGGTGAATCCAAGCAGATAACTAACACACCAAGTTAAGCAGCCGCGTCGCCAGCGCAATTGTGTGGTGCCAGTTGTACTTGTGCCATTCCTTTAGCTCGCTCGATTAGTTTTTTTTCACGCAACGTCGCGGCCAGCGCCTGCCCGTGCTAACCGTAGTGGCGGTTAGCTCGTAGACCTAGCGACTCAGGTGGTCAACTGTTCAGGCGGTCCCGCGCGCGGTCGTGGTTGAAGCCCCATCGATACGAGCGAAGTCTTCGCGCAATTAGGATTCGTAGGCTCGTTCAATATGGAAATGTTGAGCTATCACGACGGCTAGTGGAGTGAGCGCGGAAACTACTATGCCTTATATTTAAAAAGCAGTTCAAATCGTAATTTGACTGCTTGTTCGGCAAATGTGCGCGAGCCCTAATCTTGCGAGTAGAAGGAATTGGCCCATCAAAGACGAGTCCGCGAGTGCAAGCGTCATCCGGGTAGACGCAAATGTTCCCGCGCTGGCCTGATGGCGTCATGGCCGCCGAAGCAGGCGTTCGAAGTGTGGGCGCGCCGATTATGATAAAACACCTCTTATCGACGTCAATAATGTTTCATCACTATCGTGCGAGCTAAATTGGAACCGCTTCTCCGCTTACACGCGCGCTTCCTCGTCCATTGTATGCGGTGATAAAGAACATGAAGAGACGTAGAGCACTCCCTAGCGATTGGCGTTCCGTAGTTAGATCAGGAGACTAGTAATGACGCTCACCTTGGATGATTTCGGTCACGGCACGCTCACCATGGACGGCGTTGCGGCGTCGGGACGTCGACCGTTGCTGACAATACTCGTGCGCTACTTTAACGGCACGGTCGACCTTCCTAACCCAATCCAATTTTATAAAGACCTGTTATGGGCAAATCCGTTCGGCTCGACGCCGGATGGACCCATTACCTACGTCCCCAATGTAGAGCACTACTACAGCGCGATGTCATGCGGCAGGTTTACTTGGATCGATGCCGGGACAGTGGGGCCGGTTGACCTCTCTGCAGACGACGGCATGGACGACGACGGGCGTCGAACACGCATTGTCCAGATCGTCAAAGCTCGCGGATTGTTTGATTTTACTAATTACAACGTCCCGGGCGAGCCGCGCGATTCGCAAAAGCGAGATATCAACGTCATCATCTTTGACAATACGTCTGGAGGCGGTGGGCAAAGCAGTCAATGGATTAGTGGCAATCCCGGAACTCCCAGTCTAACCCTTGCCGCACATGAACTGATGCATGAGATAGGAACCCCGGAAGATCTATATGGTTACGACTACGGTTTCAACTCTCGATTTAGCCTGATGGCCGCGACCGCCGGCGGCAACGGCGACCGTAGCGCTTGGCATGCAGATCCTTGGCACAAAATGCGGTTCGGCTGGATAGAGCCGTAGATTGAGGAATTAAAGCCACTGGCGATGCCAATTCGCCTTGTGGCTCCAGGCGTCCCTGACGCGACCGGCGCCCGCATTCTCTATTCGCCGTCGCGCGGGTCAAGCGAATATTTCATCCTCGAGTTCCGAAATCCCAGCCAGGCCGCCAGTCTGCAGGACTTAGCGAGTTACGACACCGGCGTTGGCGGCGCAGGGCTGGCGATTTGGCACATCATCCTCCAGAGCGACGGCCGGCCAAGTCATTTCCCCGGGCCGTACCCGAACGATCCCGGCCGCGATTGGATTGGTGTGTATCTTGATTCAGACCCGGCTGGCAAATTCACCAGCAGGCCAGGGCAAAACTATACGGACTTTCAAGCTGGGGGGACGACGCTGTGGGCAGGGTCGACTGTCACACCCGCACTCCGATGGTTTGACGGATCTTCGACCGGCGTGCGTATCGCTGTTGCCGATTTCGCGCCAGATGCCGATGTGCTAGATATCCGCATCTTTGACGCATCGGACGACATCAATGCAACACGGTTTTGGTACTCAGCGTCCAGCAGCCAGAATCTGACCGTCTCCTCATACGGAGTGGCTGGTAATTTGGAATTGTTGCTATCGGTAGATGGCCAGCTACAGCACTACTGGCGTGAAAGCGAACCCGAACTCGGAGGCACAGGAACCATCACAGTCCGGTCAGCCGCGACCCCGCCGAGACGGCGGTGGCACGGACCGATCTTGGCCGCGCCTCCGGCGTTGTCCGGTGCGGGCGATCATTCCCGTGGAATCGTTGGCACCAAACCATTAGCCGCTTCGCTCATTCAGAGCCGCTTTGGAAAGCCAGGTAATCTTGAAGCGATAGTCAGGATGTCGGGTACCCTTGCAGGCGATTGGCTTGCACACACTGTCCGAGGCCCTGGTGGATGGAGTTCGCCCGCGCCAATATTAGTGAACGGAAGTCGGATTCAGGGCGTGACGGGCGATCCTGCCCTCTTGCAATCAGCTTTTGGCACCACAGGAAACTTCGAGATCGTTGTCCCGGCTGGAAAGCGTCTCCTTCACTTCTTCCGTGACAACGACACACCGGGCTATCCTTGGCACGGGCCGTTCGTCATCGATGATTATTCATTAGCAGCGCCAAGTGGACTTGGACCACAACGAGCACCGGTTACGCCAGTCGCAGTTTCATTGGTGCAAACTAACACGGGCGAGCTCGAGGTCATCGTCCTACTTGACCCTGACCTCGGCGGCAATCGATTGTCGATGTTTAAGAGGGGCCAGATGGGCTGGGCAGAAACTAACATCGCGACAGACAAGGGAGTCATCAGAGACCTCACGGGAAATCCAGCGCTGTTGCAATCGAACTTCGGTCAGATAGGGAATTTGGAATTGATTATTCCCGGAGCTCCCGGCCTGTTGCATTACTGGCGCGACAACGATGCGCTCGGCAGACCTTGGTACGGGCCGGTCGTCGTTCTAGATAACTCCAGAACCGGACCTCAAGGCACATTTCGACATGTCGCTGTGGTTCAGAACGGCGTGCGCCGTACGGGTGATCTCGAAGTGGTCGCTCAGATCACGCCGCCGTCTGGCGAAAGCTTCCTTGTTGCGCTGATACGGACCGGCTCAAAATGGAAGGCGAGCTGGCCACTAGCGGCGGACGGAGCGCGAATCAAAGTCAATGCCATTGAGTGATTCGCGTGGTCTTGGTATTGCGATCTTTGTCTACGCGCCCTTGCACCTACGGCATCGGCTGCATGTTGGTATTGTCCATTCACGTCCTTGATATCAGCGGCAAGTAATGGCTGAACGGTGCGTCCTAAGAGCACTCCCATCCTAGAGTTAGTGTTAGTGTCCTTTATTGACTTGATACGATAAACCGCGCTGTTCCCGACGACACCTAGCCTCGTAGCTTTATGCCGGCGCGACTTACGAGTCTCGCCGCAACTTATCGCGAAACGGCCCTCGCATCCACTTGTCGCGTTCGGTGGGGAATAATTTCGTGTCACGGTCCTGGGCGCTGAGAGCCGTTGCGGTGTTCTCTGGTGTTTTCCACCAGTCAACGAGGTCGAGCGCGTTGACCAGAACTGAATGATCTGCACTCTTGTGCCAATACTTAGTGTGCGGGAACAGGCAGGCTCGCTTCCTCGGGACCGGCTTATTGTCGATCCAGTTTTCTCCGCGTTCGGCCTGTCCGTGTTTTCCGTACCATATCCCCAAGTCATTGATGCAACCCCCAACAAAATCCCGATCGAAGTAAAGATTTGTCCAGCGCGTGCAAGCAAACGGAGCGCCATGATGAAGGACCTTGGCTCCAGATGCGCTCTGCAGCAGCGACTCGTTGTATTGTCGGTCACGATGATCTTCGGGCTGAGGAGGACAGCTCGGGTACTCGCGCTGCCTTATGCGCTCTACTAAATCATCTCTCCCGGTGGCCAATAGGAACGAGGCGTGCGCCAACGGGCTTCCCAGTGTGATGAAGTCAGTGATTTTCCATTGGACGCCCAACTGCCGCTGCTCCCGCCAAAGTGCCGACTGCAGCGCTCGGGCTTGTTGGGTGCAAAAATGGCGACGCTGTGATTGGTGTTCTTGGTACTGCGCTTGAGCGTCTTGTTCGACTGACGGGTAAACTTTGAGAGGATGATGCCGGCGCTGCCACAGATGAGTTATCGCATCGTACCCAATGACGCTTCCTAAACTGTGTCCCACGAGGATGATGCGATGATAACGGCGCCACGTCGGATCATCATGCAGACCTTCGAGCAGTTCCACCGCGGCCGAGCGGATTGCCTGCCTGACACCTACATTTTCTGGCGTCGGGCTGAGGTATCGCGCCGCGTCCCCAATATACTGCAACCCAAAGTACCTACCCTTCCATTTGAACAGCAGCACAACACCGGCGAGGACCGCCAGCCATGTCGTTCCTTCAGGCATATAGTCTCGGAAGACGAACAGGACAGCTGCGAGAACGACCGCCAGCCAACTAACAATCCAAAGCGTACGCAGCCGATCTGGCACTTGGTTGGGAAACCGCAGAAGCAGGCTAGCCGCCCAAGCCGTCACATGGCGCCAGGCGGTGCCGGTCATCATGTGGGCCCAGTAGAGCTCGTAAAAGTCGGTGGACACCCAGTCTCCCGGCGTCCATTTCTGGTCATTGCCCGCTACAGCCATTCGCCGTAGCTCAAGAGTCGCCGAGATGTAATCCGGTTTACTCAGTGCCTGATCATCCGGAGCAGATTTTTTGCTGAACCGACACTCCGTAACAGCCCGGACGAAGCCCCGAAGTGTAGCCATTGGGGTCTGTTCGCCTATGCCATGGATGATCACGACCGCTTGTCGGGGTTTACGTTCTCCACTGTTATCGGGCACCGGTCTCTCCTGTGACTTCAGTTTTCATGCGCTTGGCGTTCGCACACGAGTGTATCTCTATCTACAGCTCCGTACTTTGGTGTCGCAATCTACAGAGCGTGGTGGTGACGAACGGCAACAGCAACCGGAATTACGACAAACAAAGAACGCAGCGAAAAGAAGGATGCGACACGCAAGGCAATCGGTTTTTCGCGGCGAGCCCTGCAATCTTGCGGTGGTGCTGCATGAACAGCGCGTCAGTCGCTACGATTATGCCGTTGGCATTGGTTCGAGAAGTTGCGCTGAAAGGGTTATTAACATCTCGTGCGCTGTGCCGTCTAACGGCACGATGTTCACGCCATCCATGCGAGATGCCGACTGAACGTTCTTAAGAAACGAGACGAGTTATAGGATTTATTAGAACAGCCACACGCCGCAGAACTTCGGTACCATTCCGTGTAACGACTCCATTGCTTCGCGCCGATGTCACTCGTCAGGTTCGAGAGCCCAGTGATGTTCCCACGCGGCCGGACTAGCTTTCTGACAAAGTCGCTACGGATCGGATCGCCGGAAGTTGCCATCACTATGGGAATGCCGGTCGTCGCTTTGTGAAGCGCGGCGATCGCCTGCGACGATCCAGATACGATCACGTCCAGTTTAGGCGCAGCAATTCCGCCGCCACGCGCGTAAGAGCGTCAAGCTTGGGCTCAAAGCGCCACTCAATGACTAGGTTCTTGCCTTCCACATAAGCAAGCTCGCGCATGCCGCGCGGAAATGCGCCGATGAAGTCGGGATCGATCGAGTCAGTGCGACCGCGCCCGGTCACGAAACTCGATCGCGAGATTTTTCCCCGCGGCTGAGCCCTTGCGGCGCGTGCCACTCCGGTCGCAACGAGGCCAAAGCTCTCGATTACCTTATTGGCAATTATCATGGGCGAAGCTGCCCGCAAGAAACCGCCGTCGCCGGCGGGATCAGTCGATCACCTTGTCAGCGCGCGGCGGCATTGACTGCGGGATATTGATGGCGAGCGCCTTGGCCGTTTTCGTGATGACGACCAACTCAAATTTCGTAGGTTGCTCGATCGAAAATCGGCTGGCGTTGCGCCCTTAAATATTTTTTTAGGTATCGATTGCTACGAATTCCTTGCCTTGCGCGTCGCGGTACCTCGCCGCGCAAGCGCTAATACGATCAAGCCAAGGCCGGTGAGTAACCACGAAGCTGGTTCGGGAACGGCTGTTGATGACGTGAACTGTGAAAGGAATCCCTGAGCGTCGGGCGTGAACGTATAGCCCTGCGGCAAACCGACGCCAGTGATTTTGAAGGTGTTGAAAGCGTCGATCGCGGAACCGCCCGCGACGGAAAAGACCTCGGTGGTGAGAAACAAGCTAAAAAAGATCGCATCTCCTGGATTCACTAACTGCGTCCAAGTGAACGGAATACTGAACGTTCCTGCCACGCAGCACACTTCCAGTAAATCGCCTGCCATTTGCGGGCTTGTCCCGACGATGAATTCGTAATGGAGTCCGACGCGATTGTCGAACGTCTGTTGTCCGGTGACGCTATATGCGCCCTCTAACAGCGCTGTGAATGTTGCGGGCCCCGGGACCGCAGGGCCGGCCAACGTGATGCTGCCGCTAATACTCCCTCCGCTTGACGCTCCGGAATTGCGGCCGACAACGAAGCTACTTGCTACGACTCCGGCGCTCGCCTTTTCCTTGATCGTTCCGCTCAACGCGTTTGCTTGCGCCTCAGACTGCGAAGTAGAGTTGCCGGCCGTGGTCACAACAGCCTTCGATGCAACAGCAAAGCCTGTCGCTGGACTGCCATCAGTGTTCGCAATAAAAGGCGCGCCAGAGAGCAAATCGGCGGCAAATGCTCTCACGCCCACCTGAGCTTCAGCTGCGTGCGCGAGTGGTGTCGTCATAGATAGACCAACCGTCAAGAGATGCATCAACTGACCGTGCCATCGCATAATTATTTCCTCCGCGTCCGTAAGAGAAAAAAGATAACGAGGCTTGCGACATAGTCAGCCAAGCCCCTGCATCGTCTTCCACAAGCGTTGCCGCTGGTGACGTCAGCACGTTTGGAACTACGCGTATCCTACGCTAGAGCGTTATGCGTGCAATACGCCAATAGGTCTAGCCACGCGGCATAACAAGACGTTGGATATGCTGAAAACGCTTGCTCGGATGTCAGCCTGGCCTCCCAAACGTACTCATTAGCTTACGAGCGTCTGTGAACATTCAGATGCACCTGCCGTTTCCTAATATCTATTTCGACGCCATCGCGAGAGGCGGTTCAGTGGGGATAACATAAAGGACGAGTTTTGAAAGGTGTCGCTGACAAAGTCGTGCCTGCTACACGTTATCCGATCCATCCTAGAAGTATGCCCCCCTTCCCTATCGATGCCGGCCCGGGTCACCGGGCTTAGAACCACTTCTCCAAGGGGAACGGGTGTGCTTATCGCGCCGATTACTCAAACAGCGAGCGCTGAACCGCGCGCTGATAAGCTATCTTCCTAACGCGGAGATAACGCCACCACTGGTCGGATTAATAAGCAAATTAACGGGACTACCTGAAGAATTCGTCGCGGCCGCTTGTAGTGTGTTACCCGAGGGCGAGGGTGCCAGTCCCGTAATGTTGGAATATCCCTGCTTCTGGACTAACTCAATAATCTTATCGAGCGGCAAGGCACTTAAAACGCCTGCGGTCCCACCAGTGGCGGCTCCTGTGTTTCCCCCGCCGAACAGGCTCTTGCCCGCATCGAGCATCCCCTGAGCCTGACTCGAGTTCATGGAGAATATTAAGATGCCTACTGTGAACAACGCTAGACGCAATTGAGTCGATTTCATGTATCACTCCTTAACGTAACCTGCATGGATAATGATGGCGCGTAAGTGAACTCTACAGGTCATACCTGCGTTATACATATAACTCTCACGACCCGATAGACAGTCGCGGTTGACCACTAGGCAGGCCCCCTATTTCTTGTCGCCTTTCTTGTCTTCCTTCTTCGTGTCCTTACCGGCCGCTTCTTTGTCCGGAGACTTTGTCGGCTCTTTGGTGGCTTCGCCCGTTTTATCAGACTTGTTTGTCGCTTTTTTTGAACCGGACTTAGTATCAGCCGCCGTGCTCGACTTCGATTCCACTTTGGCGGGGTCCGTGGGTTTGGCTCCGGGTGCCGCTTTGGCCGCGTCGGCCGGTTTTGTGGCGGGCGCAGGGGTAGTTCCCTTGACTGGCTCAGACGGTTTTCCTGACGCCGGCGGTTTGGACGATGTACCACCGCTCACCGAGACGTCCTTCCGTATGTCCGCCAGTGTCTTGGGCCCGATACCCGGCACTTTTTCCAGCTCATCGATGGTCTTGAACGGACCGTTCTTGCTGCGATAGTCAATAATCGCCTGCGCCTTCGCTGGACCAATTCCCTTCAATCCATCGAGTTCTTCTTTGGTCGCCGTATTGACGTTGACCGCTGCCATTGCTATTCCGCATAAGGCGAAGAACAAGCTAAACGCTAAGAGTAGTCGCTTCATCAGTGATCTCCAGTTGAATTATCAATTGTCAGGGGACTGCTCGTCATGCGCGAAGTTGTCCACGGCACCTAAACCACACAAGCGACGCCAAGGCGACTCGCTGGCGCGAAGATCCTTGTGGCCAGCTCGCCAAGTCTTTGAGCACATACAAATCGCGCTAGTCATTAGCCTGAGAGACGTTTGCTGACGTTGCGCATTTGGATGAGGCAATTACGGTCACTTACTCGCGCACGCCGCGAACCAGCGCCGGGACTTTAAGTGAGTCGCGGATCTCGGTGAGCAGAACTTCTTCACGGGTCGGTGCGACTGTAGGCGCCACTTCTTCCTTACGCTTGAGCCTGTTGATCGCTTTGATCACCATAAAGATGACAAACGCGATGATGATGAAGTCGACCAGCGTTTGGATGAACTTGCCGTAGTTGATCATGACCGCG
>Ga0157374_10003742_pt1 | contig 12788 bp, 10 predicted proteins | sample M25metaG_FD_115308 | JGI IMG/M metagenome (GOLD analysis project Ga0157374, IMG submission 115308) | Miscanthus rhizosphere microbial communities from Kellogg Biological Station, Michigan, USA - M2-5 metaG | ecosystem: Host-associated > Plants > Roots > Rhizosphere > Soil | place: USA: Michigan...
AGTTCAATATAGCGATCACGCAAATCAACTGATCGTTGTTGTCGATGATATTGAAAAGGGAAAATTAGTTTCCGAACAATGGATGAGGGATTGGTGGTAGGAAAGTAAATGCAGTTGGGCAATTGCTTTATGACCTTAAGGGAAATATGATGGTGGCAATCATGAAATGGGAATTAAAAAGTTTGTACAATCAAATCTCCCCGAAGGAGTGCCACACGAAGTCATGCGAAAAAAAAGATAGTTCTCACTGATTCCAAACCGCCTGCCACCAGTGTAAAAAATAAGCGATTAGCACTGCAGAACGAGTTCTTCCCGCGAAGATGCCTTGATATGAGCAAAAATTCTACCTTAGTTATAGCATTCAACGACCAGCTCTTCGAGTTCAACAATATTCCTAACTCTTAATGTCTATCTATGAAAGAGTTTATGTTTTTTATCAGAAAGCAGACTGATAGTAAAATGACATTGTCTCCCGAGAGACATGAACAATTCTTAAAAGGGTGCGAAACTTATATTGGGAAGCTTAAAAAGGAGGGAAAGCTGATTTCTGCACAGCCCATCGAAAGAGATGGCGATATTATTTCGTGCATCAATGATGTGTGGAAAGACGTCCCCTTCAATGAAACAAAAGAAGTGATCGGTGGTTACTATCACATCCTTGCGGAAGATCTTTCGGAGGCCATTTCGATCGCAAAAGCAAACCCGGAATTTGAATACAACCCGGATACGAGGATCGAGATTCGCCCGATAAAAATGAAAGAAGAAACCACTGGATTCGTTTATCCAACAAAGTAAATGGACAACGCACAAATATAATATGAAGATCTGCGTGGCACAAACTAGGGCTGTTAAAGGCAATGTCGGTGCGAACATTGCCAATCATAAAAACTTTGTTGGACTTGCCGTTTCACATGGCGCAGGTATGATCGTTTTCCCCGAATTGTCAATAACGGGTTATGAACCGACTCTTGCAAAAGCACTAGCGACAAATAAAGAGGACGATAATTTTCAAGAGCTCCAGGATCTTAGTGACTCAAAGGACATCATCATTGCAGCAGGAATGCCAATAGAAACCGATCAGGGTATTTCGATAGGAATGATCATTTTTCAGCCACATCAGCGGCGGCAAACTTATTTTAAGCAACACCTGCATCCGGATGAAGCGCCCTATTTCACAAAGGGAGCATACCAGCCGGTCCTTACGGCAAAGCATATTGCATTGGCCATTTGTTATGAGATATCTGTTCCGGCGCACGCAGAGCAGGCGTATAAAAATGGAACCGAAATTTACATTGCCAGTGTCGCCAAAACGGCGACAGGAGTTGAGAAGGCTATCGAAACCTTGTCCGAAGCGGCGAAAAAATATTCAATGACGGTACTGATGTCAAATTGTGTAGGAATAAATGATGGCAGTGAATGCACAGGACAAAGTTCAGTTTGGAACAACAAAGGAAAATTGATGGAGCAATTAAATGCAAAGGATGAGGGACTGATCATTTTTGATAGCGAGACACAGGAAATCATTAAGGAGCAAAAGGAGTATTCTTTAGTCAAATAGGATTTCTATGGGCAAAGAACACACAAAGGATCTTGTGAAATTTCTGAAGCCTTTTAATAAGGATATAACGGAACGAGCATTGTGGCTGCGTGAATTTATCTGGAACCTTTACCCTCAAACCAACGAACTGATTTATGACAATTATAACGCACTCGCCGTCGGATGGTCTCCAACCGACAGGGTGGGACACACTTTTTGTTCGATCGCCGTGGGTCGCACAAGCAACAACGTTCATTTTGGTTTTTACTGGGGCAACGAACTTGCCGACCCGGATAAAATCCTTTTAGGAGATGGCAACCAGTATCGGTACATCCTGGTGCCGGACAAAAACAATTTTCCAAAAGCTTATATTGAAAAACTTGTAAAAGAGGCATATGCAAAATCGTTGGCAAAAGTGAGGGACAAAAAACAAATTATGAAAGGTCAAACCATTGTAAAATCAATTTCTTCAAAAAAGAGAGAAAAGAAGACCAAATCGGTGAAGACAAAAAAGAAATGAGCTTTTCGATCCCTGTTTGGTTTGGATTAAATAGTTTTATTTTTTTTTAATAAAAATTGTTACACCGGGTTATGTCTCTTACTGACAAAGTCGCCATTGTTACCGGAGCCGGGCAAGGTATAGGGCTTGAAATATGCAGAAAGCTATCAAAAGCCGGTGCAAAAGTAATTTTGAATGACCTGGATGAGAGGCTGTCTGCCGAAGCCGCGAAAAATATCACAAAGGAAAAAGGCCTTTGCATGGCCGTTCCGGGAGATTCCAGTGAGCTTCCGATTATTCAACAAATGGTTGACGCTGCTGTATCGAAGTTTGGAAAACTTGATATTGTTATCGCAAATGCCGGCATTACATTATACGGAGATTTTTTTGATTACAAGCCTGCATCCTTTTTTGAAGTAATGAAAGTGAACCTGGGTGGAAGTTTCTTTCTTGCGCAGGCAGCGGCTGGCCAAATGAAAAAACAGGAAACCGGGGGATCGATATTGTTTACCTCCTCCGTCACCGGTCACCAGGCACATAAAAACCTGGCGGCCTACGGAATGAGTAAAGCTGCTCTTGAGATGCTTGCAAAAAATTTGGTGATCGAGCTCTCTCAATACAGGATCAATGTTAACACTATTGCACCGGGTGCAACTCTGACCGAAAGAACGACCAGCGAACCTGGTTATGAAAGCACATGGTCACGCATAACACCCCTCGGAAAGCCGGCAAGTGTGGACGACATTGCCAATGCTGCTTTGTTCCTTGTATCGGATGGAGCAAAACATATTACCGGCCAAACCCTGATCATTGATGGCGGGTGGACCTCTGTGAGTCCATCGCCGTATTAAATGGACCGTGAATCGTTAAATGTGTGTCGTAAGATTCCGACGACTGCCGACTCACGAAAGCAACATCATGATATTTCGTTCACTTAACATTGACTTATCTTTATCCAAAACAATCATCAATAACTCTAATCAATGAAACCGACAATCGCGTTATTGACACTTATTACACTCACGTTTGTTGCGTGCAACAACAACCAGGCATCTAATGCTACAAACACCGCAGACTCCCTTTCAGCTTCATCTGTCGATCCTGCCAAAGACTGGAAATTTGGAATTGCTCTTTGGACATTCCATACTGTTGACTTTAGCCAATCGCTCGATAAGGTCGACAGTGCCGGCTTAAAATATATTGAGCCCAATACTTTTGTCAAAGTGGGTGGAGAATTAAAAGACTCGGCGATAGGTCAATTATCACCCGCAGGCATTGATAAATTAAAATCAATGATTGCGCAAAAAGGATTGATGTGTGAGTCGCTTTACATCGTCGGTGATTCCACCATAAAATCATGGACAAGGCAATTCGATATCGCAAAACAGCTCGGCGTTAAATATGTTACTACGGAACCACCGTTGAACATGTGGGATAGCATCGACAGCCTGGCAGGAGCCTATGGGATAAAGGTCGCCATACACGAACACTGGAGAGGCTTTAGTCATTACTGGAACCCGGATACAACACTAATGGCATTAAAAGGCCATTCAAATTTTGGCGTTTGTGCTGATCTTGGTCACTGGCCAAAAAGTGGGATTGATCCTTTGGATGCAGTAAAAAAACTGAGCGGCCATATTATTGGTATTCATCTAAAAGATATCGCAGCTTATAACGATCCCAAGTTAGTGGATGTTCCTGTCGGCACCGGTGTGGTGAAGTTCCCGGAGATATTTGCAGAATTAAAGAGACAAAACTTTACTGGATATATTTATATCGAACGTGATGCCACAGATCCTCAAGGTAATTTACCCTCAGTGAAAGAAGAGATAAAATACTATAACGACCAAATAAGCAAACTGAAATAAAAATATCTGCCGTCCCGGAAAGTGACTAATCCTTTTTCGTTATCCGCGCTTGACCCGGCATCCCAGATATTTTTGTATCTGCGATCAGGATCAACTTTAGAGTGACCACAATAATTAAATTATCTTCTCCTCTTTTGCCATACCTGAACTGATCAATCCAAAGAGATCGACGTGTAAACTGAGAAGATACAAAAATGCTTCGTTGGAGAAAGTATAACCGCTTGGCCGGCCAATGTTAAATCCCCTTTTATTCAATTCCTGGCTTTGCTCATCGGTGATGTTACTTAATTTTCTTAAGTAAAGGAAAAGAGTTTGCCCAAGTGATTGTTTATCGTATTCTGCAATCGCCTGTCGTCCATTTTGAATAAACAACGAATCTTTTATTATCCCCACAAGTCTTCCTTTATTCGTTTCACATCCTATATAAAGCGGCAGGCATTTGTCGAGGTGGCTCATTGCATCAAAGTACTTAAATTTTTTGTTTCGCGCAACCACGCGAAGATCGCAACGACCACCCGTAACTTGTCTTTGCTAGCGTCGCGACTTTGCGTGAAATCATTTAAGCTCAATGCCACAAAATTTCTATATTCACTTTTCAAATAAATATCGAATGAAATCAATTGCCTGCCTAGTTTCTGCAATAGTTATTTTTTTATTTTCCTGTACAAGCGATCAATCGACATCTGCCTACCGCGGATGGGAAAAAGCTCATGGTAACAGTGATGGCAATCATTATTCTTCACTTACGCAGATCGATACTAATAATGTCCGGCAATTGCAGGTAGCCTGGACCTTCCATACCGGCGACAATGATACGGTGGCTCATTCACAAATACAATGCAATCCCATTATTATAAATGGAACCGTGTACTGCACATCGCCCCTGCTGAAACTGTTCGCTATTGATGCGGCGACCGGGAAACAAAAATGGGTCTTCTCCCCTATTGATAGTTTGCCCGGAAACATGAAGGTTTTTCATTTCATCATGAATAACAACCGTGGTGTTGCATACTGGAGTGACGGAAAAAACGATCAAAGAATCTTTTATGCGGTTGGCTCTGACCTGCTGGCAGTCGATGCCAACACTGGAAAACTTATATTGAATTTTGGAAAGTCTGGCAGGGTTGACCTGCATTCAGGTCTTGAGATGGAGGGTGTCCAAAATCTTTTCGTCACAGCTACTTCTCCTCCTTCTATTTACAAAGACCTTGTTATTACCGGTTCAAGAGTCTCAGAAGCAATGGATGCCGCACCTGGTGATATCCGTGCTTATGATGCAAGGACAGGAAAGATCGTTTGGCAATTTCATACCATTCCTCATCCCGGTGAACCCGGTTATGAAACCTGGGAAGACCCAAATGCATATAAGATGGTTGGTGGTGCGAACAACTGGATGGGCATGACCATCGATCAACAACGTGGTATCGCTTACATTCCCCTCGGTTCTTCATCAATGGATTTCTATGGTGGCAAGCGAAGGGGTTCTAATTTATACAGTGACTGTTTACTTGCGCTCGATGCAGCCACAGGAAAACATCTGTGGCATTTTCAGTACATCCACCACGACACATGGGATAAAGATCCTTCATCGCCACCCGTGTTGCTAACAGTAACGCATGATGGGAAAAAGATTGACGCTGTTGCGCAGACTTCAAAAAACGGTTTCATCTACGTTTTTAACAGGGAGAGTGGCGAATCATTATTTCCGATCAACGAAACACCTGTTGATACAACTACTGAATTGAGCGGAGAAAAAATGTGGCCAACTCAACCGATCCCAGAAAAACCTGCGCCATTTGTTCGCCAGTCATTGACAGAAAAAGATCTCAATACTTATCTCTCCCCTGAAGAATACGAGGATGTAAAAACCAAATTGAAAGGCTATCACACTGGAAATTTATTCATGCCTCAATCAAAAGAGGGAACCATTATTTTCCCGGGATTTGACGGAGGTGGTGAATGGGGCGGCGCTGCTGTTGATCCGGAAACTGGAATATTATATGTAAATGCAAATGAAATGGCATGGATACTTCAAATGTTCGATATTGATCAGGCAAAGGCACAGGAAAATGTCGGGCAGGCAGGTCATCGATTGTATACACAAAACTGCATGAGTTGTCATGGCCCTGATAGAAAAGGTGGAGGCAACTATCCTTCGATTGTGGGCATTGAAAGCAAATATGATCCTCGAACTTTTGTTGAATTCATTAACACCGGTCGCCGGATGATGCCGGCATTCAGCCATCTGAGCCAGGACGACAAAGATGCAATTGCGGCATATGTGCTAGACCTTCAAAGCGAGCAAGAAAAAAAATACACCGGCAAATTATCGGCTATTGATTCTTTTCGTCGCATCCCTTACCAGATATCCGGCTACAATAAATTTCTAAGCAAGTCAGGATTACCGGCGCTTGCACCACCATGGGGTACATTAAGTGCTGTTGATCTCAATACGGGTGCCTATGTCTGGAAAACAGTTCTCGGTGAGGATCCTGCCTTCAAAGCAAAAGGCGTGAAAGAAACGGGCACCGAAAATTATGGCGGTCCCGTAGTTACAAAAAGTGGAGTGTTATTTATTGCTGCGACCAAGGATGGCAAGTTCCGTGCATTTAATAAGCGAACCGGAAAACTGCTATGGGAGACTGACCTACCCGCGTCAGGTTTTGCCACACCCGCTGCTTATGAAACAAATGGCAGACAGTATATCGTCATCGCCTGCGGCGGTGGCAAGCTAGGAACAAAGAGCGGTGATAGTTATGTAGCATTTGCGTTGCCGGGCGCAAATTAAAAATGAATACGTTTCCCATCGACTTGTCATTCCGTGCGAGCAATCTATTGTGTGTAACCAGCTGCATTACTACTATCATCGCCTGTTGCGTCGCACTCTTATGCGCCTGCCCCGCTGCGCAACAATGCAGGGTTCCCGTGAACGATAAAATTTAAAGGTTAATGACTGTAGGTTTCATCAATCGAGTGAGTCACCCCGTTCTCGACAAAAGTTGAACTGAACTTTAATGTAGTTTCTGTAAGCTCGATTAAGTGAATTCGTCAAAGCCATCAAATACCAGCCTCGTCTCATTGTCGGCAAATGCCCGGGTAAAGGGCATGCTTGTGGACCCGATTGGTCACATGTTGTTGGACCTTCATCCGTGTCCCTGTGCCATTGGATTTGTACGTGTCGAAATTATCGGGTTCACAAATCTTCAGAACACTCAGAACATCGTTAGTATAAGTTCCGTCAACGTACCAGTCATAAGCAGGAGTGCTTGTTTGATTTAATACTGGCAAGGTACATTCACGCAACTCCAGGTTCTCTATAACAACACTTATAGGAGGAGGTAAAGGAGACAGACCGAATACTCTTCAAATACGCAGCAAAGCCACGTCGCCATTTGCATCTGATGATTTTTTGTATTTTCACTAAAACCTTCCGATGAAATTGTCACTTCAATTGATTCTTTTCTTATTCCCAATACTAGTAATCTCATGCAAAAAAGACCCGCCCGCAACACCACCCTCTGCAGGTGGGACTATTCTTGATAAAGAGGTATGGTTTGATTCTACATCAGGCTCTGAATCGACGCTCCATTATTCTTATAATTCTGTTGGTGATCTCATTTCTATTACATCGGCGAGTCCAAATGGAGGGGATACACTTTTTTACGATGCGCCCGGAAAACTGTCAAAATATAAAGCCGGGAATGCCTGGGAGGCAGTCATGATCTACGATACGACCGGACGCATAGTGAGAAAGAAAAGTTTATTTTTATCGCCCCAGCCAGGCTCGGCGGAAACTGTATTTAACTATGATGACCGGGGAAGAGTTATTGCGGACAGCAGCTATGATGATTCAGGAAACCTCGGTGCCTACAACATCTTTTCGTACGACAATAATAATAACCTCACGTCTTACCAAAGATATTGGATCGCGAATGGGGCAGTTTATACGGGTGGACTCGTCAGTGTAACCTATGATGGTCATCTAAATCCTCATGCAAAATTTGGCAAATGGGTCTATTATGGGGACGGCGATTTCAAATTTCTATTTATAGAAAATTCCATCTCAGAAAGAAATGGATCTGTCGAAGAAAAAGTTCCTCCCGATCTTGTGTATAAATATTATAGTGACGGACAATTGTGGCAGGCATCAAGCGTGATGTACAATTCCTCCATCACTTACTATTACAAATAGTCTCGTATTCATCAGATCCGCTCCCTCTTTCTTCCTGGTCGAGTCTACGCAGGACCGTTATCACCAAACAACGAATTTAAATTTCAATGGCCGTAGGTTTCTTGCTGATTAAGACAGTCCTCTTCCACGATGGCTTGGCTGAAGGGTTATCTTACCAGGACGCTGTACAATTCGGATGGTTGCTCTTAAATGCGTCCTGCTGTGCTTGAGTTATTGTTCCCTGTTGTTGTGTGGTCATCATAAGAGATACTAACTTAGGAAACGGTCCATTTATCAGTGTGCTGATGTCGGTTATATTGTTGGATTGCAACCAAAGAACTTCCAGGCTGTCCAGACCTTGCAGAGGACTTAAATCAGAAATTAAATTATGGTCCAGATCAAGGGTTATGGCCGGCTTTATATTTTTCAATGAGGAAATGTCTGATATCTGGTTATAGGACAATTTAAGATATTGCAACTGTGTCATCGTTTGCAAGGCTGAAATATCTGTGATTAGATTTTGGCCCAGCTCCAGGCTGACAAGGTTTGAAAGTGATGTAAACTGGCTTACATCAGAAATTTGATTCCTATCCAGGTGAAGATAGAGCAACCCAGGAAGGTTCTTTACAACAGAAAAATCTGAAATAGTAGTACCCCTGATCCAAAGATTATACAATTGCGTGAAATTTTGCACTATAGCAAGATTGCTGCTGGTTAGTAACCTGCTGTCAACTTCAAAAGAGGTCAACTGAGTTAAATTTTGCAAGGGGGTTAAATCGCTAATTGCGTCACTTATCAATTGTAACCAGGTCATTTGTGTAAGATTCCTGAGTGGTGAAAGATCTGATAAACCATTGCTCGTGATACCAAAATATTGTAGGTGCACAAGATTTTGCAATGGCAAAATATCGGACACGTTACGGCATCTCAAATTGAGACTTTGAAGCTGCGTAAGATTTTGCAATGGCGATATGTCTGACACTAATGCATTCTCTGCATTAATAGACAGATCCTGAAGACTCAACAAGTTCTTTACAGGTCCCAGGTCGCTGAGATTGACCGTTCCTGAAAAACTCAGCACCTTCAAATTTGTACAAAATTGCAGTCCTGAAAGATCACCGATCAGGCCGGATAATGGGGCAACAGAGTCTATATTTTTCACGTCGCCATAAAAAATGGCTCCAGACGGCTTATTGATCTTTGTTCTGATAAAAGAATTTAATACCGGATCGGGAAATACGATCTCAAAATTATCAGCAATACCGGCAGTGTCACAGATCTGTGCGTTGTAAGTACTGCTTGCAAGGGTTATATTAACTGCAGGTGCGTACCTGTATTCATTGTTAAGAAAAGCGCTTGCTTGTACTGTAATAGCATTGCTATTGTTGCAGAGCATACCGGTTACCGTGTAATTGCCCTCTGCATCAGTAACTCCCGGCAATCCAGCGCTTGGCCCGTCTCCCTGTATTGCCATTTTGAATGGTTGGTTAGCCAGGGCACTATAGTCGCAACCAGCTATCTTTCCTGTTATCGTATACGATTTTACACCTGGTCCAAAAGAAACGCTAACTGTTTCGCTCCTGTCGGCAGTAACAGGATCGAGTGTTTTTAATGCCGTATCACATTGAAACAAAGTTTTTATCATTAATGGCTTCGATGAGGGACAGTTTATCAGTGTTGCCTTACCTTCATTATCTGTGTAGAAAGATTTTATTTTATTCAATCCATCCATATAGGCTTGCACATGCAACCCCGTCAACGCATTACCCAGCTGATCTTTAAATTGAAGGTCAAGTTTAAAGCTATTAAACTCCAGGTCGAGGTTCCAGGTTGAAAAATGATTTACTTCGGCTATATATGAATCACCCGTTTTTGTAGCTACGCCCGCTTGTATCCACAAACCATATTTTTCATTGAAATGCCATAGCGGAATAGTTGAAGGTCCATTGGCAGGAGCGGGAAGTTTTAATGTAGCTTTCTTACCTGGAGCTAATTTCAAAGGGTTGCCCGATGCGTCTTTTAATTCCACTACTGTCATCCCGAAAGACTGTAGCGCCTGCAACTGGTTCTGGTCGTTCAAACCGGTAAGCATGCCCGGCATGGTTTCAAGAAAATTTGCTGAAGCGGGATCAATATACCTTGCCGAAACTCTGTATTGACCATTGTAGGCTGCGCCGCCGGATGTGACAACTGCGGCATCGGGAAACGTAATGTCTACTTTGTTATCCAATACTACATTACCTCCACTTGCGGCAACCGTTTTTTCACTGCCTGGTTTCAGCAATTTAATTTCAAAATAATGGTTTGCTTTCCCCGATGCATTCGGAGTAAACGTTCTTATTGCTTTAAAATACCCATTAAGTGTGACAGTTATAGTTGCATAATCTTTATTGACGGTCACTGCAGCAGGAAATTGGAAATAGCCTTTGTTATTTGTTGTTGCGCTCACGTTCCCCGATGTTACCGATACACCAGTCAAAGTCTTTCCATCCTCATCCATGATCGTCCCGGAAATAAACGCTGCAACTGTCTGGCTTGTTACAACAGACGAAAAGCGATTATTTTCGACGGTAATAATATCGTAATCAGGCGGAGGTGGTGGCCCTGCAAGAACCTGGTCCTTTTTTTTACAAGCGCAAACATAAATCAGCAGGATGAGGACCGGGAGTACAGATGCTCTCTTCATAGTGGCTTAATTGTAGTCGTCATGTATGTAACGTAGCTAAGATATAAGAAAAATGACAAGTTGTAAATCAGTGTAAAACCTTATTTACGCCCAGGGCAGGAGATCTCAATCTCTGGCAAATTTCTTTTCTGTACTTTGGGAGAAGGCCGGAAAGCAACACAAATCTGTTTTATGCGACACATATTAAAGCCAAAAGATGGTGAATTCCCTCAGTATGCAATTATGTATATTGGACTAGTGCCTGATGACGGTCTTCTTTTAAAACATCTGCAAGACAACTTCATTGCCATAAAAGAGCTTATTCTTTCTCTGCCTGCAGAGAAATTGCATTACAGGTACGCCAAAGACAAATGGACCATTAAAGAAATACTGGTGCACATCATCGATGATGAAAGAATTTATGCTTACAGGGCATTGCGCTTTGCACGAAGTGACAAAACCGAGTTACCGGGTTTTGAGCAAGACGAGTACGCTTTAAATTCAGGAGCGAATGACCGCAGCGTACAAAATATCCTCGAAGAATATCAAGCCGTCCGCCATGCCACAATTGCGCTCTTTAACGGCTTGCCGGAGGATTCCTTTCTGCGAATGGGAACAGCAAATAAAAACAAGGTGACGGTACGGGCATTGGCATACCATATTGCAGGGCACGAGCTGCATCATATAAACATCATAAAGAAGAAATATTTATAACTAAAATTATACTGACAACAGGTTCTATAGCATTTATTTTGTTTTCGAAAAACAATCGTTCTCATTTGTGGACCCAATAAACTGCTTGATCATGGAAACAACAACAGTCACCTCCTGGAGTTTTACACAAAAATTTCTTTTTCGATTCTTTCTAATTTTATTTCTTTCATACATTTTTTTTAACCCGAATGGTGTTTTACCTTATAGCGATTATGTATTCAACTTTTACATCCCACCCTTTCATCAATTAATGGTTTGGATCGCAAAAAACATTTTGCATTTATCTTACCCCATAACTGTTTTTACCAATGGCAGTGGCGACACTACTTATGACTATGTAGTCACACTTTGCATTGCTGTGATATCATTGGCGGCTGCGGTCGCCTGGAGTATTGTTGATAGAAGAACCAGTAACTATAATAAGCTATTTTACTGGCTCCGTGTCATCGTACGGTATTATGTTGCGATTACCATGTTCGCCTATGGATTCGCAAAGGTTTTCAAATTGCAGTTTCCCTTCTTTTCACCGGATCGCCTATTGGAACCTTACGGGAATTCGTCCCCGATGGGACTTGCATGGAACTTTCTTGGTTTTTCAAAGGGATATAATTACGTGATGGGGTTTGCCGAGCTATTAAGCGGTATCTTGCTTTTGTTCAGGCGCACGACCACTCTCGGTGCCCTTATCACCCTCGCGGTCGCGGGAAATATTATGGCGATCAATTATTGTTTTGATGTGCCGGTAAAATTGCTTTCGACAACGCTGGTCGTAATGTCATTATTCTTGCTCGCAAATGACATTCACCGGTTGGTCAATTTTTTCTTTTTGAATAAGCCCACGCAGGCCGCCCAAATCTCCGCCCCCTTTTTTAGAAAAAAATGGCCAAATATTCTGCTGGCAGGTTTGAAATATGGCCTGATCTGCTATGTGATAATTGCCAATATCCAGCAAGCCTTATCAGGCATGAAGGAGTATGGCGATGCGGCACCCCGGCCGCCGTTACATGGCATTTATAACGTTGAAACTTTCGTTCGAAACAAAGACACACTTTCTTCTTTGACAACCGACACAACGCGTTGGCACCAACTAATGGTGAGCTACCCCGGCTTTGCATTCATAAAAATGATGAACGACACTAACAAAGGGTTCGCCTTTAACGTGGATACAGCAACGAAAAAAATAGAAATGTTTAGTTACAAGGATACAGCAAAGAAATCAAATTTTGTTTACAGCCTCCCCCAGCAGAATATCTTACTATTTATCGGAAAATTGAACAATGATTCAGTGGTCATTCAAATGAAAAGGTATGATTTGAATAACTTTCGCCTGACCA
>Ga0157374_10003749_pt1 | contig 12771 bp, 9 predicted proteins | sample M25metaG_FD_115308 | JGI IMG/M metagenome (GOLD analysis project Ga0157374, IMG submission 115308) | Miscanthus rhizosphere microbial communities from Kellogg Biological Station, Michigan, USA - M2-5 metaG | ecosystem: Host-associated > Plants > Roots > Rhizosphere > Soil | place: USA: Michigan...
CCCCCATCGTATCTAAGATTTATGATCGGCGACAGTTGAAAAAAAGAGCTGTTCAATTGCATCGCACAGAAAATTTCGATATGATACATTGCAGAAGTTATGTATCGGCGGAGATGGGGCTTTATCTTAAAAAAAAATGGGGAGTGAAGTTTCTGTTTGACATGCGCGGCTTTTGGGCCGATGAGAAAGTAGATAATGGTCAATGGAATTTGGATAATTACTTATACAAAATCATTTATAGGTATTATAAAAAAAAGGAAAAGGAGTTTTTATTACGTGCTGATGGCATTATCACCCTCACGGAGGCTTCTAAAAAATTTCTGTTATCAAAACCGGAATATAAAAATCTGAATATTGAAGTCATTCCGTGTTGTGCAGACTTTGATCATTTTGATTTTCACAAGGTGCATCCCGAAGAAATTTATGATCTGAGGCGTGGTCTTCAAATTCCTGATTCGGCCAGGATCATTTCTTATTTAGGGTCCGTGGGAGGTTGGTACATGACGAATGAAATGTTTTCCTTTTTCAAATTGCTGATGACACAGGTTCCGGAGTACTCGATGCTGATCCTGACGAAGGATGATGTTGAAAAAGTAAAAACCGAAGCCTCACGGATGGGTATTCCCGGGAGTAAGATTTTTGTTACTTATTCAATTCGTGAACGACTACCGCAATTTATGGCCATGAGCAGTTGCAGCATTTTTTTTATCAGAAGCAGTTTTTCCAAAATCGCCTCCTCTCCCACCAAGCATGGAGAATTAATGGGCATGGGGATTCCAGTGATCTGTAATAATATTGGTGACACCGGCGATATTGTTAACAGTACCCAAACAGGAGTTATTGTTGATCATTTTAGTGATGATTCTTTCCGGGAAGTAATAAATAAGATAGGCATCCTTGAGAATATGGACAAGGAGCATATCTACAATTGCGGAAAAAAAGTCTTCGATCTCAAGTCAGGAGTTCAAAAATATTTAAGGGAGTATAATCGCATTTTAAACTAAGTATTCCGCGATGCCAGCCAAAAAAGTTTTTTTTCTGGTTCCGTATCCGCTGGGAACGGCACCTTCTCAAAGATTCAGAGTCGAATTATTTTTACCCGAATTAGCAAAGAACAATATCCGATATCGCATCAGTCCCTTTATAGATACAAAAACCGGGACTGTGCTATACAAGAAAGGACACTTATTTTTGAAAATGTGGGGCCTTTGCAAGGGTTTTCTTACACGATGGTGGATCCTTTTTTTTAGAATTCCTTTCTATGATTATGTATTTATTCATCGCGAAGCTGCCCCGATCGGACCTCCGGTATTTGAATGGATCATCGCCAGGTTTTTCAGAAAAAGGATGATCTATGATTTTGACGATGCGATCTGGATACCCAGCACGTCCTCAGCTAATCATTTTATCAACCGGTTGCGTGCATCATGGAAAGTAAAATACATTTGTAAATGGGCCTATAAAGTCACGGTGGGAAATAATTATTTACAGGACTATGCAAAAACATTTAATCAAAACTCCATCAGGATCCCGACCTGCGTGAACCTGGAAAATGGATTCCAAAACATAAAACATCACAAGGAACAGAATTTATCTGTTGGCTGGACAGGAAGTCATTCAACGTTAAAATATCTCAACGAATTAATACCTGTCATCAATGAGTTGCAAAGGCACCTTGACTTTAATTTTCTGGTCATTGCAGATAAGAATCCGGCGTTGCCGTTAAAAAATTTCCGGTTCATTCCATGGAACGCTTCCAGTGAGCAAGACGATATTTTGAAATTGGATATCGGTGTCATGCCGCTTGTTGAAGATGCCTGGAGCGAAGGAAAGTGCGGATTTAAACTAATACAATATTATGCAAGTGGCATCCCGGCCGTTGCAAGTCCCGTTGGCGTAAATAAAATTATCGTAGAAGACGCTGTAACTGGATTTCTATGTACTTCGAGGGACGATTGGGAAATATCCCTAAAAAAATTATTGACCGACAAATCCCTGAGAGAACAAATGGGCATGGCCGGACGGGAAAAGGTAAATAAAGATTATAGTATCAGATCCCAGGCAGCAACGTTTATCCAATTATTTTCCTGATCATACTCCGAATATTTTGATCAGCTTTTTCTTATACGGAAAGTTTTTATAATAGATCAGGATCACGGCAAGAGAATAAAAAGGCAAACATGGTATTTTGTACCGCGATAGAGCTCCAAAATTATATGATGAGATCCCAACGGCAAATGCAAAGATCAACGAAAAAATAAGACAGAATTGAATCGTCGGATCTTTATTGATGGTTTTCCACACTTTTAAAGGGCCGATAAGAAACAAAACTTTCAATGTAATGAACAGAAACAAAATAGCTTCCATGGATGACAATAAAACAATGATCTTTTTCGCTTCCCAGACATAAGGTCTGAACAGCGTAACATTAATTGCCAATGGAAATTTTGTTAGCATGCCCGTGATCGTCGGAGAAAAATCACCCAGGTTATAGGCTGAACCTTCGTCCCCGGACACCCAGTATATGTAACCGCCTGTACTTTTAGAGGTTTTTGCCAGGTTTTCCAATGAATATTTTCCCAGCTCTTTGGCAAATTGCTGCATGAATAGAAAGAAGCCACCCAGTACAACGATAGCCATAAAAAATTTTGCAGCTATTTTTTTTGATTTATTTTTTATTCGTTGGGAGTAATTGAAAAATATCCACATGATCAGCGCCGGCACAAATCCAAGTATGATATACAATTTTACCCGCGTGATAATTAAGAAACTTAGTGCGGATATCAGGATATTGCCAATACTATAATCCTTTTGTACGAGAAATCGAAACATGCCGTAAGTAAGCCATCCGAGGCCAAAGATGCAAACAGTATCTTTAAAAATGCCGGAACCCCATACAAACACACTTGGGATAAACAATATCGCGATCGCTATGCTTCTCACATAGGAAGGATATAAGGATGCAAAAGTTCTGAATAACGCCCACACGCCACTAAATGAAATAAAGGCAAACAGAACAGCAGTGGGGAGATATGTATTAAAAGTAAACGTACTCAAAAATGCAGTAATTGCTACTATGGTGTAGGAGGAAATATCCGGGTACCATTCCATCCGTGAAATGTAGCCATAGTAATTTCCATCCTGCACGGAAGGTATATGAAGAAGCAGGTTGATCCATTTTATAAAAGAATCATCCAATGCACTATTCAGGACCTGCGCCTGGTTAAAAAAATAATAGGTATCACCGCCCTTGTAATAATAAGCATATATTAGTCCAATAAAAAGGGCACCAAAAATCTTTATAGTAAGTGCCGGAATAAAATATTTTCTCAGCGGATGTTTATATGGATATTTTTTGTTACGGATCCGGAAGGCTATGGCGTAAATGATAGCTAATAAAAAAGGCAACACTACAAAATCGAGTATGGATAAATTTGCATAAGCCCTCATGTTGCCAAAAGTAAAGGATTCTATGAGAATTTTTTGATGTTAAGAAGTTGAAATTGTAGTAATAAATGCCCAGAATTCTGCGTATTCATAATCGTTTGATAACCGGTGGCCCGAGTCTCAATGCTCTATATCTCACCAAGTATCTTTCTTCTCAATTTGAGACGCTGCTGATTGTTGGTGAAAAAGAGGATCACGAGCAAAATGCATACTTCTTAGCAGAACAAATGGGCATCACCCCGGTATTACTTCCGGACATGGGTCGCTCGATCCATCCTTTTAAAGATTACAAGGCGTACAAGAAAGTTCAGCAAATCATTAAAGAATTTAAACCAGACATTGTTCACACACATTCAGCCAAGCCTGGGGCAGTTGGCAGGTTAGCGGCCAGCTCTTTAAATATTCCCGCAATCGTTCATACTTATCATGGGCATGTTTTCCATTCTTATTTTGGAAAATTAAAGACAAAATTCATCATCAATACTGAAAGATTTCTCGCCAGAAAATCGCATGCCCTGATCGCCATAAGCGACCAGCAAAGAAATGAACTGACTGAAGAATTTCATATAGCGGACAGGACCAAGTTCAAAGTAATACCACTTGGATTTGAGTTAAAAAAATTCTCCGAGAACCAGCTTGAGAAGAGAAAGAAATTCAGGACAGAATTCAATTTAAGAGATGATGAGATTGCGGTTGGAATAATTGGCAGGCTGGTCCCCATTAAAAATCATAACTTGTTTTTAGAGGGGGTTAGCTACGTTTTAAATTGTACCTCGAAAAAAATAAAAGCTTTTATAATTGGTGACGGCGAGACAAGACAAGCCCTTGAAAGCAGAGCCGAACAATTAAAAATACCATTTAGCCACGATCATGATCCAAACGCCTCATTGATATTTACTTCTTGGCGGAATGATATTGACGTAATTAATGCCGGTCTTGACATCATCGCCCTCACTTCCCTTAATGAAGGGACGCCGGTTAGTTTAATTGAAGCACAGGCCGCCAACAAACCCATTGTTTCGACACGCGTTGGCGGCATTGGTGACATTGTGTTGGAAAATGAAACGGCCTTGCTTTCAGAGACAAATGATATTAGATCATTCCAGGAAAATCTTCTAAGGTTAGTGGAGAATGATGAACTGAGAAATAGTTTTAACCAAAAAGGAGCAGAACACGTTCAGGAAAAATTTAGTGTAGAAAGACTGGCAAATGATATGTCAAATTTATATTATGAACTGCTGGACAAAGAGAAATATAAAAGATGAAGTTTTTTAGAAAGAAAAGGACTGATTCAAATATCGCTGACTATGGCATTTTATATGCCGATGTACATACTCACCTTCTTCCGGGCATTGATGACGACTCGCCCGATATCGAAACTTCTGTTCAACTGATAAGGGGAATGAACAGGCTCGGGTATAAAAAACTTATCACCACTCCTCATATTATGTGGGATGTATATAAAAATACCAATACCATTATTTCAGAAAAATTGCAAGAGGTAAAAGCGAGGTTGGCTGATGAGCAGGTAGACGTAGAAATCCAGGCTGCTGCGGAATATTTTATCGATGACCATTTGGGAGAGTCAGTGGAGCGAAAGGAACCTTTGTTAAGTTTCGGGAGCAATTTCGTTTTGGTCGAATTCTCCATGGTGAGTCAGCCGTTTGACTGGAAAAAGACCCTGTTCGAAATGCAGATCCAGGGGTACCAACCAGTGATCGCACATCCCGAGCGGTATGCTTACCTTGAGCGGAATAAAAATTTCTACGATGAATTGAAAAGCGCAGGATATCTTTTCCAACTTAATATACTCTCATTGAGCGGGCAATACGGCCATTCTGTAACTGAACTTGCCCGCTATCTAACCAAAAAAGGGTACTACGATCTTGTCGGTACCGATCTCCACCATTTAAGACATCTCGAAGCCTTAAAAAATCCATCTGTTTTTTCTTCCCTTCAGCAGCTGCTGGATTCCGGGAAAATCCTCAATCCTACTCTCTAAGTACATCTTATATTTTCCCGAATTGCTCGGGAAGTCCACTTCCCTTTCCGAATTACTATCTCATCGATTTCACAGACAAACACTGACTTTTTAAAAAATTCAATCAGTGAAAATCCTGGCCTCGCCTGGCGGTCAAAGCCGAAGGTGACGGCCCGCAGGTGTGTTCTGTGAACCGTCACTTTTTCCGAATTATCATTATTGGCAATATAGTTGCCCTAATTTTTACCAGATTGGAAATTTATTCAAAGTTTAAACAATCATTTGGTTTTTTTCTGGAGAAGATCGAGTAATTTTAAACGGACGTTAAACGATTTTGTATGGCAAGTTTGGAATTCAATAATCTGCTGATCAGCAATGCCGATTTTTTAAAGCCTTTTGCAAATAATCTCACAAAGGACTCTGAAACAGCGAAAGACCTGTTCCAGGAAACTTTATATAAAGCCCTGGCTAATCAGGAAAAGTACAATGTTGGCACAAACATTAAGGCATGGCTTTTTACGATTATGCGTAATATTTTTATTAATGATTATCGCCGAAAAACCAAACAGCAAACTATTTTTGACAATACTCCAAACGATTATCTTCTTAATTATAACCCGGCGGCCGTATTCAACCAGGCCGAAACTGATCTGCGGGTAAAAGAAATCTACGAGGCCATCCATTTGTTGCCGGACATATTTAAAACTCCTTTCCTCTTATATTTTGACGGATATAAATATCATGAAATAGCCGAGGCGCTGAATGAACCCCTTGGAACAATTAAAAGCAGGATACACTTTGCGCGGAAACTATTAAAAGAACAAATCAAGAGGTATTGAAATTTTAGTGGATAATCAGCAGGTAATATTGGTGGACGAGCACGATAATGCGTTAGGCTTCATGGATAAAATGGAAGCCCACCAAAAGGGTTTAATACACAGGGCATTTAGCATTTTTATTTTTAATTCCAGAGGCGAAATGCTTTTACAGCAACGGGCCCTTAATAAATACCACAGCGCCGGTTTATGGAGTAATTCGTGTTGCAGCCATCCTTTACCGGGTGAAGACATCAAAGCGGCAGCCACCAGAAGATTAAATGAAGAGCTGGGTTTTAAAACTTCTCTCGAAAAGATATTTGATTTCATTTACCAGGCTTCATTCGAAAATGGATTGGTTGAAAACGAATTTGATCACGTTTTCGTGGGGCGTTACGACGGCGATATAAAAATCAACTACGAAGAAGTCAATGATTATGTTTTTAAGCCAGTAGAACAAATCAAGCTGGAACTGAAAAACAAACCGGAGATCTATACCGAGTGGTTTAAGATCTCCTTCCCAAAAATGGAGACCTGGTGGCGACAACGGTTTGTGGATTAGTATAACACCGAAGGAACTCGTCAGTTGTCCTGGTCAAACTGCAAAAATTCTCTTTTTACTGCTTTTAATAAACTGAAAATCTGCGCAGCTTCTATGGCTAACATTACAACCAGTGCCAGGAGTACAAACCACGGAAAATTTACTCTTGGGATGATCACGTGCTCAAATTTTTCATAATACCAGCCCGCCAAAGAAATTCCCAATGCAAGCCCTGTCAGTAAAAATGAGAGCAAAGAGAATAATATCTTAAGAAACATAACCTGGATCGTGGAATAACCGACCTTGAAATTTTCAAAGATAGCGGCGGGAATGATCAATACCAGTGTCACCCAACTCCAGTTCCTGCCGAACCAGCTGCTTAGAGTTGTATTCAATACAAGGATCAATATTATTGAAATCAGAGACCAGGGGAATAATAGAAACCACGAGGCTCTTTCATAACGGCGGCTTGACATACAAATGGTTTAGGTTTTGATGGAAAAAATAAAAAGAAATTCTCAAAGTTGGGAAATTCATTTAATCAGGCAGCACTATTTTTTTATTGGTTGTCTTATAGAGGCCAAGGATAAAAAATAGGAACTTTTTGTTAAAAAAGTATTTACATTACAGGGAATTTTGAAAAAGGCTGAGAATATACGATTGCTGCAGCAAGCTATTGCCTGCTTTGATGATACCCAAGCTTACAAACAACTCTTTTTGTTGTTTTATCCTTCATTAGTCCATTTTGCGGTTTCAATCATTAAATCAAAGGAATTAGCGGAGGAAATTGTGTCGGACGTCTTTATCAAGATCTGGCAAAAACGACAGCATCTTGAGAAGGTTGAAAACCTTTCGTTTTATCTCTTCACCGCGGTAAAAAACAGGTGTATTAACCAATTTAATGATTTCAAAAACAGAACTGGTGTCGATATCAATGACATTTCCATCGAGTTTAAGAGTATTTATCATGACCCCGAACAGAAAATGATTTCCGCCGAAACAATCAACCAAATACAGAAAGCCATCCAGGAACTCCCCCCAAGATGCCGCTTAATTTTTAAACTAGTTAAGGAAGAAGGCCTTAAATACAAGGAAGTGGCCGAATTACTTCAATTATCTGTGAAGACCGTTGAGAACCAGATGTCCGTGGCTTTTAAAAAAATCGGTTCCGCCGTTAATTTTAAGCTCCACCAGCTGGATGTTTTTTCAAAAAATTAAAAAATCAAGACAATGTTTGGGGGTAAAACCCTGAATTGCTGTCTTTAACAATATCCATAACTGTATATATGACAATTGACAGATTCTGGGATCTTCTCTCCAAAAAGCATTGTGGTGAAGCGAACTCTGCTGAATTAGCAGAACTCGAGGACGCATTGCTTACCCATCCAGAATGGAAAAACACTGCCGATACACTAGCAAATTTTAATTTTCAATCAACTGTTTTTGACAGCAGTCTTGAAGCCGACTCTGCTTTTGATACGCACTTGGCTAGGATGAAAAAGGCCAACATTGAGTTTAGTGATATCAAGCTGAATTATGGCGAAATAGAACCCGAGCGCAGAAAAAGAAACTCAAAGAAATGGCTTATCTCAATAGGCGCACTTGCAATTGCTGGTATCATTTTTTTTGTATCTAAAAATGTTATTGTTACTTCCGAAACGAAGGGGAGGAAGCAACCAAATCTGAGCCAGGTCATTACAAAACCAGGCTCAAGGATAACCCAGATCCAATTACCCGATGGATCTGTTGTTCGGCTTAATTCCAGTAGTAGTTTGACTTACGATAAGAATTTTGGAAAAAATATAAGAGAAGTAAGTCTTACCGGGGAAGCATTTTTTGATGTATCAAAAGATTCTTCTCATCCTTTCATTATTCATACAAACGTGATCGATATAAAAGTATTGGGTACAGCCTTCAATGTAAGATCATACCCAGGTGATCAAAACACAGAAACGAGTCTTATCAGGGGCAAGGTTGAGGTTACCTTAAAAAATCGCTCCAACGAAAAGGTTTATCTTAATCCCAATGAAAAATTAGTTGTTGCCAACAACAGTGCATTTGTAAACAGAACATTGGTTAATCAACCTGATCAACGCGGCGATAAGGCCGAAGTTTCTTCGAAGCTCACCTACGCAGTTCGGCCTTTGACGTATTATCCGGTTGACAGTGCTGTCATCGAAACATCGTGGATTGATAACCGGCTTATATTCCAGGAAGGTGAGCCGTTCAGAGAAGTAGCGCAAAAAATGGAACGATGGTATGGAGTAAAGATCAACTTTGCTGATGAAGAGATGTCGGGTATAAAACCTTTTGGAAGTTTTACCAATGAAACAATTGTCCAGGCCCTCGATGCCTTACATGAGAGCTGTGGAATTAATTATAAAATTTTGGGAAACCAAGTTACAATCAGTAAATAACTAAAATTAACGATCGCTATGCTGCCACCACTCAATACTTCTTAAAGAAGAAAATAAAAAACGGGTTCCTGTTTGCACCAGGCCCCCGCTTAAGGTTAAACTCTTCGGATCATGAATAGTAGAGCCAAATTATCTAACCTCTTTAATTGAATGTATGAATAAAATTACAAATCAACATGCTTTAGGACAAGTCTATCTGTTTAAAAAAATTGTAAGGATTATGAGAATGACGATAGCCTGTTTGCTGATTGCCTGCCTGCACGTATCTGCTTCGGGTTATTCTCAGGAAAATATTACACTTAATCTTAAATCGGTCGAACTGCGTAAAGCGTTTATCGCGATTGAGAAAAAAACTGACTATCGTTTTTTGTTCAATGAAAACCTCATTGCTCACAAACCAAAAATCGATATACAAGTGACGGAAAAACCAGTGACAGAAGTACTGGATCAATTACTGCAAAATACTGGGATCACTTATAAAATATTAAACAATAAGTTGGTTGTATTAAAAGAAATCTCTGATCCGATAAACATAGAAGACTTCAAAGATATTCGGGTTACAGGCCGTGTCACTTCAGCTGAAGCTGGTGATGGATTGACCGGCGTTTCTGTTTCTGTAAAAGGAAGCTCTCTCGGAACTACAACTGATGCTACAGGCAACTTTGCCATCACTGTACCCGATAATGCAACATTAGTGTTTAGTTATGTTGGATATGACAGTAAAGAAGTAGCTGTGGCTGGCAAGACTGTTATAAACGTCACCCTGTCGTTGTCGACGAAGGTTCAGGAGCAGGTGGTCGTCATTGGTTACGGTACGGCCAGCAAGAGAGATCTTACAGGTTCTATCGTGAAGATCAGCGGGAAAGAAGTAGCTGATAAACCAAATTCCAATCCCATATCATCACTGCAAAGCAAAGTGTCAGGCTTATATGTAGTGAATAATGGCACCCCGGGAGCGGAACCTGATATCCGGATACGTGGTACCGTGAGTATCGGCCAGGTTCACCCGTTGTATGTGGTAGATGGAATCTTGCAGGACGATATTGATTACATAAATCCCAATGATATTGAATCAATTGAAGTTTTAAAAGACCCTTCCTCGCTCGCCATTTTCGGCGTAAGGGGAGCGACAGGTGTGATAGCTATCACAACCAAAAGAGCTAAAGCCGGAGGATTGGTAATTAATTTAAATACTTCGTATGGAACCAAGCAATTAGTAGATAAGATTAAGATGGCTGATGCCAATCTTTTCGATCAACTTTTTGCGGAAGAAAATGCAAATAACGGAGTGGCGACCCCGGATTACTCGGCCCTGAGTGCAAATACGGACTGGATAGATCAAGTAACAAGGACCGGAAAATTCAGTAATACAAGTTTGAATATCTCTTCAAGTTCAGATAAAAACAAATTCATACTGGGGCTGGGATATATCTACGACGAAGGCATTATCATCCATGAAAGATTGGAAAAGATGCTTCTTTCAATGAGTGATGAGATAAGATTTTCAAAGGCACTGAAGATCGGCGTAAACTTAAATGCTTCCAGGCAGCAAAATCCTTATACCACTTTTGACCCAAATAAAAATAGGTTGGATGATGCCAGAAAAGTGATGCCACACATAGATGCAGGAACAAAACCATTCCTGGTAAAAGATCCCTATGGTCCAGATAGTATTACTCAAAATATTTATTCAGGTCTGGATGTGGCTTTACAGAGCGCTGGTGTAATAAATCCGGTGCTGGAAATAGAAAACTCCTGGAAAAAACTGATAAATTATGAGTACCGCGCAGTAGGTAGTGTGTATATCGATCTGAATTTCCTGAAAAATTTCAATTTCAGACCCACATGGTATGCTGATATAAGTAATCTCGATTGGCGCCAATATACACCCCTCTATTACGCGTATGATCCGCTGTCAAATACCCCGTATTTATATAGTACCACAACCCAGGTATATCAAAGTACTCAGACCTGGAGAAAATTTCAGCAGGATTATATTCTTACTTATAAAAAACAAATTGGCGATCATAACATAACTGCTACAGGCGGCTTTACTACCTATTATTTTGGCACTGAACAGATGTTTGGAACATCAAGACAGGGAACTGGACCTTCAGACCAACCCATTCCGGATAATAAAAGGTTATGGTATATAAACAATGGATTTGGTATCACATCGCAAGATCCACGTCAAACCAATTCTTATCAGGCTGAGGCAACGACAGTATCATACCTTGCCAGGGGATTATATAATTATAAAAACAAGTATTATTTAAATGCTTCCTTCCGCGATGATGCTTCATCCCGTATTCCTCCTGAAAACCGTCATCAGCAGTTCTGGTCATTAGGTGCAGCATGGGAACTTAGCCGCGAATCTTTTATGCAAGGTGTTTCGCAGATTAATTTTCTAAAGTTAAAAGCTTCAACGGGTGTGTTAGGCAATCAAAGTACTTATGACCCTACTGGCGGAACTAACTTTTACTATCTATTCTATCCCGGCGTTAAGACAGGAACAGTAGCCCCATTTGGAGAAAATTTGGTTACCGGGGCTTTGCCTGCCTACGGAGTAAGCTCCGATTTAAGATGGGAAACTGTTCACGCAACTGATGTTGGATTGGAGTTAAATGCATTCAACAACCGCCTGCATTTTGAAGCAACTTATTACACCAAAACTACCAAGGATATGATGACCTACGTAGACCTTGGTTCTCTTGGGTTAGACAACAAATTAGAAAATGGAGGAGAACTTAAGAACTGGGGCGAGGAGTTTGCAGCGACATGGACGCAGAAAGTGAACTCAGACCTGAGCATCAATCTTGGAGGCAATATCACGTTCATGAAGAACGAAGTAAAAAGTGTGGCTGCAGACATACCAAATGGTACAATTATCAGAGGATTTGCTAACAACGGAAGTGCAGAAGCCAGGACTTTGCCAGGCGATCCCATCGGTTCCTTTTATGGCTATGTAGTAGAAGGGCTTTATCAAAGCAATCTTGACATTCTCACCTCACCACCAGCTTCGTCAATTGGGTCGTATCGTCCCGGCGATTTTAAATTCAAAGACCTGAATGGTGATGGAGTTATTGATGCCAATGACCGCACTGTTATTGGTGATCCTTCTCCCGATTTTATTTATGGCGGTTCAGTTGATATCAATTATAAGAGATTCAGTTTAGGCATCGATGTTGGCGGGGTTTATGGAAATGATGTCTTCAGAGTATGGGGATCATTGGAGTCGCCGTTCCAGAGGGTGAACTATCCGGCATTTAAAGAAGAAAGATGGCATGGCGCTGGTACTTCAAATTGGGAACCGATTATTAGCCAGGCAGACCGCTTCAACTACAATGGCTCAACATACAATATTGAAGATGGAAGTTATATCCGTATCAGGAATCTGCAGCTCGGATATGATTTTGAACCCAAACTCTTAGCAGGAGCCCATATCAAAGCACTGCGTCTTTATGCCAACGTACAGAACTTGAAAACATGGAAACATACTAAAGGCTATACTTCTGAATTTGGCGGAGACGCTACCGGTTTCGGATTTGATTTTGCCGGAGGTGCTATTCC
>Ga0157374_10003750_pt1 | contig 12770 bp, 8 predicted proteins | sample M25metaG_FD_115308 | JGI IMG/M metagenome (GOLD analysis project Ga0157374, IMG submission 115308) | Miscanthus rhizosphere microbial communities from Kellogg Biological Station, Michigan, USA - M2-5 metaG | ecosystem: Host-associated > Plants > Roots > Rhizosphere > Soil | place: USA: Michigan...
CAGCTGGTGCCGTTGCGGGTGAAGTCGGGGCGGTCCACGACCATGCGGATCGATCTGACATCGAGCGGGATGCCCGCGAGGATGCGGGGGAACTCGTCCGATGTCGCTTCGATCTGGGCGGTTTGGGGGTTGACCGCAAGCGCCACCCGCACCACCACGGTGCCGAGGTCGAAGGGACCTGCCACCGCGGGGGCGATCACCGCCATCGACAGCGGGGCGCCTTTGTAGGGGCCTGTTAGGTAGGCGTCGGCTGTTGTGTTGTAGGGGGCTGGGCCGGCTCCTGCGGCTACGTAGACCTTGCCTACGTGGCTTTTGGCCGGGCAGCTTGGGCTGGCCTGCTCTTGCCTGCCGCTCTTTTGGGCAGCGGCCGCCAAGGCGGCATCGGAGCACTGGCCTACTCCGGCCAGCTTGCCGGTGAGGCCCGGTGGCAGGGTGAGGTTGACCTTGGAGAATTCCTGGCTGCCGTCGGGGCGGCTGAGGCTGATCACGGTCGGGGTCGCAAGGCCCGCGATCGGTGAGACCGAGCCGGCGTCGATCTCGGGCGCGTTGGGCGCCTGACAGCTGCCGCCCGGCCCCTGGCTTATCGAGAAGGTGCCCTGGCGGTTGACCGGGCTATCCGGTGCCGCGTAGGGGGTCAGCGCTGCGTCGGTGGTGTAGGTGCCGCAAGCGCTCGGTGTGCGCAGGGTCGCGTGGGGGCCCTGCTTGAAGTGCAGAACAAAATGGGAGAAGGGCAGCTGGGGGGCGTCTGTGACCGTTGTGGTCAGCTGGCCCGTCAGCGGGTCTGCCTTCACCTCGCCGGCGAACTTGGCGACGAAACCGCGTTCTTCGTCGTTGACGGCGATGTAGATGGCGAGGAGGGAGTTGAAGGGGTTGTCGTAGGGCTTTGCGATGTAGACCGAGCCCGGTGCCGGGGCGTCTAGCAGCGGCGTGTCGACTTCGACACCGCCGATCCGCGAGGACTCCGGGCAGGCCGGCACCGCTTTGGTGAACTGTTGCGGGCTCACCCCGATCGGCGTGGTGAGGCCGATCTGGGCGGGCGTGCAGCCCTCCAGGCCGTTGGCGCTCGAGGGGTTGATCGCCAGGCCCGGTGGCAGGGTCACGGTGGTGTCCTTCAGGTGGGAGCTGGCGAGGCCGCAGTCATAGAAGGGTTCGCCGCCCAGTTCTCGCAGTTCTTTGCGGAGCTCGAGCAGTTCTTCCCTTGCTTCGTGCAGCTCTTCTTCTGCTTCTTCGATTTCCTCGGGCGGTGCCCCGTAATATTTAAGTTCCAGGATTCTCGCTTCCAACTGGGCGGTTTCCCTGTGTTTGTCCTTGAGTTCTCCTTGGATTGGCCCCCCTCTCTCCAGGAATTCTTCGAGCTTGCCTTCGAGCGCCGGGATCAGCTCGCAGCCTTCGTGCTGGGGCGTGCTCACATCGACCTCCAGGCCCGTCGGCGAGTCGGCGACGTTGGTGGTGGGCCGTGCCGAGATGCTGGGTTCGAAGGGCACCTGATCGCAGCCGGTCGGCTCTTCGGCGGTGCTGTGGTTTTCCGCCCACAGGCCGGGGTGGTCCCAGGGGGTCATCTTCTGCGTCAGCGTGATCGGCCCGGTCGAGCAGTTGGTCGGAGAGCTCAGGAAGGGCCTCGGCGTGCCTTCGATGTGGCCGCCCAGGGCCCCTGAGTCGTTGAAGCGCTGCGGGTCGTGGATCGGGTCGTGCGGCACACCCCAGAAGGTGACCGTGTTGCCGATGTAAGGGGCGATAGGAATCGGGATGTCGTCGACGGTGATCCGCAGCCCGTAGTCGCTTTCGCTGCGCACTTCGGGATGCAGGGTCGCCGTGTAGACGTAGGACTTGAAGCCGAGCAGCCCTGGTTCGCCTGGCGAGGGCACGAGGGTCTCCAGCGGGCTGTAGATGTACAGGGGGCCTAGGGGAGTGACGGTCAGCGCCACTCCGACCTGGCTCTCCGGCGGACAGGCACCGGAGTCGGTCAGGTAGAACTGCGCCTGCGTGCAGCGCGGCACCGCCAGCGGGTTGCCGATCGCACCGGCAGGTGCATCGGTGATGATCGTCTTCGCCTCGCCGGCGGCGAGGTAGAGTTCTTCCTCCGGGATCCCGGTTTGGGTGAACCTGAAGTGGGTGGTGAAGTCGGGGTGCCCGCCGGCTTGGGTGGGTTCCGGCGCTTCTTCGATCGGCTGGATCCATTCGGAGGACCATCTGGGGTCGAGGTATTCCCAGACGTAGCATTGGAAGGACCCGCATTCCACCGGCGGTTCCTGCGTCAGCGGCGGGTGCGCCCTGGCGAAGGCGCCCGCTTCGAAGGAGAAGGGGGCGATCGCCGCCTTCGCCGCCGGCGCCAGCGCCGCCAGCGAGAACGCCAGCACGGAGAGCGCCAGCAGGAGCTTTCGGTGGCTCTTCTTGATCGTCGCCCTCATCGGCCGGCCCTCCGGTTGTGGTTGGCGTTTCGCTTGTGGTGTGCTCTGCCGTGGCGCTTCACACAGCGCGTCTTGCCCTTGGCCCGCACCTTGCGCTTGCCTTTGGGACAGCGACTCTTGGCGCCGGGCTTGGGGTTGCCCGGCCCTTCGAAGGCGGCGGTGCCGGCGCCCGGGGTCTCGGGCGCGGTGCTCGGAGCGCCCTCGCAGGCCCCCGCGTTGAAGTCACAGGGAGCCGGCGGTGGCTCATAGGGGAAGCCGCCGCCGACGCGGGCCGCGTAGATCTTTTTGATCCCCGGCTCTTTGTCCTGGGGCGCGAGCGCTTCCTGGGTGTTGAAGAACACCGTGCTGCCGTCGACGCTCGCGTCGGAGAGGATCGAGTTTGTGGTGCCCTTCCCCGTCGTGATCAGGCGCAGCTCGCCTTGGCGGAATTCGTAGATGTCTGTGACGGTGTTTTCGTCCGCCGCCAGCAGCGGCGTCAGGGTGGTGAAGAAGGCGGTGCCGTTGTCGCTGATCCAGCGCTTCACCCCCGCTGTGCCCTGCCAATCAGCGAAGGAGGAAGGGTTGACATCGTCAGCGGGCAAGGTGCCGTTGGAGGGACAGGAGGCGCATTCGAGCCGGCCCCGCTCGGCGTCGTAGACGAAGAGCTGCTCGGTCCCGCCCATCGGTTGCCCAGTAAGACTTTCGTGCGAGCCGAAGCCGAGCACGGTGCCGTCGGCGGATGCGAGGGCGGTCTTGGCCCACTCCGACGACCAGTCTCTTTCCTCGAATGCGTCTTCGCCTCTCAGCGTGGCGATGAAGCGCAGCTTCACCGGGCCGTCGATCGAGTCCAGCTCGGCCATGTAGAGGTTGGGGGCGGAGACCTGGGGCAGCTCGCCTTCGGGGTTGGGCGCGGTCGGGTAGACGCCTTCGGCGACGAAGTAGATGCGCTTGCCGTCTTCGGAGTTGGCGGCGACGCCGAGCACCCGTGCGCGGTCGGCGACTGCCGGGTCGACGCTGGGATCATCGATGCCGTCCAGGCGCGGGGTCAGGTCCCGCAGCTTGTCGGCGGCGACGTCGTAGGCGTAGAGGTCGTCGTTGTGATTGTCGAAGCTCGTGAAGGTGCCGCCCGAGTCGGGCGTGAAGCGCGAGGCGCTGGTGAAGAAGACCCGGGAGCCATCGACCGATGCCCCGCGGTAGGTGGTGCTGTAGGGCTCGGGGGCGGGCAGCGGCGGCACGCCTTCCTCCTTGGTCGCCTCCACCGTCGGCTCGCCGTCGGTCTGCACGTAGAGGCTGGCGCCGGTGCTTCCGCTGGAGCCTTCGTTCCCCACGCCGTCGCGGCGCAGGGCGCTGAAGATGACGCGGCTGCCGTCGCGCGAGACCGCGTAGCGACCGGCCGTCGTATAGCGGTAGTCGCCGAGCCGCGACCCATCCGCCGGCACGCTGCCATCGGGCCGCACCCCGATGAAGCTGAGCTGGCCGTCCTCCCACTTGTAGAGGCGGGTGGGTTGGTAGAAACCGGGGGGTGTGGTGTCGGCGTCGAGCAGCTGGCGCTTGGACGCGAAGAGGACGGTGCGGCCGTCAGCCGACATCCCGAAGGAGGGGCCTGAGAATCTGCTGATGGCGAGGTCGGCTTCCCCTTTGACGGTCTGCGGCGTCCCTACCGGGATGCGCGGGTCGCGCGAGATCCAGGTCAGCTTGCCGTCGGGCTGCCACTGGTAGACGTCCATCGACCTGTTCTGGTCGTCGGGATCCGTCCTGGCGTCTTCGAAGATGTAGTCGGAGCCTGGCGCCTGCGCTTCAGTCGTCGTCAGAAATCGCTGCATGTCACCCGACCAGCTTTCACTTCCGAGCCCGACCTCGGTCCGCTGCCAGCCGTTGGGTCCACGTGTGAAGAGGGTGCGAGATCCGTCACCACCCGCAATATTGCTGCCGGGATCGTCTCGCATTCGCGTAAGCGTGCTGTGGGGGAGGGGGTTTATCGAAGTGACCGCGAGGCTGTTGCCGTCTTCGCTGGCGGTCTGCCAGCCGGCGATTTCGGGGATCGGCACCCCGCCGGTCGGGTACTGGCTGGCGATCTCATAGCCGCGCTGGGGCAGCGACGCTGGAGCGGTGGAGGTGGCAAAGGTCTGATCTGGCCCGGTCGTCGTGCCAAGGCCATTGATGGCGAGAAGCCGGTAGTGGTAGGTCGTTCCGGCAGCGAGGCCACTAAGTTCGGCGAAGACGGCGAGTGCTTCCTCGCCAGCGGACAGGTTGCCGACCGGCGTCGTGTTGCCATAAGAGGAGGTCGCGCCCCACTCGAAGTGATATTCGGTGGCTCCGCCGCTGGGAACGATCGCGCCGAGCAGCGTCGCTTCTTCGAGGCCCACACTCGCCGCCGTCCCGTCGATCGCTGCGCCGACGCGAAGGGTTTCAGGCTCACTTGTGCTCGGAGCGTTTGCGTTCCTTGCGACGAGGCGGAAGCGGTACCGAGAGCCGGCAGCGGTCAAACCGCTGATGTCGGCGCTGACTGCATGGGCGTTCGAATCTGTCGGAACGGCCTGCTCACACGGCACGGAGTTTGGGTAGCCGCTGCCGCTCGAGGGACCCCATTCGAACTTGCATTCGGTCAGCGCGACGCCTTCCGGGTCGACCGTGCCATGCAGGGTCGCTTCGGTAGCTGTGATATCGCTCGCTGGCGCAATCGTTACGGTCGGCGTGTAGAGCAGGGCCCCAAAGAGTTCAAGCTTGGCGGCGCCTTGCCGCGAGACATAAACGTTGCCGTTCGAGCCCCGAACGGCTATCCCCTCACCGTTGCTCGCCAGGGCATCCCTGGAAACCATGCTGGCGCTCCCTGCTCCCGAGGCGTCAAACGCCTGGAATTCGCTTCCCTTGAGTGCATAGATGTGACCAGTGGCCGGGTCAACCGACACAGTCGTCACTCCTTCGGAGAAGGAGTATTTGACTTCCCCGGCCGAGCTGTCGATCTTCGAGATCGGGCCGCCGTATTGGGCCGGAAAGAGAAAGCCGGCGGTGGGTCCAGCTCCAGCCGCCAGTGTGCAGGGGAGGAAGGTCGTGGTGAAGGTCGCGGTGTGGTCGGCGTTGACCGGCGGGTTGGCCGCCGGGACGAACTTGTGGATGCCGCCGCTGTAGTCGCCGACGTAAACGGCACCGGCGGGGTCGACGGCAACCCCGCAGACTTCTGTGAAGTCGGTGGTGCCGGCGGCGGTCAGCTGGCCGAGGTAGGCGCCAGTGCTGGAGAAGACGTTGATCAGGTTGGGGAAGGACTGGGTGACGTAGATGTTGCCGTCGGTGGCGCCGCCGGAGTTGTCTACCGCGATCTGCGATAGGGAGGGGCTGGAGAAGCCGAGGCCGGGCTGGGGCGTGGCGTCGGCGCCGCCTTCGCCGTCGATGACGTTGCTGCCGAGGGCCGAGAAGTCGTCCGGCGTGCCGTCGGCGTTGTAGCGCTTGATCGAGGGCGGTGAGCCGTTGTCCATTACGTAGACGTCGCCCGTCGCTTGGTAGATCGCGACGCCGCGCGCATCAGTAAAGCTCGGCTGCGCAGCGCTGCCGAAAGTTTCGAGGTAGGGATGGAAGCCGGCGGCGGCGGAGGTTGCATTCAGCGCCATCACGCCAACGGCCACGGTCACCGCCGAGAGGAGGATGGCAAGGCGCCGGTCTGCGAGCGCACTGCTCCCGTCCCGGCCAAGAGACGCACCACGGGTTGCGAAAGCCCCACGCAAGATCCCGCCGAGGCCCTTGCCCTGGCGCATGCTCAATCCCGCGGACGATGCCTTCGCGTCGCTTCTCACGTAGCTCTCTCCTTGTCCCGTGAGCCCCTCTGCCCGCCGCTTCCCTTTGCGGCTTCCGCGAGGCTCGGTTGTCCCTGTAGTGCTGAGGTCGCTCTCAAACATCTGAGTTCCCTTAACTGACACTCAGGTTCCTAAAGCGACTGCGCGAAGATAAACATACGAGTTTGGCTTTGTCAAGGAACGTGAGTGGTATGAGACTCTCGAATGGCTCGGCGCCTGAGCTAAACAAAGAAAAAAGGCCCGCGTTAGCGGGCCTTTTTTTTGAACTTGGGCCGTGGGTCAGCCGAGGCTGGGGCGCATCTGGCGCAGCCTTTTGACCCGCTCCTCGATCGGGGGGTGGGTCGAGAACAGGCCGGCGATGCCCTTGCTGGAGAAGGGCTTGACGATGTAGAGCGGCTCGGCTGCCTGGTTGACCTGCATCGGCATCTCAGCCGCCCCCTGCTCGAGGCGCAGCAAGGCGCTGGCAAGCGACTCGGGGTTGCCGCAGATTGCTGCCCCGCCCGCATCCGCCGCGTACTCGCGCTGGCGCGAGATCGAGAGCTGGATGATGCTCGCCGCGATCGGCGCCAGCAGGACCATCGCCAGCGACGCGACGAGGCTGAGCGGCGACTCGTCGTCGCTGCCGAACCACATGAACATGTAGGCGAGGTAGGTGATCGCCGCGCCGATCGCCGAGGCGACCGACTGGATCAGGATGTCGCGGTGCTGCACGTGGGCAAGCTCGTGGGCGAGCACTCCGCGCAGCTCGTCCTCGGAAAGGAGTTTGGTGATCCCGCGGGTAACCGCAACGGCCGCATGCTGGGGGTTGCGCCCAGTGGCAAAGGCGTTGGGCTGATCCTGGGGGATCATGTAGAGGCGCGGCATCGGCAAGCCCGCCCGGGTCGAGAGTTCGCGGACGATCTCGTAGAGCCGCGGCGCTTCCGATTCGTCGATCGGCTGGGAGCGGCCAATCTTCAGCGCCAACTTGTCGCTGAAGAAGTAGGAGCCGAGGTTGATCAGCAGGGCGATACCGAGGAAGAGCGCCGCCGTGCTCGGGCCACCGATCAGAGCGCCGATTACGACCAGCAGGCCCGAGAGGGATGCCAGCAGGATCGTCGTGCGCAGTGTGGCGCCCCAGGTGGACTGCTTGGTGGTCTTCATTAGTTCGTTGCTCCTCGCTCGCAGGACTTGTAGTCACGTCATTGTCGCTGCCGGGAGTGCCGATGACCATAGGTGGCAACCCCCATCCGGGGCAGTGGAACCACCTAGGCTTGCCCGATGAGACCGGTGACCCCACGATGACGTTCGCGGTGATCGTCGTGCTCTTGGCGGTCGTCGTCGGCCTCGCCTTGGGCCTGCTGATCATGCGACGCCGGCGCGCCCCGCTGGAGCGCTTGATCGAGGAGATGGAGAAGGTCGACCTAAGCCGGCCGGGACCGCTGCTGCCGCGCTCGATCGACGGCGTCGGCGAGACCGAGGAGGTGGAGCGGATCGAGCTCGCCTTCCTGCGGATGATGCGGCGCCTGGAAGCCGAGCGACGACGGGCGGGAAGCGCCGCGCTGCAGGCACAGGAGGAGGAGCGAACGCGGGTCGCCCGCGACCTCCACGATGAGGTCAACCAGTCCCTGACAGGCCTGCTGCTGCGGCTCGAGGCGGCCCGCGAGCAGGCACCACCGGAGCTGGAGGCCGAACTGGCCGAGACCAAGGCGCTCGCCAACCAGGCGATGCGGGAGCTGCTCTCACTGGCCCGCCAGCTCCGCCCCACGGCGCTCGACGACCTCGGCCTGAAAGCGGCGACCGCGGGCCAGGTCGAGCAGCTGGCCCGGGGCGAGATCGAGGCCGAGTTCGCGGCCGAGGGCAACTTCTCCGACCTCGACGACGACGCCCAACTGGTCGTCTACCGGGTCGCCCAGGAGGCGCTCTCCAACGCGGCCCGGCACAGCGGTGCCGGGCACGTCGCGGTGGAGCTGCGGCGCAGTCAGGGGGACGGTGGCGTCGAGCTGACAGTGAGCGACGATGGTCGCGGCTTCGCCTTCGACGAGTCCGAGGGCGGCCTCGGCATCGGCGGCATGCGCGAGCGCGCCCTGCTGATCGGCGGCGAGCTGACGATCGAGTCGCGCCCCGGCCATGGCACCACGGTCCGGCTCACCGTCCCGTCCCCGCCGCGCGACTCCGCTTAACCCCATGCGCCTCACCCCGCTTCGCCGCGTCGCCGGCCAGCGCGAGCCTCGCGGCCAGGACCTCCGCGACCTGAGCCGGCTCCTCGTCCAGCTGCAGTTCGGAGAGTCGCAGCACCTCGAAACCGCGGCGCATCAATCCCAGTTCACGAGCGCGATCCTCCAGAAACGCCATTTCGCCGCGGTGGTAAAGGTAGCTGTCGGTTTCGACCACAAGCCGCCTCTCTCTCCATAGGAAGTCGACGAGGTAGCGACCGACGCGGACGTTGACCTCGGGAGGCGGCAACCGGTGCCGGCGGCAAAGCCGCACGAAATCTCCCTCCAAGTCGCTGCGGGTGCGAACCTTGGCGTCCCCGTCACCTACCGGCAGGCCGAGCACGTTCGCTTGGCGGATCGCCTTGCGCAGTTCGTGGCCGACGATCGCCCCACCGCGCCGAGCTGAGATCGCCTTGCGTAGGTCCGCAATCGTCCGCCCTGGAGTGGTGACGGGGATCCCGCGATGGAGTGTTACATCGCCGGGCATGAGGGAAAGCGAGCGGTGGACCCGGATCCCGGCGCGGCGCGCCCTACCTCCGTCGCCATCCACAATCACGTCGCAGGGAGCCCGATTGGCCGGCAGCAGGTTCCAGAGCGACAGCGCGCTGCGGTGGCTCAAGGCTGCTCCCCAGTGCTCGATGACCGACCCGCCGCCGCGCGGCTCGCCGCCAAGGGCCAGCACGCCCGCCATCCAGCGGGCCTCCGGCGACAGCGCCAGGTGTCCCAATGCATAGACGCCCCGGTGCACGCGGTGCATCTGCCCCAACGCTGCTCTCGCCCGGACAGCGTCTTCGCTAACCCCGCAGCGACGCAGCTGGCCGATCGAGACCACGCCGTATTGCCGCTCGGCGATTCTCGCGACCAGAACGCCGGGCTTGGCGACTTTCCCGTCCATTTCACGTGTAAGTCGCCAAGCCCCCGGTCTCTCCCCCATCCCGGCTGGGAAACTGGGTGGATGTTGCGCGTGCTGATCGCCGATGACCACGGGATCGTCCGTTCCGGGATACGGCTGCTGCTCGAGCGCCAGCCCGACATCGAGGTGGTTGCCGAGGCCGCCGACGGCGCTGAGGCGCGTGACCTGGCGGTGCGGGAGCGGCCTGACCTGGCGATTCTCGACGTCAAGATGCCGAAGCTGACCGGGCTGCAGGCGACGCGTGAGATCCGCCAGCAGGCGCCCGAGGTCTCGGTCCTGATCCTCTCGATGCACGATGACGAGCGCTATCTCTTCGAGGCGCTGAAGGCGGGAGCCTCCGGCTACGTGCTGAAGGCGCAGGCCGACACCGACTTGCTGGCGGCGATCCGCGCGGTTGAGCGCGGCGAGCCGTTCCTGACGCCGGAGGCGCAGCGGACGCTGATCAAGGACGTACTCGAGCGCGGCTCCAGCGGCGAGGAGGAGCTGACCCCGCGAGAGGAGGAGATCGTCAAGCTCGTCGCCGAGGCGCACACGACGAAGCAGATCGCCGCGGTCCTCCACCTCTCCGATAAGACGGTCGAGAACCATCGCGCCAACGCGATGCGAAAGCTCGGCATGCGCGACCGGGTCGAGCTGGTCCGCTACGCGATCCGCCGCGGTCTGATCGAGCCCTGAGGCCGGCACGGTCATTTTGATTGACTGCGGAGCCAGTCCGATGGAGACCGCCGCAGACTTTCAACAGAAGCGCTGGCTGGCGCTGATCCTGCTCTGCTCGGCGCAGTTCGTCGTCGTCCTCGACGCCTCGATCGTCAACGTCGCGCTGCCCACGATCGGCAAAGCGCTCGACTTCTCCCAGGAGAACCTGCCTTGGGTCGTCAACGCCTATGTACTGACCTTCGGCGGCTTCCTGCTGCTCGGCGGTCGCACCGCCGACCTGCTCGGCCGCCGGCGCGTGTTCATGGCCGGCCTGCTGCTGGTCGCGGTCGCCTCGCTCGCCGCCGGCTTCGCCGCCACGGAGGGGCAGCTGATCGCCGCCCGTGCCGCCCAGGGCCTCGGCGCCGCGATCATCTCCCCCGCCGCGCTCTCCATCGTCACCACCACCTTCAGCGACGGCTCGGAGCGCAACAAGGCGCTTGGCGTCTGGGGAGCGGTGGCGGGCTCGGGCGGGGCGGCCGGCGTCCTGCTCGGCGGGATCCTCACCGATGGCCTCGGTTGGGAGTGGGTTCTGTGGGTGAACGTTCCGGTCAGCCTGATCGCCTTCGCGCTCTCGCCGCGACTGCTCGCCGAAACGCGCATGGAGGGAACGAAGCGGGTCTTCGACGTCGCCGGCGCGGTCACCGTCACCGCTGCGCTCTCGATCCTTGTCTACGCCCTCGTCGACGCCAACAACGCCGGCTGGGGATCGACCCAGACGATCGGCCTGATCGCGCTCGCCGCACTGCTGCTGGCCGCCTTCGTCGCGATCGAGCTGCGCACCCCCAAGCCGCTGGTGCCGTTCTCGATCTTCCGCATCCGCACCCTGACCGGGGCCAACGTGGTCGGGCTGCTGGTTGGCGCCTCGCTCTTCTCGATGTTCTTCTTCATCTCCCTATATATGCAGCAGGTGCTCGGCTACAGCGCGATCCACGCCGGGCTCTCCTACCTGCCGCTCGCCCTGGTGATCATGGCCTCGGCGGGGATCGCCTCTCAGCTCGTCACCAAGCTCGGCTACAAGCCGGTGCTCGCCGCCGGGTTGCTCTTCATCGTCGTCGGTCTTGCCTGGTTCAGCCGAGTCTCGGTCGGCGGCAGCTTCACCGCCGACATCCTCGGGCCGTCACTGTTCGCCGCCGCCGGCCTCGGCTTCGCCTTCGTGACGACAACGATCGCCGCCGTCTCGGGGGTCGAGGAAAACGAGGCGGGTCTCGCCAGCGGGCTGATCAACACCTCGCAGCAGATTGGCGGCGCCCTCGGCCTCGCCGTGCTCTCAGCAGTGGCGATCTCAGCGACCAGCGACGCGACGTCCTCCGGCTCGGATCAGGCCGCCGCCCTGACCGACGGCTTTCAGGCGGCCTTCCTCGGCGGCTCGCTGATCGCCCTGCTCGGCTTCGTCCTCACCCTCGTCCTGATCCGCGGCAGCGACAGCCGCGCGCACGTCGAGCTCGGCAGCGAAGCGGCGACCGAATCCACATAACCGACCGCTTCAGTAGGATTTAGATCCATGTTGTTCTCGACCAAAGCCGAGTACGGCGTCCGCCTCATGGTCGAGCTGGGCCGCCAGCCCGGCTCGCTGCCGATCTCACTCAGCTCCGTCGCCGAGGCCGAGCGGCTGCCGCTCTCCTACCTCGAGCACCTGGTGGCCAAGCTGCGCAAGGCCGGCCTGGTGACCTCGACCCGCGGCGCCCACGGCGGTTACCGCCTGGCCAAACCGGCGGCGGAGATCACGATGGACGCCGTCGTCGAGGCGCTCGAAGGGCAGATTGCCCCGATGGAGTGCTTCCACGACGCGCCCGACGGCAAAGTGCTCTGTTCGCACGAGGACGACGGCGACCATGCCTGCGCGACGAAGCTGCTCTGGACGCGGGTTCAGGGCGGCGTCACCAAAGCGCTCTCGGGCACGACGCTGGCCGAGCTGGTGGAGTTCGGCGGCGGCAGCACTGCCGAGGCAGAGCGTCAGGCGCCCGTCGGCACGGCCGTCTAGCGCGAAGACTTCCAAACACAGAAACAGGAGTGAAATTGGCTGAGCTGGAGATACGCAACCTGCACGTGAGCGTCGAGGACAAGGAGATCCTCCGCGGCCTCGATCTCGACGTCGAGAAGGGCAAGGTCCACGCGCTGATGGGGCCGAACGGGTCGGGCAAGTCGACCCTGGCGAACGTGATCATGGGACATCCGGCGCTCGAGGTGACCGAGGGCACGATCACCTTCAAGGGCGAGGACATCACCGAGGCCGATCCCGACGAGCGCTCCAAGGCGGGCCTCTTCATGGCCTTCCAGTACCCGGTCTCGATTCCCGGCGTCTCGGTCAGCAAGTACCTGCGGATGGTGATCAACGCCCACCGCGAGGCCCGCGGCGAGGACCAGATCAAGATCAAAGACTTCGCCAAGGTCGCCCAGGAGGCGATGGCGCTTGCGAACATCCCCAAAGACTTCTCCAGCCGCTACCTCAACGACGGCTTCTCCGGCGGCGAGAAGAAGCGCATGGAGCTGCTGCAGCTGGCGCTGTTGCGGCCCGAGATCGCCGTCCTCGACGAGACCGACTCGGGCCTCGACATCGACGCGCTGCGCACCGTCGCCGAGGGGGTCAACCAGTTCGCCGGGCCGGATATGGGCGTGCTGATCATCACCCACTACCAGCGCATCCTGCACATGGTCAAGCCCGATTTCGTCCACGTCATGTTCGAGGGCCGGATCGTCAAGCAGGGCGGCCCGGAGCTGGTCGGCGTGCTCGAGGAGAAGGGCTACGGCTGGATCCGCGAGGAGGTCGAGGCGGGCGCCACCGCCTGACCTCGGG
>Ga0157374_10003751_pt1 | contig 12770 bp, 9 predicted proteins | sample M25metaG_FD_115308 | JGI IMG/M metagenome (GOLD analysis project Ga0157374, IMG submission 115308) | Miscanthus rhizosphere microbial communities from Kellogg Biological Station, Michigan, USA - M2-5 metaG | ecosystem: Host-associated > Plants > Roots > Rhizosphere > Soil | place: USA: Michigan...
CAATTGATCGAACAGTGCGACGCAAGCATCGGGGCTATTGCGGGAAGTAAACCAAACAGGACGGAGGTCTTCTTTTATATCGGATTCGTCATGGGCGAATTTGCTTTGAAGGTGGTAGCAAGTCGCCTCGTTATCTTTGTTGGCGAGGTCGGGATATTCAACATCGAATATTTGCCAATTTCCTTGGTGCCCTAACTCTTTGAGCCATTCGCCACGGAGCCGCTCGGCGAGTGGTGTGTTGTTGTTGGCTAAGATAAAGCTTCGTACGTCGGCTGGGGCAACGGTTTTAATTCGCGCCGAAAGCTGCCAGTAGTCGACATACACCGCTAGGGGATGATCTTTAAGTCGAATTGCCAGCGTATCCAGTTTCCTCAAATCGCGCTCGTTGTAAGCATCCCGTGCCGCAAGAAAAGCCTCGTCCGACGATTGCGCGAGCGCGCCGGATATCAGCCCTAGGCTGAGCAGAATAATGGCAAAGGCGCGACCGAAGCGCGCTGATACGGTATTGAAATAAAGCATGCGAGGAATTGGTTTTTGATTGATACACCGTAGCACGGCAACGTGGTGATACGGTGCAACGTATTCTATAGTGTCCCGTAGGCATTTGCATTGTTGTAAACGGCTTGAGTGATAAAACGATGGCCGCTACGCAGTGTATATGGCTTGCAAAAGTAGGCGCTGTTATCGAAATAAATTATCTCTACTCGTAAAAATCGGACGAATTTCTAAAATAAATGACATGACATGAATAGAGTGCATCGATCATTTGATGGGTGTCTTCTTCCTGATTTGGTTGACTGCCACCGGTCTTCGTAATTATTCGGCTGCCGGTTTTCCCGAGGCGGTGATGATCGGTTTTTGCAAAGGCGAACGATGAAACAAGAAATATTGGATCGCTGGGTGACTACTATTCAATCTCAGTTGGCGGCAATGAGCGAAGAATCTTTCGATGACATGGGTATTAAGCCGCGCCCGGAAAAAATTATCCGGGATTTGTCGACTACCCAGGAAGGGTTTACAGCCGCTACGCATCGATTAACTTTGCAAAGTGAAAAAATCATGGAATGGCATGACGATTTAGTTGCCGATTACCAACATTATCGAGGGCTATTTGAATTCGCTCCACGCGGCTACATAACCACTGACAGCGTTGGCATTATTGGTCAAGCAAATACGGCGGCTGCGGATTTACTCGGCGTTAATCAATCGTCCCTTAAGGGACAATCATTGAGTGCTTTTATCGCTAACGGGGCACCACAACAAGTGTGTCGTTCGCGTATGGCGCGTTTTTTGCGCACTCCCGATGCAGGCAGCGTCGCTTGGGAAACATTCATTCAATGCTGTAATGGATGTTTGCTTCCCGCCGTAGTCACTATGGCGGCTGTGCGCGATGCGCAAGGGAACATGGGCAGCCTCATATGGCGGTTGCGCGATATCACGGAACAAAAGCAGGTGCAGGAAATTATTCAGGACATTACCGCTGAACATCAGGCGATGCTGGAGAACGCGTTCGATGGCGTATTGCTGATTAGAGATGGAAAGATTATTCGGTGCAATCATAAATTAGAAGAAATGCTCGGGTATAACCGCAGTGAACTAATTGGTCATTCGGTAGGGGTTTTGTCTATGTCTCAGCGTGAGACGGACGATGAGTTGATGGATATGGAGATCATTGAGAGAACGCCGTGCGAACGGGAAATGGAAATACGGCGTAAGGATGGTACCGGCGCATGGTGCGCGGTGGCCGGTGTCTTGGTCGATGTTTCTTCGCCGAGCAAGGGTTCTATCTGGCGATTGCAAAATATCAGCCAGATCAAGGATGCTCATGTGGCTTTGGAAAGCGCTCATAGCGAATTGGAAGAACGCATAAGGCAACGTACCGGCGCGCTATCGCAAGCGAACCTTGCCTTAAGTTCGGAAATCGCCGAACGCAAACGGATCGAGCAGGCACTGCGCGAAAGCGAAGCGCGGCTAAGGGCTTTGTCGGGACATTTGCAATCGGTGCGCGAAGAGGAAAGCGCCAAGATTGCACGCGAGGTTCATGACGAACTCGGTGGCACGCTGACTGTGTTAAAGCTGGGCCTCTCGTCGATTTTAGATAAGACAAAAGAACCGCAATGGCTACGAGATAAGCTGGTGTCGATGATGACCTTGACCGACAGCGCGATAAAAAGCGTGAAAAGAATTTCCACGAGCCTGCGGCCTGCCATGCTGGATACGCTAGGATTAATTACGACGATTCAATGGCACGTCAAAGAGTTTTCCGAATTAACCGGCATACAGTATGAGCTGCATCTACCGAAGTACATTCGGTTATCGCCGGAACGAAACACGGCCGTGTTCCGCATCATGCAAGAGGCGTTGACCAACATCGCCCGTCATGCAGATGCGACGAAGGTATTAATACAAGTATGGAAACACAAAGGGCGACTGCTGATTGAAATCGAGGATAACGGCAAAGGTATTCCCAACGATGCGCTGACCAAGCCGAAGTCATTCGGTATTTTCGGCATGCACGAGCGCATTCATTATCTAGGTGGTGGACTTTCTATTCGAAAAGCAGAGACAGAAGGTACCGTCGTTGCGCTCACGTTGCCCCTTGAGCAAATGGATTAAAGCCGATTACGGTGAATACTCCGTATCGCTGCTGCTTTGCAAAGCGTTATCGTACAGTCGCCTTTTCCCATAACGCCTCGTAGTTGATTCCCGAAATCCGCTCTAATCGCAGCTCGTCAATGGCGTCGCGGCTTGCGGCCTGCCTTTGAAAAAACAGCGTCGTATAAAAAATTCGGCAAGCGGCGAAGGAAAACACCCACTAAGGCCATTTGCCACGGAATGGTGACAAAGCTTTTCTTCGTTTCGACCGCATGAATAAACCGTCTTGCGGCATCGCCTGCATCGAGTATGAAAGGCATGGGATAAGGATTTTGCGCCGTCATGGGCGTTCTGATATAGCCGGGACAAATGGTAGTAACGGCAATGCCGGAGCCGCGCAACTCGACGCGCAAACTTTCCAAATAGGTAATAGCGGCGGCTTTTGAAGCGGAATAGGCGGCTGCGCCCGGAATACCTCGAAAACCCGCGACACTAGCAATGCCCACAAGAGATCCCGCACGGCGCGTACTCATTGCTGTAATGAAGGAATGAAACGTGTTCACCATTCCCATTACGTTGATGTCCATGATTTCTTGAAACACGGACAAATCTTCTGCAGCCTCGGTAAGCGTGCCACTGGACACACCCGCATTGGCAATAACGATATCGGGAGCGCCGCCGAACCTCGCCATAAAGTCTTCGGCAGCCAGACGCAATGCGGCCGCATTGCGCACATCAAGAGGATAAACCGCGACCGATGTATCGAGTTCTTCGGCTAATCGATCAAGCAAATCACGGCGCCGTGCGGTAAGGCCCAAAACGGCACCGCGAGCGGCGTATTCACGGGCCAGTGCTTCACCGATACCGCTCGATGCACCGGTAATAAAAACGCGCGGCCCGGAAGGGCGCTTCACTTCTTCGTCGACACTTGTTTCGCCGGCGCCGGAGAGGCCGAGGGCGAAGCGACTTTTGCTGGCCGTTGCGAGCGAGCCAATGCAATCAGCTCATTGGTAATGCGAAACATATCGTCCAACGAAGTCGCACCGATGACTTTATATTTTCCATCTACGATGATAGACGGAACGCTCTGCACCTCGTAATTAGCGGTCAATTGCGGCACTTGTTTCGTTTTTGCCTGCACAGAGAAAGAATTGTAGGTGTCTAAGAATTTTTTCTTGTCGATACCCTGTTTTTCGATCCAGTCGGACATGACGTCAAGATTCGGAAGATCGACTTTCTGAGCGTGTATTGCATCGAATACTTTGCCGTGCAACTTGCTCACTTCCCCCATCGCATCCAACGAATAATAAAGTTGAGCCAGATGAGCCCAGTCGGCACGGTTAAATGTTATCGGCAATTTTCTAACCGTCACATCGGCGGGCTGCGTCTTAGTCCATGCGGACAACTTCGGCTCGAATTGATAGCAATGGGGACACATGTACGAAAATGCCTCCAGCACTTCGATTTTGTCGCCGGTTTCCACCGGTTGCGGCGTATGAAGAACGGCATAATCTTTACCGGCAACTATCGCTGCTTGCGCGGTATGCAATGCAACTGCCATAACGACTGCGGAAAAAGCCTTTAGCAGGAAAGCGGTTTTTCTCATTAAGATTCTCCGAGTTAATTAGTTTGTCCGACAGCCAGTTTGACTACGCTGGCTTGAATTCCGTTCTGGGTAAGCTGAGTTTTTGTCGAGTTCATTTGATCGGAAGATTTATAAGGACCGATCCGCACGCGATACATCGTGCCGACATTCGGTACATCAGCCGGCGCGACACTAGCTTCCACTCCCATTAACGCAAGACGCGCCTTTAAGTTGTCCGCATCGGTAGCTGAACGAAAAGAACCCGCCTGTAAATAATAGCTGTCTTTGCTCGCAGTCTGCTTTACGGGTTCCGGTGCTGTAGAAGGCGTTTCTTTAACGGTCTTTTCCGCCGGCACACTTTTTTCGACTATCGGCGCTTTTTCGGCGGGACGACGGGACGGGTCCTTGTCTCCCGGCAACATTTCATAGAAATCGAAACGCGGTTTTTCGGCAGGCTTAGCCACTGGCGGCTGTCCGGACGATTCCAATGATTTAGCGATCTCCGGTTTCTTCGATTCCACCGGCTTTTTCGGTTCCGGTTGCTGCACCTTGGTGACAAAAGGACTGGGGGCGCGGTTCACATATAGGGTTACGCCGAGAGCAACGATGATGCCCAAAAGTAAACCGATGACAATACCGGTAAAAACATTTCGCCCGGAACCGCCGCCACGGGCGGAACGTTTAGGCGATTTTTTATAGTCGCGGGTCATATACTAGTAGGCCTACGCAAGTCTGAAAAAACACGTTGTGGCGTGCTGCTCTTAATAAACAAACCGACGGAAAAAATATCAACCGCGGTTTTATCGATATCATTCATCCCTACATCTTTTCCGGACTCGAAACACCCAATAGCGCCAGACCATTAGCAATCACTTGTCTCGTCGCGGTTATCAATGCCAGCCGCGCCAACTTGAGCTTCTCATCCGGGACCAAGAATTGTTCCGCGTTATAGTAGCTGTGCAAATATCCAGCGAGATCCTTGAGGTAGTAGGCGACAACATGCGGTGCATGATCCTTCGCCGCATTAGCGATGGCTTGCGGAAAATCGATTAACGCCTGCATCAATGCCATTTCATACGAACTGGTCAATCCACTTAGGTCCGCATCGGATAACATTTCCGCTTCGCCGCCCCATTGTTCATGCACGCTGCAAATCCGCGCATGGGCATATTGAATGTAGTAGACCGGGTTTTCATTGGTCTTCGATTTGGCAAGATCGAGGTCGAAGTCCAGATGCTGATCGCTTTTGCGGAGTACATAGAAAAAGCGCGCGGCATCATTGCCGACTTCAGTGCGCAAATCACGCAACGTGACATAGTTGCCGGACCGTGTCGACAACTTGACCAACTCGCCATCGCGATACAGTTTAACCAATTGGGAAATGACGACCATGAACCGGCTTGGGTCACGCCCCAACGCTTCCACGGAAGCTCGCACTCGCGGAATATATCCGTGATGGTCCGGCCCCCAAATGTCGATTACCCAGTCGAAGCCGCGCTCGAATTTATTCAAGTGATACGCGATATCCGGCGCGAAATAAGTGTAGAGCCCATTTTCCCGCTGCAACACTCGATCCTTCTCATCGCCGAATTGGCTGGAGCGGAACCACAAAGCACCATCTTGGCGATAGGTGTAGCCGCCTTTGTCGAGCGCATCGAGCGCGTGCTGCAATAATCCGTTGTCGTATAAGGACTGCTCGGAGAACCAGCAATCGTAATGAACACCAAATTCTTGAAGGTCGTTGCGCATATCGCCCACTTGTTCCACCAGCGCATGCTGATGAATGTAGGCGTAGTTATCGCCGAGTCGCTTTTTCGCGTTGGCGATCATGGCATCCAGATACCCCTCGGGGTCTGTTTCGGGATCCGGCCCTTCGATGAAGGGCCCATCCACATCGAGAAAGCGATCGTTGTGCGCCAGTTTGATCTGTTCAGCCATGGTGATGACGTAATCACCTTGATAACAATTAGCCGGATATGAAAAAGGCACATGGAAGAGTTCCAGATAACGGAGCCATGTGGACAAGGTCAGAATATCCATCTGCCGACCGGCATCGTTGACATAGTATTCGCGATGCACATGGTAGCCAGCGGTCTCCAACACATTGGCTAGGCTAGCGCCGAATGCGGCTGCACGGCCATGGGCCACATGCAACGGACCGGTTGGATTGCTGGAAACGAATTCGAGCAGAATTTTTTCGCCCTTGCCTAAATCGACTCGTCCGTAACGCTTGCCCTCGGTAAGAATGTTCTTCACTACCTGCTGCTTAGCGGCAGGCGACAGGAAAAAATTGATGAAGCCGGCGCCGGCGATTTCCGCTTTAGCGAGAATGGGCGATGCCGGCAATGCATTGAGCAATTGCGCGGCGACTTCCCGCGGATTTTTGCGCAATGCTTTGGCCGCTTGCATGGCCACATTGCAAGCGTAGTCGCCATGAGCTGCTTGTTTCGGCCGATCGAGATCTATGGTTATCTCGGCTAAATCCGGCAACGCGCTTGCGATGGCAGTACGAATCAGCGTGATGAGCTGGGCTTTGAGATCGGGAAGAGTATTGGCTTGCATAATAGGCAGGGAAAAAGCGAGCGCAAATTATAGCACCGCTAAAAGAGGTCTCTCGGTAAAAAGATCAAGGCTCGTAGGCAACATCGGCAAAGTCTCATGAGGGTTGTCGCGTCAAAGCACTCCATCACAACTCGAGGGGATCCACATCGATCGCCCATCGCACATCTCGAACAGACAGCGCCTCCAATGCTTGCCGCCATGCATGCAAAAACGGTTGCAGATGGCTGCGCGATTCGGCTTGCGTCAGTAATTGCCAACGAGAGCGACCTGCAATACGGGCGATGGGCGCCGGCACAGCATCAAATACTTGCACTTGATGAGCAAGCGGCGCCGCAATGTCGGCCGCGCGTCGAGTAAAGTCCCGCGCCGCTTCATCATGCACCGACTCGACCCGCAATAATGCTTGAAACGTATACGGCGGAAAACACGCCTCTCGACGCATTTGCAATTGCGCATCGGCAAATTGAGCGAAGTCGTGTCGCTTGAGCGCTGTAAACAACGGGTGCTCCGGAAACGCGGTTTGCACAACGACTTCGCCTGGAATTCCCGCCCTCCCCGCGCGACCGGCCACTTGCATCAATTGCGCGAAAAGCTTTTCTTCCGCACGGAAGTCGCTGCTATACAAAGATGCATCGGCGTTAATGACCGCGACCAAGGTCAGCTTGGGAAAATCATGTCCCTTGGCCAGCATTTGCGTTCCAACAAGAATGTCCACATCGGCCGCGTGCATTCGCTCGATAAAACTAGCCAACTGCGCCTTACCCGCAATGGTGTCGCGATCGACCCGCAATATACGAGCGGCGGGTAATTGCTCCGTCAGCCACGATTCTACACGCTGGGTCCCGTGCCCCACACCGCGCAGATCCGCATTGCCGCAGCTGGGGCAATGGGACGGCACGGACGCATCGAAGCCGCAGTAATGGCAACGCAAACGGTGTTTCGGTCCATGTAGCGTCAGCTTAGCGCTGCAACGGGAACATCCGGCTATCCAGCCGCATTGAGAGCAAAGTAAAACAGGCGCATAACCGCGGCGATTAATGAAGACCAGGCTTTGCTCGCCTCGCGCCAAGCACTGACGCAGTGCCTGCAAAACCGGTTCGGAGATGCCTTCGCGAGTTTTCTTATCGATCGTCACTAGGCGAATCGCAGGTAACGATGCTTCAGGTACCGCGCGCGAGTTCAATCGGATGAGCTGAAAACGCCCTCGCTCGGCGTTGTAATAACTTTCCAATGACGGCGTTGCCGACCCCAGCACAATAGGAATATTCAACTGCTTTGCACGGTAAATCGCCACGTCGCGCGCCGAATAACGCAGCCCATCTTGCTGTTTGAAAGATCCATCGTGCTCTTCATCGACAATGACCACGCCTAACTGCGGCATCGGCGTAAACACCGCTAAACGCGTACCGAGCACAATACGGGCGTTACCCGATTGCGCAGCGAGGTAGTGGTTAACTCGCTCACCTTCGGCTAAATGACTATGCAAACTAATTTGCGGCACATCAGGGAAACGGGCACGGAATACTGCCTCCAGTTGAGGCGTCAAATTAATTTCAGGCACAAGCAATAACGCCTGCTTGCCTTGCTTCAAAACCGCATCGACGATTCGGAGATAAACCTCGGTTTTTCCGCTGCCGGTAATGCCATGCAATAACGTTACACCGAATGTACCGAAACGCTCGATAATGCTGCTCGCCGCTATTTGTTGCTCAACGCTCAATAACGGCCCGGATGAGTGGGTCGCATAGCCACCCGGTATGTCGCTAGACACTTTCTCAACAGTGATCAACCCATTCGCCGCCAACTGAGGCAATAACGCAAGGGCACGGGCAGAAATAGTTGCAACGGCTTTACGCTGCAACGATCCATGGGTTTGCAAGGCATCGAGCAGGCGTCGTTTTACGATTGCTCGCCCGGGTAATGTGGCGACATCGATCGCTCTGCCCTTTTCCGTCAGCCGCACGACCTCAGATAATTCGGCCGTTTTTTTTCCGAAAACGGGCTTTACCCGTCGCAGTCCCGGCGGTAGCGCATTGAGGACCACTTCGCCGATTGGATGGTGATAATAGGTACGGCAAAAATCGAAAACGGCCAGCATGTATTCATCGAGCGGCGACATATCGTAAAAGATCTTTATTGCCGGCTTTAGCTTTTCCAGAGGGACATCGGATTTCTCCACCACATGAGCGATAACGCCCACCAGTTTTCGGTTGCCGAACGGGACGATTATTCGCCGGCCGATATCGCCCCGGCTTGCACCAGGGGCCAAGTAATCGAAGCCTCGATCCAGCGGCACATCCAAAACGACGTTTACAACAGTCAACCGTCCCCCTCCAAGAAAATTGCCAGAAACAAAAAAACATTACTTGCCGCATTTTCTTAAAGTAAATTCTGCGAAATCCGCGCAAGCCATTTAGTTCATGCAAATTTCTAATCTAATCACAAAACCTGTGGATAACTTTGTTTATAACCGATAGGCCAAGGCTAGAAATCCCTTGTCCCTGTTACGATTTTTCCTCGAAGCCTAAAAAATACGCGCAAAAAACATACAATAAAATCAACTGATTAAAACTTCGTGCCAGAAGAGATCTAAGGATACCCCCATTCCCTTGACCCCTCATTCGATTTTGTGCATAAGCCTTCGGAATATGGCTTGACAGATTGCTAAAGAGGCCCTCTCCGGCTTAAATCGTGCACTGCAGCGACGAGCTCGGCTACGTGCTCCGGCGAAGTATATTGAGAAATACCATGACCTAGATTAAACACATGGCCCGGCGCATTACCGGCAGCTTGCAAAATTGCGGCAGCCTCCGCGCGAATTGATTCCTTCGAGCCAAAAAGCGCCATTGGATCCATATTTCCCTGAACAGCTACCCGGTTACCGACTCGCGCGCGGGCGGCACCGATATCGATTGTCCAATCCAATCCGACTGCATCCACACCGATATCGGCAATGGATTCCAGCCATAATCCTCCGCCTTTGGTGAAAGCAATCACGGGAATCTTCTCGCCGTCATATTCGCGATGCAAACCAGCAACGATCGATTCCAAATAACGCAAAGAAAATTCACGATAAGCACGATGCGACAACGTACCGCCCCAGGTATCGAACAGCATGACCGCTTGTGCGCCGGCTTCGATTTGAGCATTGAGATAGGCGGTCACCGCTTGCGCAGTAACGTCCAAAAGACGATGAAGCAGGTCAGGCCGTTGGTACAACATCGATTTGATCAAACGGAAATCATCGCTGCCTCCACCTTCGATCATGTAGCAAGCCAATGTAAACGGACTGCCGGAAAAACCGATCAGAGGAACGCGGTTATCCAACGCACGACGAATTTGGCTTACCGCGTCGGTTACGTAGCGAAGCTGCCCGTTAATATCGGGTACTTTCAACGCGTTGATCGCTGCTTCATCGCGGATAGGATGAGAAAACTTCGGTCCCTCGCCTTCCGCGAAATAGAGCCCAAGTCCCATGGCATCGGGCACTGTAAGAATATCGGAAAAAAGAATCGCCGCGTCCAACGGAAATCGGGCCAATGGTTGCAAGGTCACTTCCGTTGCGAGCGCGGGATTTTTGCAGAGATTCAGAAAACTGCCGGCTTGAGCGCGGGTAGCGTTGTATTCAGGCAAATAACGGCCGGCTTGGCGCATGATCCAAATGGGCGTGTATTCGGTCGGCTGACGCATGAGCGCCCGTAGAAAAGTGTCGTTTTGAAGGCGAGGCATTGGAAAACCGGCAAATTGAACGAAAGCGGGAGTTTAACATTTCGACTTGCTGCTGCCGCGCTGATTCCACGTCACTTGTGAGTTAGAGCGGATTCCCTATCAATGCATTTGGCCGCTCAAATAAAGATACACATAACCGATCTTCATCAATACGCAGATACCGAATGTAAATCCGATGCCGGCCCCTGCCGCCAAATAATCAAATACGGTACTCATATTTTTCATATCCGCCGCTAACGTTTCGAAATGCATGGTGAACGTCAGCGTCAATGCGCAAACCAAAAGCCATTTCGCCAAATAGGCAGGCAAATAAACCCGCTGCCGTCGATTATGTTGATAAGCAGCGGCACGGGCATAAGCATCGCCCCTCGACGCATCTTTGAAAAGCCAAAACGGCCACAAGTATCGGAAGACAAGCAAAGCAAGGGAAATATCATCGCGCCGCATAATTATTCCATTCACTTAGCTGACGATTATTGAAGGTTCATCGCAACAAACACATCCTACGCCGCTTTACGCGTTTCGACTGTGCACAATGGCACGTCGTTCCAATCTTCTAATTTAAAAACGCAGATCGAAGAAAATGCCCCCCCAGGAAAGTAGTTTCTGCATTTACCGTTCGGTAAAAGCGGCATTGGGAACTTTGGCTATAAAGAAGAAGAGACAAGTTCAGCCAGCCAATGACAGCGTCCCATTAATTGCCGGAGAAAGGCTCCTTAAACAAAAAGATACCCTTCGTCCCCACCCCTTTCAACAAATCAATAGACGAATAATCATGGACCCGGTTTTACTATCCCGTTTTCAATTCGCGTGGGTGATTGCCTTCCACATTTTGCTGCCCGCGTTCACTGTTGGATTAGCCAGTTTCGTAGCGCTGTTGGAGACCCTGCACTTCGTCACCGGCAAGGCGGTTTATCTACGCTTATCATTCTTCTGGACGAAAATATTTGCGGTTTCCTTCGGCATGGGTGTGGTGTCTGGCATTGTCATGCCGTTTCAATTCGGCACCAATTGGAGTCGCTTCTCCGATAGCACAGCAAATGTGATCGGACCGCCGCTCGCTTACGAAAGCTTAACGGCATTTTTTCTCGAAGCAGCATTTCTGGGCATTCTGCTCTTTGGCCGCAAGCGGGTGCCGCCATGGATACATTTATTATCCGCACTGATGGTCGCGGCCGGCACACTGTTTTCGTCCTTTTGGATTCTTGCCGTTAATAGTTGGATGCAAACGCCGGCCGGTTTCGAATTCATCGACGGCATGTTCTATCCCACCGATTGGTGGGCAGTCATATTCAATCCGTCATTTCCCTATCGCCTTACACACACGGTCAACGCGTTCTATATCACTACCGGGTTCGTCGTCGTTGGTGTCGCAGCCCACTACTTGCGCCATGAACGTCATCAAGAAGAAGCGAAGACCATGCTAACGATGACGTTAACCTTGCTCACGGTTCTCGTCCCACTGCAAATCCTATTGGGGGATCTACATGGTCTTAATACGCTTCAGCATCAACCCGTAAAAGTAGCCGCCATGGAAGGCAATTGGGAAACCCAAAGGCGCATGCCGGCGACGCTGTTTGCAATCCCCGATGAAAAAGCGGAACGAAATCATTTCGAAGTATCGATTCCCGCGATTGGAAGTCTTTACCTTACCCACGATATAGACGGCGAAGTGAAGGGACTGAAAAACTGGCCGCGAGAAGAGCGTCCGCCCGTCGCCATCGTATTCTTCGCCTTCCGCATCATGGTCGGCTTAGGCGTTCTCATGTTGCTGCTAATTTTATGGAGCTGGTTATTGCGATTTCGCAATGGCCTCTTCGAATCACGTCGCTTTTTACTGTTCTGCGTTTTCTTATTTCCAGCAGGATTCATTGCCGTAATAGCAGGCTGGACGACAACGGAGGTTGGCCGGCAACCGTGGCTCGTTTACAACCATATGCGCACTGCGGAAGGGGTATCACCGACGCTTACGGGCGGTAACGTATTTGCATCGTTCGTTATTTACGCGGCGGTATATCTGCTCGTGTTCGGCACAGGCATCGGTTTCTTAGTGAAGCTTGTGACCAAAGGACCGCAGCCGCTTCCGGAACCTAGGGAACCGGCACTGGATGAGCGCCCGGCGCGTCCATTATCGATTGCGAGCCATGAACAACAGAACGAAGCTATTCCTTAACATGCACTCTCGCTGTGAAATGCAATGCCGATTTAATTCGAAGGTACAAACCATATGATGCTTGATCTAGTACCGTTGTGGGCAGCGATCATTGCCGTCGGCGTTTTCATGTACGTATTGATGGAC
>Ga0157374_10003752_pt1 | contig 12770 bp, 21 predicted proteins | sample M25metaG_FD_115308 | JGI IMG/M metagenome (GOLD analysis project Ga0157374, IMG submission 115308) | Miscanthus rhizosphere microbial communities from Kellogg Biological Station, Michigan, USA - M2-5 metaG | ecosystem: Host-associated > Plants > Roots > Rhizosphere > Soil | place: USA: Michigan...
CCCATCTAAAATGAGTTGCTTTTGGCTTAATTCAACACCACTTGCTTGCTTAATTATCATAGAAAAAAGCTTTAATCGCCTCATTGTGTGAGTTGTTGTACTGAAATTAGATGTATATTCAGCCCCGTTTCCCTATGTGGGGACCCACCCATGAATAGGGGGGGCCAACGCTAGGATTACCCTCAACTGGCCAAAGACAGAGAATGACGATGGAGGAAGGCTGTACTAATGACAGACAATTAGGAAAGAAGATAAAGCTCTCGAAGGTATATTACCGTGAGTGAGTCTTATGTGATTCTTTAAAATTCAGGGTTCCTCTGCGGTCGTGCGTATCTTCTTTATTCTTTCACTCTCACTTTCCTGGGCAGTCGGCAGACAATTTACGAAATCGGCGCTAGTGATCGATCCCAGCAACTTCTTCGCCCCTTATTTCCTCGTCTATTTTATGACAAATTTGCTCATAACCTGCTACCCGGCCTTCTTGCTTTATAATTATTTGTGCAATGGAAGAACGTGTGGAGTCTCACACAGAGAGGCTGTAAAGGTCTTCCCCAAACCGTCTACACTTCGAGCATCTATATTGCTAACGCCATTTCTAGTGCTATGGACCGCTGCCAATTATACCATGAGCCAATCGCTGGGCCACATAAGCACGAGTGCTGCTCTTGTAATACGCAGCAGCGATGTGGCACTCGTCTACGTGCTGGGATTTCTTCTGCTGAGTGATACGTTTACACTTGTCAGGTCTGTAGCAGTGCTTCTGGCAGTAGCCGGCGTGGTAGTGACCGGACTGGATAAAGAGTTCGCTGGGAGTGCGGTTGGAGTAGCCTTAGTCATCGCCAGCTCACTGTTCGCCGCCACCTACAAAGTGCTCCTCAAGAAGGTGGTGGGGAATGCAACACTCGGGCAAGTCTCCCTTTTCATGTCCTCTATGGGGCTATTGAATCTGGTAGCTAACTCGGCTCCAGCTCTGGGAATGATTCAATCTGGCGTCGATCGAATGCAATTCAACAATGCGCCATGGACACCCATCATCTTATCTTCATGGCTGGCCTTGGGTAAGGTTTTTTACCCAGATGAATTAAAAGAACTTATCCATATCCCAGTAGAACCATTTCAATCCATTTTAGCCTTCAACTTCCTCACTAACTTCGGCATCGCCCTACTAGACCCGTTGGTGATTTCTATCGGAATGCTATGCGGCCTACCCTTGAGTGCTCTCATTGATATCGTGTTCCGTTCAAAGCCCGCTAGTCCAATGTTCGCAGTCGGCTCTGCCCTTATTTCTCTCTCGTTTATACTTATCGCTATGCCAGTCGCGCCACATGCGAGAGGCAGGCAAGGAGAGGAAGAAGAAAAGATAGAAGAAGTCTCTGTGCGACTGACAGACGCAACGGTCAGCGGATGATATATTTTTCTCTCGGGTGGGGTTTGTGTACTGCCCAGAATGATATCAAATTAATCGCTGTCGATAAACAGAACAACTACAACAACATTAATATTCCTCTTCGGTCTGGCAGTGTTGGTTCACGTGAGATAGTCAGTGAGGTTTCACACGAACAGTGTGTCCCGTTCCCGTGTTCCCAACGTCCATGTTCGGATGCAAAACGCTAGTTGAAATGCTGCCTATTTATCGAGCGCTTTCGTTATTCAGGACATAAGCGTAAACAGGTCCAGCGCTACCTAGTAAACTATATCACCGGTCTACTCGGTTAGCCGGTTCACAAAGATGGCCGGTTCGCTGGCGAAGCATATATTGATCTCTACACTCGTTGTGGCATCCATCGCCATCTCGTGGGCACTAGCCACTCAGTTTGCCAAATCTACCCTCAACTTGGACCCAAAGAGATTCTATGCGCCTTACTCACTGGTGTGGTTCAGTACCATTTTCATGCTTCTCTGCTACCCTGTCCACCTGCTCTACGACGTGTGGCGAAATAGCAAGAGTGTGAAGGATTCCATCCAGAGCTCGTCACAAATCTTCTCGTCCGATGAGAGTGGAACGTTTAAAATGAGGTGCACTGGGGATGAATAGAATTGGTGATGATGCGATCCTATTTAGCTCATTCTTCCTGAAAGAACTACCATTCGTCTTTCTATGGATTGCGGTTAGTTCATTAATGAGAGTTCAACATCCCTAACTCGGGAAGATTTTAGGCTAATTACTCCTATTCCCAGTCCCTTGGCCAGATCACGGCTAGTGCAGCTACTTCCATTATGAGCTCCAACATCGTGATGGTCTGGCTCTTGGGAATGTTGCTGCTTGGGGAGAAGTTCTCCTATCCTTGCGTGAGTGGCTCGAGTGGCAATATGATGTTCTCCAGGGTTAACATGCTGAGAATTTAAGCTGCTCGCTGTCATGTTCTCGGTAGCTGGTGTGCTGCTGATAAGCTGTGATAGCGAATTTGCTGGAAATCTTCTGGGGATTCTCCTCGTTGTGTTCTCAGCGCTTACAGCTGCTCTCTACAAGGTTACCTTCAACTATAGGCGTCATAAGTATAGTGATAACCGAGTTGTTATATATATTCCAGGGGTACTTGTGGGTTATCCGCACACCTCTTCCAGATCTATATCCCCAACAAATTTTATTCCCAACCTCAACGGCCTCCACTAGTCCTAGTCTATCACTCCATATTCTCCTGCGGTGGCCAATAGAGGGCAATCTTCTCGAGAATCCAATCGAAGTAGTCCATATCGAGTGACTTCACTTCTTGACGAACCATGAATTCGGCGAGATACGACTTCAGGAGATGACGGGCTGTTCCACGATGCTTCTTGTTACGCCACTTAGCTGACCCCCACATGCGCTCCACCTTCTGCGTGTTGGCTCCCGTTTCAGGGTCCCATCTCGACAATGAGACCCTCCCCACCGATCATCTTATCCGGCTTCAGCAGCATATGGTAGGCGCACACCTCTCTCATGTAGGCACTCCAGTCGATGGTGGCGTTGTTGCCGATGCCAAGCTCTCTCTCGCAAAACTTGACCGACGTCATCTCCCAAGTCCAGCAATAGATGAAGCGAATTGCCGTCACGAATGGAATGCGACTGTTCTCAAACCAGTTCCCGACACGCAATCGGACCTCACTCTTTGAACCAGGTCGACGACACTCTCGCGAAGTACACTTCCACACCACTCGGTCTTTGGTGAAGTAGAGAATCATCTCGTGTCCGCCCGGGCACACTCGTCGCTTCGGAAGAACACCCTTATCCTGGAGCAATTTGACGGATTCCTCCTCAGTAGTGGGCAGTTCGAAGAGCTTCATTGTTGTGTGTGTTGCGTCGAGTCAATCTTATTTCCGTTGCGATGGCAAGGGTGGGGCAGGAGAAAGCAAAGTTCTCCCCTCAGCTACTCACGTAAAAATATATGAAAACTTGCTAGAGAGGTGTGGTGTGCGGATAACCCACAAGTACCATTCCAGGTGCTGTTCAAGCGAATTAATGGAAACGCCACCCTCGGACAAGTCTCTCTCTTCATGAGCGGACTCGGAGCTCTAAACTTAATAGTGAACTTCATCCCAACGGCAATCCTCGTGTACACTGACATAGATCACATCGAATTCGCATATATCCCATGGTTCCCGCTGTTGGGCTCGTGCATACTTCACCTGTTCTTCAACTTCTTTATTAACTTCGGAATCGCCCTCTTAAGCCCGCTCGTCATCTCAGTGGGCATGCTTTGTGGGATCCCACTCAGCACCGCCGTAGATGTTCTATTTCGTCACCTAGCCCCGACCCCCTTATTTTTGAGCGGCTCTGGCCTGATCATTGTTTCTTTTATCCTGGTTGCATTCTCAGTCAGCGAGGTAACCAGAAGGGCAACAAGTAACCGGCAGAATAAAGATGGAGTGTGAATAATGCAAGACTAAGGCATGTTTGTCATTACTTTCCAGGTTAGGCACTATTTTCACATTGTATGCATGATGGACGATTACTGCTGTGAACAGTTGCCTTGTGGATTAGGATTTAAAAAGTAGAATTCGAATTTCCGCCCACATTACGCCTTCTGTTAAACGTCCTAAATTGTCCCGACGAAACCAGTGAACTCCCGCAAAAGCTTTAAGCACTACTTGGACTCTTTGAACAACATCAACAGAAGCAAAGATGATGCGTGCAGGACAAGCCCCCATAATAGTGCTCAGTCAGTCGACGCAGCGTGAATCTGGGCCACGAGTTCAAGTGCAGAACATCCAGTCAGCGAAGGTTAGTATCGGGCCTGGGGTGAGCTTGGGCTTTGTATATCTCTCCTTTTCAGATGGTTGCTGATGTAATCCGAACGTCCCTCGGTCCGCGTGCCATGCTCAAGATGTTGATGGATCCTATGGGTGGAATAGTGTTGACCAACGACGGAAATGCCATTCTTCGTGAGATCACCGTGAAGCATCCAGCAGCCAAGACAATCATCGAAATCTCTCGAACTCAGGATGAGGAGACCGGCGATGGGACGACTTCTGTCATTGTGCTTGCCGGTGAGTGAATTATTGGGAAGTCAATTGCAAGGGATTGAATGAAAACATTCTGCATTTCAGGAGAGGTACTTGGACAGGCGGAGCAATTTCTCCATCAGAGCATACATCCTACGGTGATTATCAAAGCCTATCGTCTCGCTCTCGAGGATATGATCAGTTGGGCGGAGGAGAAGTTCAGTAAGCCTGTCGACGTTACGGATGAGACCCAGCTGGCGACGGTGGTGAAGTCATGTCTCGGAACCAAGATGCTCTCTAATCACATGGATCTGGCTGTATGTTAGTCTGTAGCGTCTGTTTAGGGATGCATTCGATTATCATGTTTATTTCCATTCCAGGTGCGTATCGCGTTGGATGCTGTGAAGACTATCGATGTGAAGAAGAATGACCATCGCGAGATCGATATCAAGCGCTATTGCAGAATTGAGAAGATTCCGGGCGGGATGATTGAGGACAGTCAGGTGGTGAAGGGGGTCGTACTGAATAAGGTTTGTGGGTTGCGATCGCATATCTCTTTTCTCATTCCTTGTTCCCTTTAGGACGTGGTCCATCCGAAGATGAAGCGAAAGATTGAAAAGCCGCGAGTCCTACTTCTCGATTGTGCTATGGAATACCAGAAGGGTGAGAGCCAAACTTCACTGGAGATCATGCGTGAACAGGACTTCTCGAAGGTGCTTGAGCAGGTTTGTGTCTTAGTTTATGGCAAAAGATGGGAAGATTGTAAATTATCTCTACTGTATTCTAGGAGGAGAATGCCATTCGAAAGATGTGTGAAGCGATTATCAGTCTCAAGCCAGATCTCGTGATCACGGAGAAGGGAATCTCTGACCTCGCCCAACACTTCCTCAATAAGGCTGGCATTACGGCTCTGCGAAGAGTGAAGAAGACTGACAACAATAGGATGGCTCGGTGAGTTAGATAGATATCGTACTTTATTCGGTAGCACTAGTGTAATCTGCATTATTTAAGTGTCACCGGCGCCAGAATTCTCAATGATACCACAGACTTGCACGAGGATGATGTCGGCACTCAGGCGGATCTGTTCGAGGTGAAGAAGATTGGAGATGAGTACTTTGCCTACCTCACGTCGGAGAAGAGCACTGCGGTGACGGTAGTTCTACGTGGCCCTTCGAAGGATATTATCAACGAGGCTGACCGAAACATCCAGGATGCATTGGGCTGTGTGCGGAATGTGCTTCTCAATCCTCGAGTCGTGCCCGGTGGTGGTGCTCTGGAAATGGCTTTGTCTCACGTATGTCTCTTAACTTCTTGTCTATCCATTTTTCTCTTGATATATGGTACACTTATATAGGCGCTAGATGAGAAGAGCAAATCTATCGAAGGAGTCAAGCAGTGGCCCTATCAGGCATTGGCACGCGCTCTGGAGGTGATTCCCCGTACACTTATTCAAAATGCCGGAGCTTCTACCCTGCGACAGCTTATTGCTCTACGTGCCAAGCATGCCCAGTCGGAAGAGTTCTGGACCTGGGGAGTTGATGGCGAGACTGGTGAGTAGTTTGATGGGCTTTTCTGTGGTCTCCATCTAATTTACTAAGAGGATTTCAGGCGAGCTGGCCGACATGAAGGAGCTGAATATCTGGGATCCTCTCTCTGTGCGCATCCAAGTCCTTAAAACCGCTGTTGAGACTGCTGTCATGTTGCTGCGAATCGACGACATCGTGAGTGGGACCAAGAAGAGGGGTGCCGAAGATGGTGGTGGAGGAATGCAACAGGGACCGTCCTTCCAGCCAGGCGAAAACTGATCAGAGCGATTGAGGAAATCTGGTTGAGATGTCGTGACGCTTTAGCTTTGTTGACGTGGGAATAAACAAGTTGCTTTGACTAGTAATGCATGGGTTTATAGAAATTATGCTTGCAATTAGTCCTAAAAGCAGCAAAATGATAGAGGTCCTATTAGGTGTCACTATGGTGGGGTGTCTTTATGTTACTATTACTCTGCCCAATCTTTTGCCATAAAAAATGCCAGATGTGACAAATCGACGCTACTTGTCTCTGTAAATCCATATTGAATTCGCTTTTCTCTTCTTTGAGATTTGCCATTTGTCTCAATCTAATCTAGTTGAATTGAGTTGCCGCTAAGTGGATTTTGATTACTACATGTAATACTGCATTCAGTTCATATAGAAGATCTGCTCAAAGTTATCTCATTCCAAATATGGATTCTTCCTGCAGTGGAAGCCGGCTTTGCGAGCTGTATCTGAAAGACGTGCTTACTTTCCTCTCACGAAAAATTGCCTACGAGTGTCGCCCAGTGAGCCATCACCTAGAATCACCATCAGGAGATTTCCGCTGGCCAGACTGCCTCGCATCTCTTTAATTTCTGCAGATTGAAGGGGTTGAGTGAGTACATTGGAGAGAGCCAACCCAATAAGGTATTGCCTATAGTTCTACCGAGGGACTGCTGTTTCGAATTAAGGGTTCGCTTGCCATAGATATACAATCGCTGTGCATACAGATTTTTCAGGAGCTAGCCATCTGCCTAGTAGGCCAGTTGATTGTCCCAGATTCCCCAAATGAGATGGCGGTGAGGTTTGAACTTGATACGATCTACTCCAACTCTCTGTATCACACCTTCTTCGTGGAGTATATAAACAAAATCGAAAACGTGGAGACAGCTTTCAACCTTCTCCATCTGCTCCAGCACCTCAACAACTCAGCGATCATTACGATAAGCAGACAAAATACTATTGAGCGCATCAATCCGGTCGCCATTCGTGCAATGAAGTCCTACTGCAACGTAGCAATATATCTAATCTTCAAACCCTAGGATTGTAACAGACCTGTACGAATACACAGAAATAAATCCAGGAGAGTGGAGATTCCTTTAAACCTCTAGGCTTATCACTAGGAACTACCACTACATATTTCGTTTAGTCCCACCTTTTATTCCAACGTCAAGAAGGGAAGAAGGCTTGAGTCTGCAAGAGGAAGCGTGACTATAAACATGTACACATACACACATAGTATGAACCCGTTACGCGTGCTTAACATAAAGACTGCATTCGATCTCGAAATTCTCTCGAATATTCTGTATGTCTGTATGTATTTAAGCTTTACTATTCTGAGGCAAAAATGAGTGGTATCATGCTCAAGCATTCTTCATAATAATTTCCTATCAGAGACATCTAAATCACAATACACTTATACCATACTCCCACTCACTAAAGCAAATCCGAAACAACCTACACTCTATCGACAGCAAAATGATGGACGCACTGCAGAAGCACATTCGGCATGCCCTTCTCTTCCTCTATCATCGAGACAAAGATATCAGCGCTGGTAAAGCAAGCAATGAGTTGCAGAATGTCTATGTCATCAATATCGCTAACCGTATGCGAACTTTCGAAACAACCTGATATGAGGATAGACGGTTCTGCAGCTAGGTGCTGTGTTTGACTGTTAGCACGTTTTCGAAGAGCTTCGAAGAAGTATGGTCTTTAGCTCGGGACACCTCCCTTCGCGATCATATAGCGCAGAGCGGGAAGTCCAAAGTGCAAGATCACGCACATTGAAGATGAGGAAACCCTGCTGGGGAGACAGCTCTTTTGCAAGCCATTTAAGTCCTTCTAGTCCCAACTTCAGACAGCCAATTTCTATGCGTTGTATGTGCCATAGAAGGTGTGCTTAAATTCCAACTATAAACTCTACTTATCTACTAACTCTCCTACCTCCTACCTATATGGAGAATGTTGGTTTCGGTCGGTGAACTTTCACAAACTAGGATATACTGGCGCACTTCACCTGCCCGACGTAAGGAGAAGCTAAACTTAGCCTGAAAATGGCAACGCGGCAGTCCCTGGATTTTGTAGCTTTCCTTAATAAAAATGGGCTGATATGGTTGAAGAGGGTAGATTTCCTTAAATAAGACCAATAAAAAATATAGCTGAGGAGATGTATTCTAATTTGATCACCGAGAAGCTGCTCTGACACGTCTCGAAACAAGGAGCGTCAACCCACCGCTTACACGTTGTGACCATAGAAGGAAGCAAACGGCAAGTAGAGTGCCGATGCTCTACCGTGTTTTTTGCGATCTTGCAGTCGCAATCTCTCTTGTACAAAGCTGATATTTTCCTGGTTTCGCTGTAATTTATGGAGTCTCGATCGGAATAAAAGAACTCCAGTTCGTTGAGACGGTGTCGGGGTAAGATGTGCTTCCTTCCTTTCTCCACCATATTTCGCAATTGGAATGAAATGCATTCAATCAGATCGATATCTTCAGAACGAAGAAACTTTAATGCATCCAGACACAAGGGTTCTCCGACTTCAATTAACTTATTCATCATTGTCCAGGAATATTTTCATATCTTTGTATGATAGTATATGCATACGGATGCGGTACTCAAGAAAGCTTAGTATGATTCCATGCGGGACCAAATAATCAAATGCTGTGGCCACTCTCATAACATATATGTGAGACCGTGTAATATCATGAAAGGCACACGAAGATGGCTAGTGATATGTGCAATCTGATCAGATTGATTAACGAGATACAAAGCAGATCTATTAGGCGTTTTGACTATTGATCACTGGAGCTGGATCAATTGGAGCTTACCCGAGAATCAAGGCATGACATTTCACTTAGGACTGGATAAAAATCAAGTAAGGTGCTAAATTTTCAAGCTTATGACCCAAACAAGCCAAAGTCCACAGCCAAACTCTCCTCGAAATGTTCTCTTTTGCCGCGTACATGCTTCTAATAAGCATCCAGTAAGCCGAAGGCAGCAACTAGCAGAGCTTCATGGGTCTTTTTGACATTATTTTCGAAGCGTCCTCGGTTTGCACGAGGATGCAATTAATCCCTAACCTCAATCCCTATTTCCCTCTATATCTACCGTCAATTTCACCACAGACATTCACCCGACAACAAGAGAGATGTGCTATTCATGCGGGCCTGCCTTCTTCAACAGCGAAATACCGAGCGGTTTTAGGGCTGAATGCGTGAGGATGAAGCCGAGCATCCGGAGTGTGACTACTATAGGCAAAATTTGGGCGAAGCTGGACCCGCAAGAGAAGGCAATTCAATGGCAATTGTGCACGGGTAATTATTCGTGTTGATCTTTCCCAACCATCCAAACATATAATAAATACGATTAAGATCCCTTTCCGGAGATCCAAGAATCCATAGAAGAGCTTCGTGATGCTTCGTTCAAGGAGGCCTACGAGAATTACAAGTCTGATTCCAAAGCTCATTCTGCTGTCACTAGGATGAAGGCGAAGAGGAAGAAGTTCGAGTGACTCTTTATAGATGCAGCTCTATTGTTCATTCCCAAGTTGACTTCTTATTAAATCTTACAGTCCATCTCCTTCGTGTCCTGCCTATATCGTGACGATTCAAATGTATGGCATAGATATTCGCTATGTGATACGGCTTATCTTTATACATTTGGATGCTGGGCTGAATGTGATAGTGAAACGCCATTGAGTGTCGATTCATAAAGTTGCCTACTTTTCAGCATTTGGCTTCCGTGGAGTTGATTATAAGGCAATGGGTTATCTCTGTTTTTCCCATTCCACTGTTTCCGATAGTTTCAGAGCACCCCAGAGTGGATGATAGAGGCTAATCTATTTCTCAAGCTATTAGTCTCTTTAAAGTTCGTTTCCTGCAATTGGCGTTCTGCTTTAGTGAGATAAAAAGCTCTGACTCACAAAATCGGGAACTATCTTCTTATACATTTACAGTTTACACTCTGTATATAGTATGGCTACCATTTGATTAGGTTGATTGTACATCGCTCAACACTTCATCTATAGGGGGAATGGATGTTGCCACTACTACATTTGCGAAGTCGGCAGACGAAGCAGTAGGTACCGATGACGAGGCGACACGAGGGACACGAGCTAAAAATGCTGCAGTTCGTAGCTCAATGCAATTGCCACTTATTTTTGCAACAGTGTTATTATAGAAGCAGCCAATGAAGTCCACGTCGGATTCTCGATTCTCAGGCTATTCCGGCAACAACACCCCCGGCGAACACCTCGCTACTCCGAGGAGGGATATAGGTAAAATACCGCTGGAGTTGGAGTGGAGTTTTACCATTTTGCCCATTGGTTTTAGTGGGAAATGCAAGCGAGGGAGATAGCCCAGAAGAGAGGGAGCTTAAATACGGAGCTGTGCATGTCATCTACCTATTCGTCCCAGTCTCGATTTGCATGGCGATGGTGGTGTTCACTATGTCAACGATCGGCTACTACAGCCGGAACGATGGAGTTTACCTGTAATATACTCCCATAGATATATCTCCATATACTCCCGATCTTGATTAATATCCATTAAGCGCCTACACTCCATTCACAGGAAAGGCCGACGGGCCGGGAGAACTGCTTGCGATGTCGGTTGGGAACGCGCTTGTGCTGATAGCGGTCGTGGCGGTAATGACCTTCGTCCTTATAGGTGAGGAGCACGGGATTACTCCACCGGAGTATGTAGGAGGAAGATGAGATTCGACTTTAGGGCTCTATAAATACCGCTTCTACCGGGTCATCCACGGCTGGCTCATAGTTAGTTCGGAGTTCGTATTATTAAGCTCTCCTAAGACAGATGAACTATTCAGCTCAGCAGCCTCATGCTTCTATCGCTGTTCACCACTCTCTACTTACAGTATGGATTAAATCCTCCTTGTGTAAAGCGACATGAATGGGAATTTAGGGCAGTCTTCAAAAACTTTAACATTCCAGTCGACTCGCTCACCATCGCCTTCGTGGTGTGGAACTATGCGTGTCTGGGCATGCTGTGCATACACTGGAAGGGCTCGCTCCTATTGCAACAGTTCTACTTGATCATGATGTCCGCTCTGATGGCACTCACCTTCATTAAGTACCTGCCTGAGTGGACGGTGTGGACTGTGCTGACTGCGCTATCGATATGGGATTTGGTGGCTGTGCTATGCCCCAAGGGTCCACTGAGGATTTTAGTTGAGACAGCCCAGGAAAGGAACGAGCCTCTTTTCCCAGCACTCATATATTCATGTAAGCCATTCTCAATAAGTGGAACATCCCAAACTCCCAACTCAACTAGTGTAACTCATTAGCTGGCGTGCTGTATCTCTACTTCATCCTCACACAACCACCCGAGCAGGCAAATGACAATGGTACTTCGTCCACCACTGGACTACTGAATCGTCGGGACTCTTCTCCTTCGACATCCGCAGAAGACCAGAGAGGTGGTCGGGGAGGAGAAGGCCCAAGTATACCGTCCACATCCAGCGAGCAGACGGGTGGGCGGTATGCCCCAATGAGGAAGAAGGTCACTGGCAGAAGTAACATTACCACGGCACCTATGAGATACCTCGTTTCACTCTAAAGTTTATGTTTCTAGTGGCTGGCAACAACAGCGTTATTCTAAGTGCTGCAGATGGACCATCCACTTCAGCCCATCCATCCCATTCCCAATCCCAATCCACTGGGGCGATAGGGACTACGGGGCCTGATGCACCAGAGGTGGAGGAGAGTACGTAGCTGGGTAGACCGAAAATTTTCATTGCATGATGAATAAATTTGTAGGTGGGATCAAACTCGGACTTGGAGACTTCATCTTCTACAGTGTGCTTGTCGGGAAAGCGAGCAGCTACGGAGACTGGAACACGACAATCGCGTGCTACGTTGCCATACTTATCGTGAGCCATAGCCTTCCATTTCATAGGTGATATATATCTCGACTTAAGGGTCTCGCCTTCACTCTCATGTTATTGGCGCTGTTCCGGAAGGCACTGCCCGCCCTGCCTATCTCAATCACCGCTGGTATTGTCTTCTACTTCGCCACACGCGGTCTAATCACCCCTTTCACATCCAACATATCGATGAATCAGTATTTATTGTGAAGTCGAGAAAGTGTTTATGCTTTGCTATCTTTCATTTCCTCCTGTCCTGCAGACCTGAAAATAAATAGTAAGTGGATAAGCAAGGGTAGGTGGAGTCAATCAATGTACAGAGGCCGAGAAGGCACCGATCTCAAGACGGGGTCCATAGAAGAGACGTCGGTAGAGAATCTAGAGGGCGAGGTAATGAGTACCTTCCTTCATACACATACTTCTCGGGCTGAGGAAGAGATAGCAACGCTCAAGATTTAAAGAGAGCCAAATATCTGTGTGGTGTCTGGTCACGACTTGTAGCATATTTTCAGGAACATTTACACTGACATAAATACAGAAGATCCAAACTGCAACGATCAAAGCGTAATATCCATATAAACAACGATACGCGGATCAGCCTGCGCCCTGAACTCTAAGCGGTCACGAAATGTGACGGTGAAACGCCTTCCCGAGTGCCGATTCGTGAAGCTGTGTTCC
>Ga0157374_10003753_pt1 | contig 12765 bp, 8 predicted proteins | sample M25metaG_FD_115308 | JGI IMG/M metagenome (GOLD analysis project Ga0157374, IMG submission 115308) | Miscanthus rhizosphere microbial communities from Kellogg Biological Station, Michigan, USA - M2-5 metaG | ecosystem: Host-associated > Plants > Roots > Rhizosphere > Soil | place: USA: Michigan...
GCCGTTATTCGGCGGCCTGGCGGGAGATAACGGTTACCCCGTCACGTTCGGTCGCCACTAATCCTGTTCCATCGGTCGACATATAACGCTTGGCGCTGTCGAAGTTTGCCGGCATTTCGGCGGCAACGCCATCGGCAGGCACCGCGCTACGACGACGCCCACCGAGGGCACCCCAGATCGAACCAAAAACCCAGCTGACCCAACCGGCGACCGATTTGATCTGGCCCCAGATCACATGCGGGGCCGTGAGCATCACCGGCACCATGATCAGGGTGAGGGCAGTCGACACGAAGAGGCCCGAAACCAACGCCGCCGAAAGGTGCACGAACCAGCCGCCGGCGAGACCACCAACGGTGATTTCACGCCGGATGAAGTCGAACTCGACGTTGAGCGCCATCGGAATGACGCCCAGCGCCGTCACGGTGGCGGTCAGCAGCACCGGCCGCACGCGCTGGGCGGCGGTGATGAGCATGGCCTTCACCGGTTCGACATGGTCGTCGCGACGGTAGTGGTTGTAGGTATCGATCAGCACGATGCCGTTCTTCACCACGATACCGGCAAGGGCGACGATGCCCAGGCCCGTCATGATGAAGGAGAACGTCATGTTGAGCAGATGGAGGCCCAGCATCACGCCCGCCAGCGACATTGCAACGGTCGTGAGCGTCACCAGCACCTGGTAGAAGCTGTTGTACTCGAGCAGCAGCACCAGGAAGATGATGAAGATAACCGCGGCAAAGGCTTTGACCAGGAACGCGCCGGTCTCGGCGTTTTGCTGGTCGGCGCCGGCGTAGACAATCTTGACGTCGGCCGGCCAGGTCTGGGTGGCTTCCCACGTCTTGATCTGGGTGATCTTCTTGTCCGCTGCGGCACCGTTGGTGAGGTTGGCGGCGACGTTCATGATGTAGACGCCGTTGCGCCGCTCGATGCTCGCAACCTTGGGGATTGCCGTCCGCTTGATGAAGTTGCTGACCGGCACCAGGCCTTGCGTCGTCGCAATGCGCAACGTGTCAAGCCCGGCAAAGCTCCGCTGTGCTTCCGGCAGACGCGCCCGGATGTCGAGCTCGTCGGTCGAGTCGTCCGGACGATAGGTGCCGAGCTTCACGCCCTGGGTGATCAACTGCACATAGGGGCTCAGTTCGCGCACGCCGATGCCGTACTTTGCGGCCTCGACGCGATCGATCGTCACCTGCCAGTCGATGCCGGGCGCCGGACGGCCGTCTTCGGCATCGATCGTGTCGCCGAGGTCGTGGTCGATATAGTTCCGGAGCTTGGCCACGGTCGGCGCAAGGTCGTCATAGCTGGTCGACTCGACCCGCATGTTGATGGCCTTGCCGGCCGGCGGCCCATTTTCCTGGGCCGCAATCTGGACGTCGATGCCCGGGATGTCTTTCACCCGGTCACGGATGTTCTGGAAGATGTCCTCGGCCTTGATGCGATCGTTCCACGGCAGCAACTGCAGTTGGAACTGTCCGATGGTGTTGGGCGGCGGCGGCGACGAGCCGAAGCTGCTCTGGTCACCGGTGAACGTCATCACCGAGTCCTGAATGCCCTTCACCTGCAGGACCTGGTCTTCGACCTTCACCAGGAGATCACGCTTTTGGATCGGCGAGAAATTGCCGATGGCGACGACGTTGACCGTGCCGAACTCTGCCTCCGACGGCGGGAACGAGACCACGCCCGGCGGATGCGCAAAGGCAAAGATCGCAATGACGATGCCGAAGCCGACCAACAGGGTGGGCAGCGGCCAATGCAGCAGATGCGCGAGGAAGCGCACATAGTGCCCGGAGAAGCCCTGGACCTTCTTGAGGTCGAACTTGTCCGGATACATCACGACGTCGGCGGCTTCCTTCTCCTTTTCGTCGACGTGGGTGCGTGCGATGAGCCCGCCGATCACCGGCATAAAGATCAGTGCCGAGAGCAGCGATGCGCACATCACCACAATCACGATGATCGGGAGATAGCTCATGAACTTGCCGATGATGCCCGGCCAGAAGAGCAGGGGGATGAACGCGCCCAGCGTCGTGAAGGTCGCCGAAACCACCGGCACGAACATCTTGCGCGCCGCCAGAATGAACGCTTCTCGCTTGGGCACGCCCTCCGCGATCTTTCGCTCGGCGTATTCGACAACCACAATGGGATCGTCGACCAGAACGCCCACCGCGAGCACAAGCCCGAACATGATCATCATGTTGACGGTCATGCCGAGCATCTGCACGACGAGGAAGGCGATCATGAAGGAGATCGGAATCGAGGTGCCGATCATGAGCGCGGGACGAATGCCGAGGGTCGCCACGCAGGTGATCATCACCAGCGCCACGGCGGTCAGCACCGCAGCCTCGAGCGACTTGTAGAGGCTCTTGGTCGAGTCTGCCTGGTCGGTCAGGAACGAATGATCGATGCCCTGCGGCCAGGCCTTGGTGAAGTCCTCGGTGGTTTTGCGCACCTGGTCCGATAGATTGATGACGTTGGTGCCGATCTTCTTGACGACGCCGAGCGTGATGGCCGGCTTGCCGTTAACGTGCGCATAGCTGGTCGGATCGGCAAAGGTGCGCGAGATCGTCGCCACGTCGCCAAAGGTGACCACGGTATTGCCGTCGGTCTTGAGCGGCAGCGTGAACACATCGACGGGGCTGGTGATGACGCCCGGAACCTGGATGTTGAACGAGCCGCGGCCGGTATCGAGCGTGCCGCCCGGAACGATGATGTTGTTCTTGGCGAGCGCATCGAACAACTGCGATGAGGTCAGCCCATAGGTATCGAGCTTGGCGGCATCCACCGTCACCTGCAGGATTTCATCGCGGGTGCCGGAGATCGTCACACTCTGGACGTCAGGGATGCTCTCGAGCTCGGTCTTGAGGTCCTTGGCGTGCTGCACGAGCGTGTGCTCGGGCACGTCACCGAACAGGGCGACGTTGATCGAGGGGAAGTTCGAGAACGAGATCGGCGTGATGGTCGTTGCCGTGGCGTCGGAGGGCAGCAGCGAAGCGATGCCGTCGAGCTTGGCGCGGATGTCGGTCTCAGCCTTGTCCTTATTGGCCGTGGCGTTGAACTCAAGCATGATCGCCGAGTAGCCCAGGGTCGAGGTCGACGTAATGTTGTCGAGGTTGTCGAGGTCCTTGAGCTTGTCTTCGATCGGCTTGCTGATCAGCCGCTCCACGTCCTGCGGCGACACGCCCGTGTCGCTGGTGGCGACGTAGAAATACGGGATATCGATCGCCGGAAAGCTTTCCTTCGGCAGCGTCATATACGAATACACGCCGCCGATGAGCAGGATCACCATGATGGTGAGCACTGCCCGCGGAATGCGCAGGATACGTTCGATAAAGTCTCTCATGACTGCGCCCCCGTGGTGTCGGCTGCCGGCTTGGCTTCATTCTTGCTCGTCGCCTGAACTGCCTTGACAATATCGCCCGGCTTGACGAACTCCTGTCCGACGGTGATCACGTCGACCTTCAGCGGCAAGCCCGTTACGTACATCCCCTCGCGCGCGTCCTGCACGATGGTCACCGGATAGAATACGACCTTGCCGTTATCGACGGCCCGCACGCCCATGGTGCCGCTGTCGTCGAGCGTCAGCACCGATTGCGGCAGCAACTGCGCGGGCAAGGTGCCCACATTGACGCTTGCCGTTGCGGTGAGGCCCGCCGGCACCTTGTTGCCCGGATTGGGCATCTCGATCTCCGCCGGGAAAGCGCGCGTCACCGGGTCGGCGACGGACGAGACATAGGTCACCTTGCCTTGCAGCGTATCGCCGGTGACCGTGGTCACCGAAGCCGAAAGGCCGGTCTTGGCATAGTTGATCTTGGACTCCGGCACCGATGCGGCAAACACGATCGGGTCGAGCTGGACGATGGTGGCGCAGGTAGCGATGCCGGCCGCCGGGGCCATGGCCGAGCCCACCGTCGCGATCGGATCCTGCACGACGCCGCCGATCTTTGCGAGGACCTTGGCGCGACCGAGTTCGGTCGTGGCGTTATCGACTGCCGCTTGCGCCGAGGCAACCGACGCCTTGGCGGCGGACAAAGACACGCCCAAGGCGCGCTCGCTATTGGGCGTCGCCAGCCCTTTGGCGCGCAATTCGACGTTGGTGTCATAATCAGCCTGGGCCTGAGCCACATTGGCATTGGCCTGTGCCAATCCTGCCTGGGCCTGGGCCACAGCGGCCTGCCGCGTCTCGGGATCGAGCGTGCACAGCAAGTCCCCCACCTTGACGGTCTGGCCCTTGACGACGCTGACGCTGGCAACCGTGCCGGAAGTCTCGGCCATCGCCGTGAGTGTCGTCTTGGCCTTGGTTTGGCCGCGCAACGGCACATTGATCGGCATCGCCTGAGCGACGAAGGTGGTCACCTCGACCGACCGCACCGGGGTGCTGCCTTGCGTCGCGGCTTCGCGCTGGGCAATGGTCAGCGACGGATCGACGGTTTCGCCGCCCGTCGGCTCATGCACCGCGTTATCGTCGGCAGATGCCGTATCTGTGGTGTGAAGGACAGCCGCGACAACCGGCTTTTCGCCCTTGCCGGGACCCTGGCCGCCTTGCACGAACGTGCCGGTGCCGAGCCATACGCCGAAAATGATCACGATGACCAAGGCGGCGCCGTAAGAATATAATGCGCGCATTTAGAAAGTGCCCCTACTCTGCCGCATGCGCAGCAGCCGCATCGGGCCGAGCCAGCGCAATCAGTTCGCCCATGTGGGCTTGGATATAGTCACGTGCAACCGCCATACAAGTGCGGCCGTAGCTGATCACCCATGCGTCGCCTGGATGACTATGGTTCTCTGCCAGTTCACAGAGTTCATTCATCGCCTCATCGAGCGTTGCCAGCCGTTCCTTTAGTCGCGCTTCGACTAGTGAGGCCGGCAATTCCGATGCAAACCGAGCGAATAGCAAAAATTCGCTGCGGAACTCGTCGTCACCGAGTTTTTCAAACAATGATGCTATGAAGGCTTGCCTGCCGGCCGCGGTGATCAAGTAGACCTTCTTGGCAGGCTTGCCGTCTTGCTGCTCAACGTGGCTGGTCACGAGGTTTTCGGCCTCGAGTTTGGCTAGCGCCGGATAAATCGAGCCGAAGCTGGCATCGACGAAGTAGGAATATTCCCCTTCCACCGACAGCTTTCGGATCTCGTAGCCCGTGGCCTCACCGTCATAAAGGATGGCAAGGCAGATGGTTCTGACATTCATGGCACACGTCCTGAGCTATGCGCGGCCGAGATATTCCCGACCAGCATATGCTCGCCGTATATATGCCAAATGTTAATGTTGCAAGATGTTGCGACGCATGGATGCCATGACGCAGTTAATGCGGCGTTGCATGCTGTCGGAAATGTGTCAGCGGGATCAGCCGATTAGGCGATGCATCTCACCTGCTGCGGCGAGCGCAAGCTCCCCGCTGGCCGCCGCCACGAAGAATGGGTTGAGATAGTTGCGGCCGGCATTGCCATAGCGGAGCGGCTGTCCATCGAGCGTCAAGACGGCGCCGCCGGCGGCCTCAAGCACCGCCTGGCCCGCCGCGGTGTCCCATTCGCTGGTCGGCGTGAAGCGGGGATAAAGCTGGGCGTCGCCCTGCGCCAGCAAGCAAAACTTCAGGGACGACCCAACCGAAACGTCCTCGGCAACGTTCATGGTCTCGCACAGCGCGGTCAGGGCTGCATGGCCATGCGACCGGCTGGCAACGATCCGCACCGGGCCGGCAAGGTCGACCTGGATGGCACGTTTTTCGGTCGGCGCGCCGTCAACGATCTGGAATGCGAAGGCACCATCCGGCCCGCCGGAAAACGCCAGGCCGGTCGCCGGCGCCAGCACCACGCCAAGCACGGGCCGGCCATCCTCGATCAAAGCAATATTGACGGTGAACTCGCCGTTGCGCTTCAGAAACTCCTTGGTGCCGTCGAGCGGATCGACGACGAAAAAGCGATTGCCGAGCACCGGAATATGCCCCGCCGCAGCGCTCTCCTCCGCCAGCACCGGAATGCCCGTTGTGGCAAGGTACTTCAGGATTTCGGTTTCTGCTCGGGCGTCCGCCTCGGTGACTGGCGAACCGTCGGCCTTATGTTCGGCAACGATCGGCCGGCTGTAGACGTCCATGATGGCATTCGCTGCGGCAATCGATGCCGTCATCATGATGTCGAGAAGGGGAGCGGTCATTCTTGGCCTGGGCTGCAGTTGTGATGTTGAGCCGTCACGACCGTGGCGGCCTGTCTGGTTCAGATATAGTCGCCCCGGCGGATCCGTGCGCAAAACCACGCCGGTTTACGCGCGGATCGGCGGCGCCGCAACCGCCGATCCGCTGCTGCCGGTTTGGAGCAGCCGCTGATATAGTCCCGCATAGGCAGCCCCCATGGCATCCGCGGTGAAAAGCTGCTCGTAGCGCTGCCGTGCTGCGTCTCCCATTTCCGACGCCCGGCGACGATCCTCCCAAAGCCGCCGCATGGCTGCCGCGAGTGCCTCGGCATTTGCCGGTGGCACCACCAGGCCCGTTTCGCCATCGATATTGACGTAGCTCGTACCGGTGCCGAGCTCGCAGGAAATCATCGGCCGTCCGGCCATCGCCGCCTCGAGCAGTGCCACCCCGAAGGCTTCCGATCTCAGGTGCGAGGGAAACACGAACCCGAGGCAGGACTCCAGCAACGCCAGCTTATCGGCGTCGTCGACTTTGCCAAGCAGGTGGACATTGCCGAGCCGCCGCCGGGCGATCATGGCTGCCAGATCCCCGGTGCGCTCGCCGCCGCCAGCAATGGCGACCGGAAATCCGGTCGCGGCCGCCGCCTCGATCAGGAAGTCGAGGCCCTTGTAGTAACGGGTGTTGCCGACGAACAGGAAAAATGTCGGACCCAGCCGATTGCGCCATTTGGCGATGAGCTCGGGCAGGGCGGCGGCTCTCTTGTCGTCTATGCCGATCGGGATGATGTCGATCTTGTCCGAAAAGCGGCCAAGGGTCAGGCTCGTCGCCAGATAATTGGGGGAGGTGGCAACGATCCGCGTCACCCGGTTGAGAAAGGCGAGCATAAGCGGGCGATAGAGGTGGAGCAGACGCTGCTGCCGCACGACGTCGGAATGGTAGGTGACGACGCTGGGCTTTTGCACCCGGAGCGCCAGGTGGGCGACATCCATCATCGGCCAGGGGAAGTGATAGTGGATGATGTCCGCGTCCCTCGCCATCCGGGCAAACATGCCTATGGCCGAGAACGACAGGCCGGTAGAGGCGATGTGGAGATCGAGCTTCGCCTTTTGCGCGAAATGATTGCCCACCATGATCGAGTTTTCCTCAGGCCTCGCGCTCAGCGACAGCACGCGGGTTTCCACTCCGTACGGTTCGGTGGTGCGGGCGATCTGGGAAATGACCTGTTCGATCCCGCCATAGGTGTCGGGCAGGTAGGTCTTGTAGAAATGCAAAACCCTGGTCATCCGGGCCCTGGCATCAGGCGTGTGGTCAATGAGGGGGCCGGGCGCCGCCAGTCTCGCAACTGCAGTCTCCTTGATGACGGCGCGACCGAACCGAGGGGCGGCGACCCGCAACCTTGCCCGCCGATCCCGACGAGGTTGGGCGGCGGCTGCCATCCAGTACTGAATTGCATTCCGCGTCAAATCGTCAAGCGTCGCGCCGTGACCGAGTTTGGCTATGCCCAATAGGGCTCGCCGGCAAAGCGGTGTTCCGCAAGATAATCCTCGTCGAGCTCCACCCCGAGCCCGGGCGCTGTCGAAATCGCCATCCGGCCGTCGTGGATCTTGACCGGGTTCTCTGCCGCCCACTTGAGGTCCGTCGCGCGGCGGGTGCACTCGATCCGCGGGCAATCGAAGATCGAGGCGGCGAGTTGTTGGCTCGCCATGTTGAGCAGCAATCCGCTGACATTGTGGAGCGTAATCGGGGTGCGGTAGAGCGCCGCCAGGTCGGCGATCGCCTTGGTGCCGGTGATGCCACCGGAGTTGACGATGTCGGGCTGCAGACAATCGACCGCCTGCGAGGTCAGGAACGGCAGCGCCTGTTCGGCGAGTTCAAGATTTTCCCCCGTCATGATCGGCAGACGCGTCGATCGCCGGAGCGCCAGCCAGTTTTGCGAAAAGCCCGGTTGCAGCGGATCTTCATAGTAGAGCGGTTCGATCGCCTCGACGACCTGCGCCACGGCGATGGCGCTCGTCGTGTCGAGCTCGCAATGGCAATGGACGATGATGTCGATGTCATCGCCCAGATGCTGGCGCGCCAACTCATAGCTCCGCCGGACCTTGCGAATGTCGCTCGGCCCAAGGCTCGGCACATATTCCTGCATGTTGAGGCCGAGCGCCGAATGAATGTCGACCTTGAAGGCCTTGAACCCGTGCGGATCGGCCTTGAGCTCGGCAGCGCGATCGGCCCAGGCGACGGGGTCGGTGAAATCGCCCTGCGGACAATGCGAATAGAGCAGGACATCGTCGCGAAAGCTGCCGCCGAGCAATTGCGACACCGGCTGACCGAGCAGTTTGCCGGCCAGATCCCACAGCGCCATGTCGATGCCCGAGAGCACCTGCATGTGCGGCCGCCGCTGCGGAAAGGCGGAAAACATGTTGTGATGGTGGACGCGAATGGCGAGCGGATCTTTGCCGATCAGCCCGAGATGCGGCAGCCGTCCACCGCCCGCCGCGTGGGTTGCGATCACCGCCCGAACGAGATCGCCGTCATTGTCTCCACATTCGCCGTAGCCCGATACCCCTGCATCGGTATCGACGCGGACAAGGCAAAAGCCGTCGTCGAGCCGCATCGCCTTGATGGCGGTGATCTTTACCGCGCCGGCGACGCCCGCGGCAGATTGTTCGAAATGCACCAGACCCGGCAACTTGGCCTCCTCGCTCATTGTACCCGTGCCGTCGTGCGCTCGGGTGCGGGCTTCCTGAGCGTGTCACCGGCCTCGGGCGCAAGGCCGACGGTGTCGGCGACACCCGCGAGCGCGATCAACCCGATGATGATGAAAGCGACGTGGAATTGCGTCAGCGAGATCGTCCCCACGCCAGCCGGGAACACCAGCGCGGCGGCGCGCAGTGCGAGCGCCGCGACAGCAATGCCGAACGCCATGCCGAGCGGCTGAGCGATGTTAGAGAGCGTGTTGGCGCCGCTCATCCGGTCTTGCGGCACATCGGCAAAGGCAATCGTCGCAAGCGTTGTGAACTGCATCGAGCGGGTGAGCCCGCTGAGGAACAGCAGCGCCATGATCATCGGCACCGGCGTTTCGAGCGAAATCAGCGCGCAGGCCAGGATGATGACGGCATTGAGGAGGCCATTGACCAACAGCGTCTTGCGAAAGCCGAAACGGTTGAGCACCCCGGTGGTGAAGATCTTCATCACGATATTGCCGGCGAAGACCGACAGCACCAACAGCCCGGACACGAAGGCATCGAGTCCAAATCCAAGCTGAAACAGCAGCGGCAGCAAGAATGGCACCGCCCCGATCGAGGCGCGGAACAATGTGCCACCCCAAATGGTGACGGAAAAGCTCTTGTAGCGCAGGGCATAGAGGTCGACGAGCGGGGCCGCATGGCGCCGCGCATGCCGTACCGCCAAGCCACCCAGCACGAGCCCGCCGACGATCGAAATGATGGTTGGAGCCCAGGGCGGGTCGGTCCTGCTGACGAGGTCGATCCCCAGCATCAGCGCGAAGCAGGCGAGCCCAGTGTAAATGAAGCCGGGCCAGTCGAATGGCCGGTCCTCGGTTTCGCCCTGGGGGATCATCCGCAGCGTCAGATAAAGCGCCACGGCGCCAAGCGGCACATTGAGAAAAAAGATCCAGTGCCAGGAAAAATAGGTGGTGATGAAGCCGCCAAGCGGAGGGCCGAGCACCGGTGCGGCAAGACCCGGCCAGACAATGAGGCCGATGGCGCGGACGATCTCCGATTTCTGCGCCGTCCTCAGCACCACCAACCGCCCGACCGGCACCATCATCGCCCCGCCGATCCCCTGCAGCACGCGGGCAAAAACGAATAGCGGCAGTGTCTGGCTGAAACCGCAAAGGATCGAGGACAGGGTGAAGACGAAAATCGACGTGGCAAAGCTGGTGCGGGCGCCGAATCGATCGGCGAGCCAGCCGCTCGCCGGGATCAGTACCGCCAGCGCCAGAATATAGGCCGAAACGCCGATGCTGAGATCGACGGGCTCCACCCCGAAGGATTTTGCCATCTGCGGAATGGCGGTGACGATCACCGTGCCATCGAGGTTTTCCATGAAGAACGCCCCGGCGACGAGCAGCGATATCGCAGTGGAGCGTGAAAAAGGCATGGCGTGTGTGATGGGGCGGGGAATGAAGGGACCCGACGACCTTGCCATGATCGAGAGCGCCTGCACAGCATCAAAGTGCCGCGCAGGCGGGCTCCGTGCCTCAGGCGCCCCAGATCAGCTTGGCATTGGTCAACTCGCGCGCCCCGAGCCCGCCGAGTTCGCGCCCGAACCCGGAATTCTTGACGCCGCCGAACGGCGCCCGCGGATCGGAGCGGACGAAGTCGTTGATGAAGATCGCGCCGGCCTCGATCTGCCCGACGACGCGCTCAGCCTTGGCATTGTCGGTCGTGAACACTGTGCCGCCGAGCCCATAGTCATTGGCATTGGCAAGTTCGACCGCCTGGTCCTCGCTGTCGAACGGGAACAGCAGGGCAACGGGTCCGAAGAACTCCTCCTGCGCGATCGGCGCGTTGAGGTCGACGCCGGTAATCACCGTCGGTTCATAGAAATTACCCGGTCCCTCCATCGGCCTGCCGCCAGCCACCACCTTGCCGCCGGCCTTGACCGCATCGGCAATCTGCCGGGAGGTGGTCGCGCGCAGGTCGGCGCGGGCGAGGGGGCCGAACTTGGTTGCCGGGTCCATCGGATCGCCGATCTTTAGGTTCCTGGCGCCTTCGGCAAAGGCCTTCACATAATCGTCGAACACCTTGCGCTCGATGAAGAAACGCTTGGCCGCGATGCAGCTTTGCGCGTTGTTGGAAAAACGCGACACCACCCCGAGCCGCACCGCCTTTTCCATGTCGGCATCGGCAAAGACGATGAACGGGTCCGAGCCGCCGAGTTCCAGCACCACCTTTTTGTTGAGCGAGCCGGCCTGCTGCGCCACCGCCCGTCCGGCAGCAACGCTGCCGGTGACGGTCACGGCGCGAATGCGCTTGTCGGCAACGATGGAGGGGGAGGCTTCCTTCTGGATCGCGAGGTTGGTGTAAAGCCCCGCCGGACCACCCGCATCGCGGATCAAGGCTTCGATCGCCTGGGCGCAGCCCTGCACGGTTTCGGCGTGCTTTACCAAAACCACATTGCCGACCAGCGCTGCCGGGATGAAAAAGCGCAGCACCTGCCAGAACGGCAAGTTCCACGGCATGATGCCGAAGATTGGCCCGAGCGGCTGATAGACGATGCGGGAAGGGGTGCCGGCTATCGGTTCGTCAGCGATATATTTCGGGCCTTCGGCGGCAAAATGCCGTGCCCCGGTCGCCGATTTCAGCACCTCGCCCTTGGCCTCGCCGAACGGTTTGCCCATCTCAGACACGATCAGCGTCGCGTATTGATCGGCCCGCTGTTCGAGGAGGTCGCCAAGACGGAGCAGGAACGCGGTGCGGGCCGCGAGCGGCTCTTTCGACCATTTCTGCCAGGTGTTCCAGGCTTGCTGCAGCAGACGGCCGATATCAGCGGCGGTGTGCTCGGGATAGGTCGCGATCACTTCGCCCGTGGTCGGGTTGGTTGATGTGAAAGTCATGGCGTTCCTCCTCGTCTTGGCTCGTTGGCCTATTCGACGCCGGCTACGGCCAGCACCTGCTTCATGCGTTTGACCGCCAGATCTGGGTCGCGCAGCACGCGCGCCGCGTCAGCCAATCGAAACAGTTCTACCAGATGCGGTATGGAGCGGGCGCTCTGCTGTCCACCCAGCATATGGAAGTGGTCCTGAAAGCCATTGAGATAGGCCAGGAACACCACGCCGGTCTTGTAATAGCGGGTTGGCGATTTGAAGATGTGGCGCGACAGCGGCACCGTCGGGACCAGCAGCGCGTCATAGGTGGCGCGATTGCCTGCTGCGAGTTCGCCGAGCGCCGCCGATGCTGCCGGAGCGATGGCGTCGAAGATGCCAAGCAGGGCGTGCGAATGTCCCTCGGCATCACCAGCAATCAGCTCGGCATAATTGAAATCGTCGCCCGTATACATCTTGACGCCCGGCGCCAGCCGCCGGCGCATGGCGATTTCCTTGTCCTTGTCGAGGAGCGAAATCTTGACGCCATCGATCCTGTCGGCGTGCGAGTTGATGACGTCGATCGCCGTCGCCATCGCCGCCATATGGTCGGCATTGCCCCAATAGCCGGCAAGCGCCGGATCGAACATCTCCCCGAGCCAATGAATGACCACCGGGGCCTTCACCTGACTGAGGATTCGGTCATAGACCCGCGCATAATCGTCCGGCGACCGCGCCGCTTTGGCCAGCGCGCGGCTCGCCATCAGGATCACCTGTCCCCCGAGCCCTTCGACGAAACCAACCTGCGCCTCATAGGCGGCAATGACCGCATCGATCGAGACATCAGGGCCCGGTACCAGATGGTCCGTTCCAGCGCCCGAGCCGATGAGGGCGCCGTCGCGACCCTTGGCGGCATCGAGCGCCCGGCGGATGAGTTCCTGCGCGCCGGCCCAGTTGAGCCCCATGCCGCGCTGCGCCGTATCCATCGCTTCGGCGACGCCAAAACCGAGATCCCATAGGTACTGGCGAAAAGCGATGGTCCTTGGCCAATCGATTGCATGAGCTTCCCACGGATCGATTTCGGCGAGCGGATCGACGACA
>Ga0157374_10003755_pt1 | contig 12764 bp, 8 predicted proteins | sample M25metaG_FD_115308 | JGI IMG/M metagenome (GOLD analysis project Ga0157374, IMG submission 115308) | Miscanthus rhizosphere microbial communities from Kellogg Biological Station, Michigan, USA - M2-5 metaG | ecosystem: Host-associated > Plants > Roots > Rhizosphere > Soil | place: USA: Michigan...
CCGGTTTGATCACCAATACCGCCGCCAGCGCCGCCAATACCTCCGGTTTGATCACCAATACCGCCGCCAGCGCCGCCAATACCTCCGGTTGGATCACCAAGACCGCCGCCAGCGCCGCCCATGCCGCCACCTGCAGCACCACCGCCTGCACCGCCGCCGAGCATGCCGCCCATGCCGCCCATCATTCCGCCCATGCCTCCACCCATGAACATGGACAACATGGTGTAAATCATCTGCATCATTTGCATGAGCATGCCCATCATTCCGCCCATGCCGCCCATGCCGCCGGACATGCCGCCGCCCATGCCGCCCATCATTCCACCCATGCCGCCCATGGGTGAACTGCTACTAAAGCCATCCATTCCTCCCATGGGAGAAAGGGCTGATGGACCGCCCATGCCAGGCATTCCGCCTCCGCCGCCGCCAGTGGGATCCATCATCGTGGGATCTGGATATTGTGAGCCTTGTGCTCCTGGATAACCGCCGTATGGACTTAAATAACTCATAGTTTGTCTCTCTCTCTCTTGTTAATTAAGGTAAAAATTGGGTAAACACAGAATTTTTCGTAATGAAGATCAGATGCATTTATACACTCCAGCGTTGTTCAATAACATTTGTTAAACACTCGTCTATGACCCGAAGTCCCTAAAGGGTATTTTATTTATTTTTTGACGCTCTTCTCCTTTAATTAAGACAAGTTGGTTTACTCCAGCATTAGTACTAATGGCCGCAGTTACTCGTCCTCATATCCTATAAAACACCGTTTAAATCTTATAAATATAAAAACATTTATATATTTAAAATTGCCTTTTGTTACTCACCCTTCTTCCTGAAAATTCAAAAAGACAAGTTAAGCATTACTTTCCCCTGACAAAGGGATGCCTCATATCGGAATGAAGTTTCCTTTGCTCGTTACAAAACGAAATATAAACATGGATTCCTATCATGTATAAGAGATTATCCTCAGGGGTGAGGAAAACAGATAACCCAAGGAATCCATCGTTTTACCTTATATAAAAATCAAGCAATGAAGCACTGACATTTAAAATACACTGATCGTTCGAACGCCATTTTTCTTCAGCGTCTGGTTAAGATGGCCTGACTTTTATCTTTCCTTATAAGGTAGTGTTCTACTCAGATCATCTGGCCAATAAACGCAATGCCGCTACCTTCTATAACCATTAATCCAAATGAGGCCGCTCAAAAATTGACCCGATTTGAACCCTTTTAAGATCAGTGGAAGCCGAATTCAGATCAACACGATTCAAGGTGGATTTACAAAACTTAAGCTTCAAGACCGTGTAAACTCAATTCAATCCCTTCTTTTATTATTGAGTCCTCCACTCTTATCTTAAAGTGGGAATCGCCATTATAAACGCTATCTCATGCGCCTACCCTCGAATAAAACGCGCATGAACGGTTTCTCAACCACGTCATCAATCAAACGGCATTTTATATAATCTAAATATCTTTTACTAAATTATTTCTATTTATTTTTCAGGAAGAGGCAATTTTACTCAATCAATTGTTTTAATTTTTGTAGGTAGAAAATAAAAAAAACATAGCAGCCTTGCTCTGGGAATAAGGCTAGCTAAGCGTTCGATGTGGAAGTGGTAGAAATTTCGACAATAGGGAGTAAGTAGGTATATGAGTACGTCAGTAATCAATCCTTATTCTACGGGATATGGTTATCCAGACCCGTATAATCTGGAATCGTTTTATTATCCTTTTCCTTTTCCCTCTGCGGGGAAATATAACTCATACAGTTCAAATCCGTATGCTTATACCCAGCAGAGTACCCTAATGCAAAACCCTTACATGCAACAAACCGGTAGTAGCGGTTCAATGTATGGGGGCGGTTCCGATCCGTTAAGTCAATATTTTGGGAACATGAATACCGGCACAATGGATAACTACCAGAACTCCAGCAACCCCTGGGCCAATAGCTCTTCGCTAACATCTCCGGGGATGGCGGCAGGGAGCTATGGGGGTATGGATCCTTCAAGTTATGGCGGTATGGATCCTTCGGGGGGCATGATGACCGGTACTGGCATGCCGCCCATAACGTCATTGGAGAATTCCGGGATCAAGCTGACATCCGGCATGGATATCGGTGATGTTAAAGAATTGGCGAGTCAGCAGGATCCCAGACTTGGCAAATGTCCAGGCGTTACCGTTAACGATCTGAACGCGGCATTGAGCAAACTGCAAAATGGCGGCACCATTCCGGGCAAAGACAAGCAGAAGATGATTGCCGATCTCAATGCCTTAATTAAAGTGCAGTCCGGAAATGCCTCCGATAAAATCCACAACATCGATAACCTGAATACCGGTTGCAACATGACCGTCGATGAAATTGAGCAGTTAGCGGGCGTGCCGGTAGGAAGCGGCATTGATGCATCCGTGATCAAGAAAGCGGCGGAAAACGCCACCAAAAAAGGCGCGGATCTGGGAGGACGATCAAAAACTGAAATCCGGAGTGAGTTAAAATCGCTCTACTCGGCAATCACTGGGCAGGATCCCGCACAAGTCGCCTTTGCGACAGCGCCGACCCAGTTTAAAGACAATACCGAGATTCTTCAGGTGCTGGAGGACAACAAAGACGTTCTCGACAAAGCTTCTGGCGGCGTCAGGCACGGAGCATCCGGCTCGAAAGTTCGAGTCTTCACCAAAGACGGGGCTGAAAAAATCGCCAACAGCACCGATGATTCCGAATATCCGCCCAAGGTTCGGGATGCGGTCAAAGCACTACTGGATAACGAAGAGTTGTCTCAGAAGTTCTTTGATCAGGGTGACAACCTGGATATTGACGATAACCACCTGGCCCACGTGGCCGGTCTGGGTGATCTCGGCCACGATGATCATATCCAGCAGATGTTAGACGATAAAGACAAAACGAACAAGTTGGGAGATCCCCCGGCGGGTGCTGATACCGGAACCACAACTTCCGGGTCAAGTTCAACCAACCAGTCTCCCTTCAAGATTCAGCAGCCAAGCTCGGTCCCTCTGGATCCAAGCTTGTACGACACCAGTTCTACGGATTCATCCGGTAGCGCTGGCGGCGGTTAGTAAGGCGGCTGAATAACGAAAACTTCCAAATAGCCCGAGTCATCGGGCTATTTGGCGTTGAAACCCTGTTCAGCTCAGCATGCAATCCCTGCATTCATGACAGGCCAGACAGAAACAAAGGTTAAAAGCCACCCAAGGGTGTTAGTGGCTGTTTTGCCGAAAATTTACAGTACGAGTATGAACCCGGTCTTACCGTTCTATTCAGCTGAAACGGAACCGTTAAATTAGGCGACATCACCATTTCCGCTGGCCGCTGGGACGGGTTTTGCCGTGGTGGCGGCTTCTGTTTGACTTTAAACGTTCCGGGGAACACTTTTTCCAGGCCGGAAGAAAGCCCGTACAGCAGGCCAACCAAGGCGGCAAAGTATACCATCATTGCACCGGTCCCAAAAACAGAGGCTTTCAGAGGCATTAAGCGGCCTTGTGAGTTTTTTAGGCGTTTCTCGATAAAAGGCCCGATATACTTCCTGGGCCATTCCCAAAATCCTTTGCCGCCTTTGCCATGAAGGCGATATTGTCCGGTCTTGGCGTCAACGTCAAATAAAGCCTGTAAATCTGCCGCCCCAAAATTGCGGCTTAAAACCGTGGCCACCACCTGAACCGAAAGCGGAATCACCTGCATCAACACCTGTTGCATGCCGGGGTCCTGCTTATCAGCAGGCTTTTTGGAATAAATATGCTTTAAAATCGCTTTGATGGCGTCCCCAACCAGAAAATAGCTCATGAGTTGGAAACTACAGGTCACTGTCTGACGGGCAAAATCACTGACCACATTCCGATAAATATCGGTATACGCATCCTTGGTTAATTGCGTGACCACTGGATTTAACTTGGCCAATTCCCTCAGCCTGGCCTTTCGACTCCCCAAATAGGTCGTAATCGTGGTCATGGCCTTTAGGATGGGCGCCGTACCGACAAACCAATATAGAAATTTCGCTTGCCCTGGCGATAACGTAACGTCAGAGGAGCCTTCGGAATTCGAATGAGGCATCGGTTGAGACAAGAAAATTTCTCCAATTTAGGCGTTTAGATCGAAAGAGGATATACAAATTAGAGGGGCAGAATGATTAGCCCTCCAGGATCAGGCTAGATCATCGATAGACGTGAGTGAGGAAATAAATTTTTATGATTGTAGTACAAAAACTCAGCCATGTTAAAATAATCCGATGCTGTTTGGACTAGACATACTGAGTATTACAGGGTTTGGGATGGTCATCGCGTTTATGACCCTCATTATGACCAAACGCCTGTCTCCGTTAGTGGCGCTGATTACTATTCCGGCCCTCTTTGCCCTTTTCTTCGGCTTTGGGGACAAAATGGGCGTCATGATGCTGGACGGGGTCAAGAGCATCGCGCCCACCGGCGTCATGTTAATGTTTGCCATCCTGTACTTTGGCGTGATGAACGATGCCGGTTTATTTGATCCGCTGGTTAAATTGACCTTACGACTCGCTCAAGGCGATCCGTTGAAAGTGTTAATGGGAACCGCCATCCTGGCCCTGCTCGTCTCCTTGGACGGGGACGGATCCACCACCTATATTGTGGTTTTAACGGCCCTGTTGCCCCTGTATCAAAGACTGAAACTGAACCCGTTATTTCTCAGCGGACTGGTGATGTTGGCGGTAGGCGTCACGAACATTGTCCCCTGGGGTGGCCCAACCGCCAAAGCGGCCAGCGCGCTGCATGTGGATCCGTCCGAGTTGTTTCTGCCGATGATACCGGCCCTGCTGGGTTGCGCCTGCTGGGTCATCTTCGCCGCCTATCTTTTGGGTCTGTGGGAACGCAGAAGACTGGGGCTTTTGCCCACCGTGGAAATGGAAGAGGCGGAAGAACAGGCTCACGCCGCAGAACGACAGCCCAAGAATCTGCTGATTAACGCCGCCTTAACCTTGACGCTGGTGATCATGCTCATCCAGAGCAGTTTGCCGATGGCGGTACTGTTCATGCTGGCTTTCGCCTTGGCCCTGCTGATCAACTACCCCAGCCTGGATGACCAGAAGGCGCGCATGGCCGCCTACGCCCCCAGCATCCTGTTTGTCATCAGCATTATCTTTGCCGCCGGTATCTTTACCGGTTTCCTGTCCGGCACCAAAATGGTGGACGCCATGACCCACAGTCTGGTTGCCCTGATTTCCAGACAAGCAGGACCGCACCTCTCGATCATTACCGCACTGATCAGCATGCCGCTCACTTTTTTGATCTCCAACGATACCTTTTATTATGGCATGCTGCCCATCCTGGCCAACGCCGCCGCCAGATACGGCATTTCCGCCGCGGAAATCGGCAGGGCGGCCATTGTGGGGCAACCGGTCCACCTGCTCAGCCCCTTAGTGCCCTCCACCTACCTGCTGGTAAACATGGCCAAGGTGGATTTTAGCGATCATCAGCGCTTTACCCTTCTTTGGGCCATCATTAGTTGCCTGGTCATGCTGGGGATCGGGCTCATAAGTGGCGTTATCCCGCTGTAGAATGGACCATCAGCTGAACCAAGCTTGAGAGAACAAAAACGTTTGGCTGGTTCAACCCACGGGAGCATTGGGTTAGCTAATCGATAGAGAATACTTTTACGACCATGCTCTTTCACCACGTCCTCTTCTGTGTCGCGATTCGCCTTCACGTATAACTAGAATGTAATCCTGAGAGGCATGATCGGCATCTCGTTCTGCTTGCTCTGCAGCCAGTTCAGCTAGCCTTACGCGGTTTAGGTGAACTCTTCCCGTTATATCCGTAAATTGAGTAACTCGTTCGCCCTCATATATACCACTCGGAGGAACCACATGCCATATAGTACTACCGTCTCTTTGACGAATAGTGTCTCCGCTCCTGGTATAGCCAATAATCGGGTAAGTTAATGGGCGTCCTTCTACGACTGTACTTGTTTGATGTGAACGACTAGAACGACGTGAATGATGCGATGAAGCGACCGACCGGGAACCCTTTGTCTTTTTATCTTGCCTGATAGTATCATCTGAATCGCTATTATCACTATCTTCTCTTTTGCTTCGGTGCGAGTGACGAGCAGAGGATCGTTTAGAGTGTCCAGTGTGACGAGACGTCTTAGTAGTAGTAGACGTAGCATCATCCCCATCATTTTCTCCCGCAGGCATCAGTCGAGGAACACCACTATGCTGAGAGTGTTCGTCGTCCTCCAGTATAAAACCAGGAACAGCAGGTCCAAAAGTAGGACGAGGGGCTAATATGGCAGGTAGAACCGGGGTTGGATAAGCATAATCTTCTGGTGTTCCAAAATAGCTGGTGGGATCTGCTCCCATCGTTTCAAATGTTAATAGTGGCTGCTGAGCGTGTCTTTCTTCTCGTGCATCCTGCATCAGCTTCAACTGTCTTTCTTGATACTTATTATGAGCAGTCCAAAAGTGATCTTTGGAATAGCGAAGATGACTGTCCGGTGAAAGACGGTCTATCTCATCTTGTACAGATTGCACACCGAGACCATACTGCTCTTCTTTTTCCTCCGCTAATCGCGCGTTAGTAGTTTGCAAATCGGTAATTCGCGGTTGGTAAATGGCTCTTTCTGCTGCCCTGACTGTTGTCGTAGTATCCGCGACTGCTTCGTCGACTGCGGCTTGTTTCCGCGCCTCTATTCTCTTTTTACCTGCCTCGATCTGTGGGCCAAAACTGGCTTTTGTCATAGAAGCCAAAAAGCTTGTGCTTCTATTTTTTTTATTCCCGTTCCCGCCAAACAAAGGTTCCGCCTGGTGGGTTCTCACAAAGGTATCAAAGTGCGAAAACTGTGATGGCTGTGAAGTCTGTACGGTTACTTTCTGGCTAGGGAGATTCAAACGGCTAGAAGCTATAGTATAGGCAGGAATTAATCCAGACATTTGCAAAACCTTTCTGACTAGAAAATGATGCGTTTAAACTACCTCTATGGATAGCTGAAGGAAGGAAAAGAGTGGGGCAAATAATTTTTCTATTTGGAAGAATCGTATTTGCGAAGCGACAATATGGTGAACAAATGAATTTGAAATTCAGCAGGGATGATAGCTGAAAAAATTGTATTGCTCTTTAAATTCAACTACAAAGAAAAATATTGCACAATCTGAATTTTAAATTGCTACATCTTTAAAGCGCGTTATATATTGTTATTTTTAATTAATAATCCTTGCAGAATGGTCCAAATGCCTAATCTGGAACTGAAATTCATCTAAGCCGTTTTGGACGATAATGCGCTTTACTACAACTGACAACCCAACTAAGATACCGACTGACTATCAGGTCGGGAAATGTCATCCTCAAGTCTGTCTTCTCGATATACTTTATTCGAATATTCCATGGCTTGACGCAATGTTTTGATAGTGGCAGTCTCCTTCAGAGTATGCCAAAATCAATCTGACTAAGCAAAAATTGATGATGAAAGAGTCCACTGTATAATGCGCATTTGTTCGTTTTTACCCAGCGCCACCGAAATTGTCTACGCGCTGGGCATGGGACACACCCTGGTCGGCGTGAGTCACGAGTGCGACTATCCCCAGGCGGCGAAAAGCTTGCCCAAGATCACCTGGACGAATCTGAGCAGCGACCTGAACAGCTATCAAATCGAGGAAGTAGTCACCTCCGCGATGGAAAGCGGCGCTTTGCTGTACGATATTGATGCTAAGCTGCTGGAATCCCTGGAACCTACCATCATTTTGACCCAACGTTTATGCGACGTCTGCGCCATTTCTTACGATCGCATGCAGGAAGTCGTCTCGGCGTTAAGCAGCCAGCCTACCGTGGTTAACCTGGAACCTCACACTTTGCAGGATATCCTGGATAACGTAAAAACCGTGGCCCAGGTGCTGGGCTGCGAAGCCAGAGGGAACGCTTTAATCAGCGACTTGACCGCCCGAATTGAGACCATCCGCCAGAAGACCCAAGCAGCCCCAAAGCCCAGGGTCTTCTGTATGGAGTGGGCCGATCCGCCATACTGTGGCGGGCATTGGATGTATGATCTGGTGGATCTGGCCGGTGGTTACGATGCGCTCTCCAATCGATATCGCCCCTCCTACCGGATTGAGTGGAAAGACGTAATAGCCTTCCAGCCCGAAGTCATCGTCATGACGATTTGTGGCTATGACCTGGCCCGCTGCCTGGAAGAGGCACGAATTTTACCCAGCATTGACGGCTTTATGGATCTGCCGGCAGTCCGAAACAACCGCATCTACGCGACGGATGGCTCCTCATTCTTTGCGCGTCCCGGCCCACGGATTGTAGACAGCCTGGAGATTCTGGCCCATCTGGTTCATCCGGAGCTGGTTGCAGCCCCAAATCTACTGAACGCATGGGCAAGCGTTCAGTTTACACAACACCAAGGCGTAGCGGCATGAAAGCGGCGCTTTTATGGAGCGGCGGAAAGGATTCCCTGCTGGCCTTGGATCGTGCCCAGCGGCAGGGCCTTGAGGTCACTCACCTGGTCAACATCTTTGAGGGCGACTCTCAACGGGTGCGCTTTCATGGCGTCCCGCAAGAATTAATTGCCGAACAGGCGCGAGCGCTGGGCAAAACCTTTCTGGGCCAGTCAACGCATCCGGATACCTTTGAGGACGCGTTCCTAAAAGCGCTGAACAGCCTGAAAACGGAAGGCATTCGCGGGATCGTGTTCGGGAATATTCACCTTGCCGATATTCGGGCCTGGTATGAGGAGCGGGTGAGAGCCGCCGGGTTTGAACATATCGAACCTCTGTGGGGTGAACCCCCGATTCATCTGATTCGTGAGTTCGTGGCCCGTGGCCATCGTTCCCGCATTGTCAGCGTTTATCCGGAGTATGGCGGCAAGCCCGAGTGGCTGGGTCAGGATTTTAGCCCGGCGTTCATTAACGAGCTGGAGCAAACACCGGGTATCGACGTGTGCGGCGAGTGCGGCGAATATCACAGTTTTGCCTGGGGCGGCCCCCTGTTTCAATGGGAGATTCCGATTCATAGCCTCGGCACCTTTACCCGAGACGCGCACTTATGCCTGGATCTCAAGCTGAAGGAGCCCAATCTTGCCTCTTGAAAGTCCATCCGAGAAAAGCTGCGCCGTAAACGCGGATCTTTATCCTCCCCATGCCCGGGTGAAAATATGCGGCCAATGCGGCGCTGAATTTCTCTGCGGTCCGCAAGAAGACAACGGCGACTGCTGGTGCGATCGCTTACCCAACATCATGCCCTTGCTCTCTCCCGCCGATGCGTGTCTGTGCAAAGCCTGCCTTCAGCTGGCCATCGAACGCCGCATCGAAGCCACTATAAAGTAACTGCCTGATACGCGCCGAATGTAGGAATTGCTCTCATTTGGTGTTTTTAGCGGAAGCCTTCTATGGGCAGTGGCTCTGACACGCACTACCCATACTATCCATACTCGCGACAAGTGGGATGACCTTAGTGATGACGACCTGAACGGCTTTTTCTTTTTGGCTCCGCTTCAGCCCCAGATGTACAGCAAAACAGGCAGGCCAATAAAACGCCAAAAATACTCAGAAATTCCACCACGCCTTTAGCCATACTGGGTTCTGGAGATGAATCTCGTTCTGCCCTGGGTCTTGGTTTTGGAGCATGGCTTCCACGTCCCTGGAAGCTTACCTGCGTCGAAAATATTGATTCTGCAGGAGTCTTAGTACGTTTAACCGTCTGAGAATTGGGGTATGGCTTATAGCCTGAAAAAGTAACCGTCATGTTCAACTTTCTGTTTTAAAATTCAAACCCGATAAAAAATCATGGCTATTCTAGCAAACACAAATCAACAGCTGGACTAAAACGACGCCACAAGTCTGACCAAGAACTGAGTCATGGTATTCAAAAGCTCAGCCGGATGAATCTGATCTGACCGGTCACCCTTTGCCTTGCAAATTGAGCTTTGATTTACAAAACTTTTCAAAACCTAAAGGATTCATGCCAGCCAGTCGAAATCCAGAATGAAACCAATGTGCGCCATACCACCTAAAGTAGGAAAGTTTTCCATGATTGACCCAGTCATTTGTCTGAATCGACCCCAAAGATCATACGCCAACGGCAATGCAATCATCGAATATATTCTGCCAGCAATCCTGGTGGTTGCGCTTTCGGTTGCCGCGCTTAGCGCAATCGGGGCAGGATTAAACGGAAAATTCGGCACCATGAAAACCACTATGCAAAGCAAAATCAACGGCGCCCAGCAACAAAACCAAGTTCATCTGGCCCAGAAAAACGCTTTCCAGCCAGCCGGCTCATTCTCAGTCACATCCGGAGGGTCTAGTAAAGGCGGTACCAGTGGAACCCTGCCGCCAAACCTCAGCGGGCTATCCCCGGCTGATATCTCGAAAATTATCCAAACGGCCGGCGCTAACGGCGGTACGGAAACACTGGCGCTTGCCCTGCAAAAGTATGCCCAACAATTACTGGCCAGCGGCACCTTAACGCCGGATCAGGCCAATATACTGACTAAATTAGCCAATGCGGGGCATGATTTGGCCGCTGGAGAAAAAGCATTGCAAGATGCGGTCAACAACGGGCAAAGTACAGTCAATTACAACGGGCAAACCTATTCTGTTGCGGATTTTCAGGCCCAGTTCGGGTTTAACGATAGCAGCGGAGGGATCAACAACGCCAGCAACATGAACGCATCAGCGGCTGTCGGCCAAACCGCCCCATTCATGAATCTGTATCAACAAGCCGTATCCAGTGGCGCATTAAGCGATCCCACGGTCAGCGCCCAAATCACCTCCTTATCCAAGCAGATCGCCGCATTAAGCGAACTGGCCAAATTTAATACCACCACAAGCGCCACGGACCTGTCTTACGGTTATGTGACTGCAATGCAGCAAGTCGGTGTAACGAATGCCCCCGTTACCATTTCCGGTCAGACCAACACCAATTCCGGTCAAATCTGCAATACGGGTAGCGGTACTGATTCAGGAACCGCTTGCAGCAATTAAGACAATGCCGTGTTCAGTTTTTGACGAAGTAGATTTCAGGAAGCCGGGATAAACGGTAAACGATTTCAAATGCTGGCATTTTCCAGGAGAAATTATGCTTTGAAGCTGAAACCGGAAGAAAAACTGGCCAATCACACAGAACGTCAACACGATCGATAAAAACTCTAAACTATGTCATGGAAGCCGGCTCATGGAGGATGATCTTGCAAAATTGGAGCATAATTCCGGCGTATCCATTTAATCAATTGAATCGGATGGAGGAATTGAATGAAGCTGAGTCAATGGTCTCAACGATTGAATCGCGCCTTATATCATAGTGGCCTGGGACTGTCTGTGGCGCTTTGCGTTTCGCTCGCCGCTTCGGCAACGTCACTGTCACCACTGGCCTATGGATATACCAGAACCTCCACATCGACATCGCCGACTTGGATCTTGCAATGGAGCGACGAATTCAACGGTGCGGCAGGTCAGGCCGTCGATTCATCAAAATGGACCTCCGACACAGGCGCCTGGCCATATAATAGTGAACTTGAATACTATACAAACGCGACAAACCCAAACGCTCCCAACTACACAACCCAGAATGCCCACATGGACGGCAATGGCAACCTGGTGATCCAAGCGCTTGCACAACCGTACGGTGGCCGTAACTATACGTCAGCGCGTTTAACCACCATCAACTCATTTTCTCAAGCCTATGGACGCTTTGAGGCGCGTATCAAGATCCCCGCAGGCCAGGGGTTATGGCCTGCAGTCTGGATGCTGGGAAATAATCTGAATACGGCCGGTTGGCCGCAGTGTGGCGAAATTGATATCGCGGAAATGCTGGGAAACGCGCCCAATATTATGTACGGTTCGGCGCATGGCCCAGGCTATACGGGTCCCGTAAGCGCCAGTTATTCACTGCCGGCCGGACAGACCTTTGCCAACGGCTTCCATGTGGTTGCGGTACAGTGGTCGCAAAGCCCGGCAAAGATTCAATACTTTGTGGATGGAACCCTGTATGAAACGATTACTCCGGCAAATCTTCCCAGTGGAAGTCCCTGGGTATTCAACCACCCGTTCTTCCTCCTTCTGAATCTGGCCGTAGGGGGGAATTGGCCTGGAAATCCCAATTCGTCCACCGTGTTCCCGGCACAAATGCTGGTCGATTACGTTCGCGTCTATAAGCAGAAGTAAAAAACTCAAAAAGTAAGCCCTTTAAGTCAAGCTTTTGCTTGGCTTTTAGGCTTCATGCCGGAAGTGAGTCCCATTGGCTCAAGCAGATCAAAACGCAACACGAATTCAGAGCCTCGGCCTGGTTCGCTATTGACGATAATCTGGCCATTATGCACGTCCATAATGGCTTTTACGATGGCCAGACCCAGCCCGTCACCGGCAATAATCTGGGAACGCGAACTGTCCACCCGGTAAAAACGCTCAAAAATATGGGGCAAATGTTCGGCCGCAATGCCCATGCCATCATCGCGGATACTGATAACGCCGGTTAACCCTCCGGAAATTCGGGGTTCCCGATACAGTCGGACCCAGACGTTACCTTGGGCCGGCGTGTATTTTAGCGCATTGGATAAAACATTCCCCACCGCCTGTTCCACCAGGGGCATATCCGCGGCCAGCACAAAATCCCCTTCCAGTGACAATTTAATGTCTTTTTCCTCAGCCAGAAGGGCATAAAAATCAAACAGCTTCCGTATCATCGGCGACACATGAAAAGGGATCATCTCCAAGGCGACCTGGGTACTATCCACCCTGGCCAGCAATAAAATACGGTCAATTACCTGGGACAAGCGTTCCAGCTCAATCAGG
>Ga0157374_10003756_pt1 | contig 12761 bp, 16 predicted proteins | sample M25metaG_FD_115308 | JGI IMG/M metagenome (GOLD analysis project Ga0157374, IMG submission 115308) | Miscanthus rhizosphere microbial communities from Kellogg Biological Station, Michigan, USA - M2-5 metaG | ecosystem: Host-associated > Plants > Roots > Rhizosphere > Soil | place: USA: Michigan...
AGCGGCCGCACCTACATGATCAACGACCCGAAGTCGCAGGCGTGGGCTAAGCGGATCGCGCGGGCGCTCGATCGCGGCTTCAACACGCTCGTGGGCGAGCCGACGCCGACCTTGTTTCAGGAGCCACGGACTGACGTCGCCTCCGCGTGGCCGGAAATCAGCGCCGCTCGTTCCAGCGGCGAGGTCGTGAGCTCGATCAGCCAAGCGCCAGACACAACTCCGGTCATTACAGCGTCAGCCGTGCTTCCCGATGGAAGCAGCCTGCTTTCCACAAGAAATGACGTTCTGATCACTCATGTAGTGCGCCGCCAACGCGCCAATCTGGCAGCGGCGCTGGCGGCGGTGACGCTCCTTTCAGTGCTTTTGTCGCTGTTCCTTGCGCGAACCATTGTCCGGCCGCTGCGGCGCATCGCCATTGCTGCGCACCGAGTCCGCCTCGGCCGAGCGCGCGAAGTACGCGTGCCGCGGCTCCCGGCCCGCCACGACGAGATCGGTCTCCTCGCGCGCTCGATCTCCGACATGAGCCAGTCGCTCAGGCAACGGATCGACAATATCGAAGCCTTTGCGGCCGATGTGACCCACGAGCTGAAGAATCCGCTGGCATCTCTCCGTTCGGCGATCGACGGTCTTTCAAACGTCAAGGACGAAAGCTTGCGCGAGCAGCTGATTGGGATCGCGTGCGAAGACGTCATGAGGCTTGACCGGCTGATCGGAGATGTCGGTGAGGCCGCGCGAACCGACGCCGAACTGGCCCGGGCAAATTTCGAACCGGTCGATTTGGGTCCGCTGATCGAGCAGCTCGTCGCTAGCTGGGAAAGTCGCCGAACCAAGGGTGACGTCAGGATTGCTTACGCCCGGCCGCGCAAGCAGAGTGCGGTCGTGATGGGCGACCCGGCGCGGCTGGCGAGAGCGATCGATAATGTGATCGACAACGCCGTCGGTTTCTCACCGCCGGGAGGATTGGTAGAGATCGCTGCATCGAAAGTCGGCAGGCGAGTGCGAATTCGCATCGATGACGAAGGGCCGGGAGTCCCCCCCGAAGAGCGCGAGGCGATCTTTAACCGCTTTCATTCCATAAGGCCGGCAAACGAGGGTTTTGGCAGGCATTCCGGGTTGGGACTGGCGATCGCCAAGGCCATCGTCGGGGGCCACAATGGAGAAATCGACGTGAAGGACCGCGACGATGCGCCGTCCGGCGCTCGTTTTACAATCCAGCTTCCGGCGGCGGAGCAGCAATGAATTTGCCACGGCTTTCAGCTGAAACCGTTCACGCAAGCTCCGTCGCGATCGATGGCCGGGCCATCCTGATCACCGGCTTGTCAGGGTCCGGCAAATCGGATCTCTCGCTACGCCTGATCGATCGCGGATTCATTCTCGTCAGCGATGATCAGACGCTGGTTCGCCGGGATGGAGATCGCCTGATCGCCTCGGCGCCGCCGCCGATCAAAGGGAAGATCGAGATTCGGGGAATCGGCATCATCGAGATGGAAACCACCGCCGATCTTCCCATCGCGCTCCTGGTGGAATTGACCAGCGACATTCAGCGGCTCCCGGACGATAGCCGCGAGCGCCCGCTGCTCGGCATCAATCTGCCGCTTGTCACGATCGACGCGATGACCGCGTCAGCGGCGGCGAAAGTAGCGCTAGCGCTCGAACGCTTCGGACTTCCGGTGAAATGAGCTCCAACCGTCGCAATCCGCGCCTGCTACTCGTTACTGGCATGTCCGGTGCGGGCAAGTCGACCGTGCTCGATTCGCTGGAGGATATGGGCTGGGAGTGCGTCGACAATCTGCCGATCGTGCTCCTCGATGAATTCGTGAACGAAACTCGACCGACTCGTCGGTCGATGGCCGTCGGAATGGACGCCAGGAGCCGCGGCTTCAATCCGGTGAAGCTGCCGGACATTCTCCAGCAAATCCAGGGTGTCGAGCCGCAGATTCTCTACCTCGACTGTGCCGGGGCCGAGCTGATCCGCCGTTACGACAAGACACGCCGTCGCCACCCGCTTGCACCCGATCGCCCTGCCGAGGACGGTATCGCCAAGGAACGAAACTTGACCGCGCCGCTGCGAGCTTCGGCTGACAGTGTTATCGACACCACGGATTTGACGCCCGTCGAGCTGGGCGAGGAGCTTCGGCGCCGTTTCGCGACAGAGCAGGCGCCAGTGCTGACCTTGTCTTCCTTCGGCTTCTCTCACGGCATCGCGAGGACCGCGGATCTTGTGTTCGATATGCGTTTCCTCTCCAACCCACATTGGGTGGACCAACTTCGACCGATGACGGGGGAAGATAGGCCGGTTCAGGAGTATGTTGCTCGCGATTCCGCCTGGATTGAGTCCATGGATCGAATCGAAGCGCTTCTCACGACATGGATTCCCCGCTACTGGGCGGCCGGCAAAAACTATCTGACCGTCGCATTTGGCTGCACCGGGGGGCGTCACCGCTCGGTCGCCGCGGCAGTGGAGATGACGGAAAGGTTACGAGCGGCAGGCTTCACCCCCACGATCCGGCACCGCGATTTGGCTTCTCAGCCGAACGACAGGATTGAGGATCGGGCTGGTGAATCCATCGACTCCGCGATTGAGGGCGAGTTGAAGCAATGATTGGACTGGTGCTGGTGACCCATGGCCGGCTTGCGGCCGAGTTCGTCACCGCAATGGAGCATGTGGTCGGACCTCAGGAGGCGATCGAGGCGGTCTGCATCGACGCTGACGACGACATGGAGGCACGGCGCAAGGACATCGCCGAAGCCATCCGCCACGTAGACCGCGGCAAGGGCGTCATCATCCTCACGGACCTTTTCGGCGGTACTCCGTCGAACCTCGCCATCAGCCTGATGAAGACCGATAATATCGAAGTCATCGCCGGGGTGAACCTGCCGATGCTGATCCGGCTCGAAGGCGCGCGCAAGGCGATGCCGGTTCACGCCGCCGTCGCCGCGGCGCGGGAGGCCGGCCGCAAATATATCTCCGTAGCCTCCGAAATCCTCGGGGAAGCCGCGGCTTGAGCTCGGTTTCCAAGGAAGTCCTGATCGTCAACCAGCGCGGTCTTCACGCCCGCGCCAGTGCCAAGTTCGTCAACCTGGCCAGCGAAATCGATGCGGCCATTGAGGTCGAGAAGGATGGTCACAAGGTTTGCGGCACCTCGATCATGGGCCTGATGATGCTTGGCGCGGCCAAAGGCGATTCGATCGTCATTCATGTAAGCGGTCTTGGCGCCGACAGCGCGCTCGACAAGCTGGTCGAGCTGGTCGAAAGCGGGTTCGGCGAAGAGCTGGCCTAGTGCCACGTCAGGTCACCGCTTTTTCCAACACCACCGTCAAGCGGCTACGCTCGCTCCGCGACAAGAAGCACAGGAAAGCCGAAGGCCTGTTCCTGGCGGAAGGCCTTAGGATCATCGCGGAGGCGCGGGATAGCGGCAGCCTCCCGGAGATCATCGCGTTCTCTGCCGAAGGTGCGAAGCATCCGCTGGCCGCCGAGATTATCGCCGCTACCGAAGCCGCCGGCGGCGAAGCGATCGAGACGACGCCCGACATCCTCTCCAAGATGAGCGGCAAGGGCAATCCGCAGATGCTGCTCGGCGCCTATCGGCAGCCAGAGACCGGCCTCGAGCAGATCGACCGCTCGGCAGCACCACTCTGGATCGTCGCTCAGGCGCTCCGCGATCCTGGGAATATCGGCACGATCCTCCGGACCGGTGACGCAGTCGGTGCCGGAGGGCTGATCCTGATCGACGACTGCGCCGACCCGTTCTCCGTCGAGGCAGTGCGCGCCTCGATGGGCGCGCTTTTCACGCAGCAGATAGCGACGGCGCGATGGGAGGACTTCCTGCAGTGGCTGCGATCCGGGCCGGGGCAGCTGGCGGGGACCAGCCTCAAGGCGACCCAAGACTATCTCGAAGCCGAATACCGGCAGCCCTGCTTCTTGCTTGTCGGCAATGAGCAGCAGGGCCTCCCGGCATCCTACGAAGCCGAGTGCGACTTACGCGTCAAAATTCCCATGGCGGGCCGCGCGGATAGCCTGAATGCCGCCGTGGCAGCCGCAGTGATGGCCTTCGCAATTCGAGCAAGCTGGCGCTGATGTCACCCTAGTCGCGCCAAACCGGGGGTCCTTCCACTTCCTCCACTTTGTGACTTTCGAGGCAGTGACTCGGATTCATCGACTGTCAAAAGAGCCGAAGCCGTTCCAGCAGCCGAAACCCTATTTTGCAACTCTACGACAGATGAGGGATCAGTCCTCCGCTTCCTCTTCCGCTTTCTCGGCGGCTGCGGCGATAGTCAGCGTAACCGCCTCGTCCCCGTATCGGGCAAGCGCTTCGACAGGCTCCAGAAGCTCGATCTCTCTTGCGCCCGGTTCGATGTTCAAATCCCGGAATTTGCGGGCGGTCACCAGCGAGCGGCTCTCGAAGCTCGAGACGAAGCTGTTGTAATTGTTCACCGCGGTCGTGAGCCCGCTTCCGACCTTGCGCATATCCTGCGCGGCCTTGGCCAGACGTTCGTACAGCTCCTTGCCCAGCTCGCCGATCTGGCGCGCTTCCTTGGCGAGCCGCTCCTGCCGCCACACGGCAGCGACGGTGCGCGCTATGGCGATGAGGTTGGTCGGAGTGGCGAGCAGCACTCTCTTGTCGAACGCATAATCCCAGAGCGCCGAATCCTGCTCCAGCGCGGCCGAGAGGAAATGCTCGCCGGGAATGAACATGACCACGTAATCGGGCGCATCCGCGAATTGCGACCAATAGGCCTTGGCGCCGAGCGTGTTCACATGATTGCGGATGGCGGCTGCGTGGGCGGTCAGGTGGACCGCCCTCTCCTCTTCGTCCACCGCGCCGAACGCATCCTGATAGGAGTTGAGCGAGACTTTGGCGTCGATCACCAGCGACTGGCCACCGGGGACTCGGATCACCACGTCAGGGCGGAGGCGAACGCCGTCGGAATCGGCGATGCTGACCTCCGTCGCGAAGTCGCAATGTTCGGCCAGCCCGCAGGTCTCCAGCACGTTGCGAAGCTGCTGCTCGCCCCAACGGCCCCGCGCTTTTGGCGCATTGCGGAGCGCATTGACCAGCTTGGCGGCCTCGGCGGAAACCCGCTCGGTGCCGCTGCGCATGGCCTCGATCTGGCCGGCGAGAACTCCGAACGCGTCTTTGCGCTCCGATTCCACCTTCTGCACGGTGGTCTCGTATTTCTCTAGACGCTCGTGAACCGGCTGCAACAGCGCCTTCAATTCCTTGCCCGAGCTCTCCTCGGACTGGCGGAAGCGATCATCGGCGCGCTTGAGGAATGCTTCCTGTGCCTCGGCCAGAAGCTTGTTGCTGATTTCGGCGAATTGCGCCGACAGCGCCTCGCGAGCCTTGGTTAGCTCAATGATCTTCTCCTCGAATGAGCGCTCCCGCTCCTCGTGGGCAGCCTTCAACACGGCAAGATCCTGGGCGGCGGTGCGGTTCGAGTCGCGCTCCTTCACCACCTCGTCGAGCTGTATCCGCAGCGTGTCGACCGTCAGCTTGGCCCCAGCGCCTTCGCGGCTGCCGATCAGCCAGCCGATCAACGCACCGAACGCGAGCGCAACCACACCAACTGCAACGACAATCCCGATCGACATGATCCGTTTCCCCGGCGGAACAGAAAGCGAACTCTAGGCCTCGGAATCGATGCACTCAAGCGGAACCGCTGTGCTATCCACAGGTTCGACCGCCAAGAGCAGGAGAACCGATTTGTCCATTCGCAAGATGATCGCCTTGCACCCGGAGGTGCACGGCCACACCAACCAGCCGCTCGCCGACGCCGCGCATCACCTGATGTATTGTGCGCGCATGTGCCTCAGCTGCGCCGACGCTTGCGCCGCCGAGACAATGGATATGCGTGAGTGCATCCGTGCCTGCCTCGATTGCGCCGATGTCTGCGAAGCGGCTGGCAAGCTGGCGGTTCGGCGGACCGGTTCCAATGCGCAAGTGCTGACGGAAATGCTCGAGCTTTGCGCGCGGGTTTGCGAATCCTGCGCCGCCGAGTGCGAAAAGCACGATCACGAACATTGTAAGCTTTGCGCGCAGATGTGCCGCGAATGCGCGGCCGATTGCCGGAATGCGGCGGAGTCGGTGCAGTAGCGAAGAATTGAATCTGTATTTCGGGGCACAAGAAAATGTCCGACCACGCTGAGATTGAACGCCTCAGGCATGTTGAGCTGGGGACTGCTTTGCCTGCAGCAAAGTGGGACTTTACGCTCAATCTGGACGCAAATCCTGAGGAAACCTGGGACCGTATTCTAGCGGTAATCGACGATATTGTGGCGGAAAATGCGGCGAGTTGGCCGGGTGACGACTATTGGAAAAGCACCCTGCCCGCGTGGCTGTTGTCTTTTCTAATGACAGCAGAAGAATGCGATGCCGCTATCGCTCGGACACCGCGCGAACAATGGGACCAGCTGCCCTGGGAGTTCGGTTCCTGGCTGGACGCAATACGGGAGCGTGACTGGCGCTGGTGGGGTGGCGAGAGATCAGGGAACAAAGCGCGCATTGTGTTAGAAATAGTGGGCATCCCGCCCCGCGTAGCCGCCTTCAGACAAATCTTGCTTGCTGCCGGTGCTCAGATCCTGTCCGAGGAACACGATTAAGGTGGATCCCGGCTCAAGGCCGGAATGATGGTCAGGCCGCCTGCTTTTCTTCCTTACGGGCCTTGATGATTTTCTTGAGGATCATGTCGCGCTTCAGGCGCGAGAGATGGTCGATGAAGAGAATGCCTTCGAGATGGTCGATCTCGTGCTGGAGACAGGTGGCCAGCAGCCCTTCGATATCCTCTTCGTGGCTGTTGCCCTGCTCATCGAGCCAGCGGGCTCGGACCCGGTCCGGCCGCTCGACCTCTGCATATTGATCGGGGACCGAGAGGCACCCTTCCGTGTACGGCACTTCCTGGTCGGACGTGTCGAGGATTTCCGGGTTGATGAAGACGCGGGGATCCTTGACCGGCTCGGCGCCCTCCTCCGGCTGCTCCTGCAGATCGATCACCAGGACTCGCTTGGGAACGCCTACCTGGATTGCGGCCAGGCCGATCCCCGGGGCGTCGTACATCGTCTCGAACATGTCGGCGATCAGCGCGCGCAGATCGTCGTCTACCGCATCCACCGGCGTGGATTTCTGGCGCAGAAGCGGGTCTGGAACCTCGATGATCGGGCGGATGGCCATGGAGGCGATTTAAGGACTTTGCGCGGTTCCTTCAACCGATCGGACGCCGCGCTCTCAGCGCCTGCGCAAGCGTGCCTTCGTCGAGATAATCGAGCTCGCCGCCGACCGGCAAGCCATGGGCGAGCTGGGTGAGGCGAATCGGGAAAGTCTCAAGCCTTTCAGCGAGATAATGGGCGGTGGTCTGCCCCTCCAGAGTGGCGTTCATCGCCAGCACCACCTCGTCGATTCCGCCCTTCGAGATACGGGAGATAAGTCGATCGATGGTCAAATCCTCGGGCCGGACTCCGTCCAGCGCCGACAGCCGTCCGCCGAGCACATGGTAGCGACCGGGGAACAGGCGCGAGCGGTCGAGCGCCCACAGGTCGGCGACTTCCTCCACGACGCAGAGCGAGCGCTCGTCGCGGCGCGGATCGCGGCAGATCCCGCACGGATCGGAGGTGTCGACATTGCCGCAGACCGAGCAGGTGGAAAGCTTGTCGGCGACGTTCTGCAGCGCGGCGAGCAAAGGCTGGAGCGCATTCTCGCGCTTTTTCATCAGGTGCAGCACCGCGCGCCGCGCCGACCGCGGGCCGAGGCCGGGCAGCCGCGCCAGCGCATTCGCCAATGCCTCGATTTCCTGACTTGCCACGCTCGCTCCCTTGAGCGGCAGATAGGAATTTCGCGGTGATCGCGCCATAGGGCAGCGCGATGCGCATCGTCTTCATGGGATCGCCGCACTTCGCGGTGCCGAGCCTCAACGCACTGGTCGAGGTAGGGCACGAGGTCGTGTGCATCTATACGCAGCCACCGCGGCCGGCCGGGCGCGGCAAAAGCGAGCAGAAGACGGCGGTTCACCTCCGCGCCGAGGAGCTGGGGATCGAGGTACGTTGTCCGAGAACGCTACGAAACGAGGAAGAGCAGGCGCGGTTCGCGGCACTGGGCGCCGAGATCGCCGTCGTTGCGGCTTACGGGCTGATCCTGCCCAAGGCCGTGCTCGATGCGCCGAAGATGGGCTGCATCAATGTCCATGCGTCGCTGCTTCCACGTTGGCGCGGCGCGGCTCCGATCCAGCGTGCGATCCTGGCGGGAGATGAGGTGACGGGCGTCACCATCATGCAGGTCGAGGAAGGGCTCGATACTGGGCCGATGCTTCTCGATTGGCCGATCGCGATCGATGGGAGGACGGCTGGAGAGCTGACCGAAAAACTTGCTGATCTCGGAGGCCAGGCACTCCGACGCTATCTGGCCGAACCCGAACAATATCCGCCGGTTCCACAACCAGCCGAAGGCGCCACTTACGCATCCAAGATCGACAAATCCGAGGCTCAGCTCGATTTCGAGAAAGACGCTTATGCCGTTGAGCGGCAAGTTCGAGCCTTCAATCCGGTGCCCGGTGCATGGTTCGAGTTCATGGGGGAGCGGATCAAGCTTTGGGAGGCGGAGGTGGTGCCGGGGAGCGGTCCGCCGGGGATGGTAGCCGACGACCGGCTGAAGATTGCGTGCGGCCAGAGGGCCGTGCGGGCTCTCGTGCTTCAGCGGCCGGGTCGCTCGCGGATGCATGTAGACGAGTTCCTGCGCGGCTTCCTCGTTCCGAAGGGCGCGCAGCTTAATCCGAAGGGACAGCAGGCCGAGTGACCCGCTGGCGGCTGACGATCGAGTATGACGGCGGCCCGTTCATGGGCTGGCAGCGGCAGGAGCATGGGCCGTCGGTGCAGCAGACGCTCGAGGAGGCGCTGTTCAAGATGACGGGCGAGCTGGCCGCGGTTCATGCCGCGGGGCGGACCGATGCAGGCGTGCATGCGCTGGCGATGAGCGCCCATGTCGAAATCGAGAAGAGCCTGACCGCGCACCGTCTTCGTGAGGGGCTGAACGCGCTGGTTCGGCCGCAGCCGATCTCCGTTCTCGCGGTCGAGCCGGTGGCGGACGACTGGCACGCGCGCTTTTCCTGCATTGGCCGGCGCTATCTGTACCGGATCTTCAACCGACGTGCCCCGCCTGCGCTGGAGCGTGGGCGTGTGTGGCACATCCCGGTGCCGCTCGACGTGGAGGCGATGCTGGCGGGGGCGGCGTTTCTGGTTGGGCGGCACGATTTCACCACCTTCCGATCGGTCCAGTGCCAGTCCGACAGCCCGGTTAAGAATCTCGACCGGCTGGAGGTCAGCCGAGTCGGAGAGGAAGTTCATGTGCAGGCGGCGGCTCGGAGCTTCCTCCATCACCAGGTGCGCTCGATGGTCGGCTGTCTGGCGCTGGTCGGGCGCAGACAGTGGCAACCGAAGGACATCCGGCGCGCTTTGGACGCGCGCGACCGCTCGGCGCTCGGCCTCAACGCACCACCGCACGGCCTTTATTTCGTCGAGGCGATGTATCCTTGATTTTGCACTGCAGCATTGAACGTTTATAGGGCGGCTCCAATCTTAGGCTCGAAGGAGCAATCCGGCGTGTTTCGGACGATGCTGAAATCGAAAATCCACCGCGCAACGGTGACTGAGGCCGACCTCCATTATGTCGGTTCCGTGGCGATCGACCGCGACCTGATGGATGCGGCGGATCTGTTGGAAGGCGAGCAAGTGGCGATCGCCGACATCACCAACGGCGCCCGGCTCGAAACCTATGTGATCCCCGCGCCGCGCGGAAGCGGCACCATCACCATCAACGGCGCTGCCGCCCACCTGGTCAAGGCGGGCGATCTCGTCATCATCATGAACTATGCCTCGATGGACGAAGCGGAAGCGAAGAGGTGGAAACCGATCGTCGTCCATGTCGACGAAAACAACCGGGTGATCAGCCTCGGCAACGACCCGGCCGAACCTGTGCCGGGGGCAAAGGGGCAGCTTCGGGCCGTTCGCTAGGGCAGAGTCGTAACGCTTCCGACTCGATTCGCTTTCTGATAAATCCGGGCGCTCAACTGGGGGGCATTCACATGAAGACGACTCCTGTCGCCACGGCAGCAGCGTTGCTTGTACTTTCCTTCCCTGCGCAAGCATTCGCGCAGGCGGGACCGTCGAGTACGCAGCGGACGCAACAACAGATGGTCAACGACGTGCCGCACTGCGCGCGCAAACTCGGCACCCTCTCTGTTATGGACGGCGATGACCCTTCGGGATGGACCCAGTTCCAGCTGGCCGGCCCGCAGAAGCTGCTGAAGGTGCTGGTGCAGCGGTCCGGCTGCTTCAACCTGGTCGATCGCGGCGCCGGCCTCGACGCCGCCCAGCGCGAGCGCGACATCGGCGGCGGCCTCGGGCTTCAGCGCGGATCCAATGTCGGCCAGGGACAAGTAAAGGCAGCCGATTATGTGCTGGTGGCTGAAGTCCAGGCGGCGAACCGCAATTCCGGCGGCAATGCGATCGGCGCCGGTCTCGGCGGCCTCATCGGGGGGCGGTTCGGGGCGATTGCCGGCGGAATCAGCAGCAAGAAGATGGAAGCCAACACCGTCCTCACACTGACGAATGTCCGGACGACTGAGACGCTGGACGTCGCCGACGGCTATGCCGCCAAAAACAGCCTGAGTTTCGGGGGCGGCGGCGGATTGGGCTTCTTCGGCGGCGGAGCCGGACTGGTCGGCGGGGGCTACGACAATACCGACATTGGGCGCATCGTCACTCTCTCGTTCATCCAAGCCTATTCGAAAATGGTGAGCGATCTCGGCCTTCTTTCGCCGGGTATGGAGGGTACCGCAGAAGCCGCTCCGACGAAAACCTTTACCGCACAGGCACCGGTGGCGATGCGGGTCACGCCTGCGGCCGGGGCGAAGGTGATTCGAACCCTGCCGCCTGGTTCGATCCTTTATCCCACCGGAGAAAAGAACGGACTGTGGTGGAAGGTCGCAGACGAAAACGACAACGTGGGCTGGGTTCTGAACACGAAGCTGGCGCCGTCGAACTGACGCAGGGTCCGACTACTCAGCCGCCAAAGCCTCGAACTCCTGCGCCGCGAGGAAGCGCTCGGCATCGAGCGCGGCCATGCAGCCGGTGCCGGCGGCGGTAACCGCCTGACGGTAGATCTTGTCCATCACGTCGCCGCAGGCGAACACGCCGGGGATGTTCGTCTTGGTCGTCCCGACCTGCACCTTGATATAGCCGTCGCTGTCGAGATCGATCTGGCCTTCGAACAGCTCAGTCGCCGGCTTGTGGCCGATCGCTACGAAGGCGCCGTCGCAGTCGACCCGGGTGACGTTGCCGGTGTGCTTGTTGCGGATATCGAGCCCGACCAAAGCCTCGGGGTCGCCGCCGCCGACGAACTCCATCACCTCGCTGTCCCAGATGATGTCGATGTTGGGATGAGCGAACAGCCGGTCCTGCAGGATTTTCTCCGCACGCAACGAGTCGCGGCGGTGGATCAGGGTCACATCGTGGCTGTGATTCGTAAGGTAGAGCGCTTCCTCCACCGCGGTATTGCCGCCGCCGATCACCGCCACCTTCTTGCCGCGATAGAAGAAGCCATCGCACGTCGCGCAGGCGGAGGCGCCCCTGCCCTTCATATGTTCTTCCGAGGGAAGTCCGAGCCATTTTGCCTGCGCGCCGGTGGCGATCACCACCGCATCGGCGTGATACTGGCTGCCGCTATCGCCGACTAGCAGGAACGGGCGCCGGGAGAAGTCGACGGACGAAATGTGATCCCAAACGATCTTGGTGCCGACATGCTCGGCTTGCGCCTGCATTTCCTCGACCAGCCAAGGTCCCTGGATCACATCACGGAAACCGGGATAATTTTCGACATCCGTGGTCGTAGTAAGCTGACCGCCCGGCTGAATTCCCTGGATCACGATCGGCGCGAGCCCGGCGCGTGCAGCATAGATTGCCGCAGTCAAACCGGCCGGGCCCGAGCCCAGAACCACCAGGCGAGTGGAAACGCTATTGGTCATTCACCGCATCTAGGGACGCAAAACGCGCCCCGCAACGGCGACGATACGGTTGCTAGACTGCCCTGCGTCCGGCGACGAAGTGCCAGATCAAAACGATGATGCCGATGATCAGCAGGATGTGGATGAACCACGCCGTCACATGAAAGGCGAGGAAGCCCAGGGCCCACAAGATCAGGATGATGATAGCAAGCGTAAGAAGCATTGTTCGCCCCTTTTTGGTTTATGCGGAACGGAGGCGTAACCGTTCAGGAACGGGGCGGTTCCGTGGCCTAGACGAGCCTCGACTGTTCGAGTGCGGCACCGATAAATCCGGCGAAGAGCGGATGCGGCTCGAACGGACGGCTCTTGAGCTCAGGGTGGAACTGAACTCCGATGAACCAGGGGTGGTCCGGACGTTCGATTAATTCGGGCAAGCGGCCATCTGGAGACATCCCCGAGAACACCAAGCCGCCCTTCTCCAGCACTGGCATGTAATGGGTATTGACCTCGTAGCGGTGGCGGTGCCGCTCGCTGATATTGATTGTTCCGTAGACGCCGGCTGCGCGGCTATTGTGGCCGAGCACGGCTTCATACGCCCCCAGCCTCATGGTTCCCCCAAGATCGCCGTCCGAAGCACGCTCCTGCAACCCTTCCGGGCTCATCCATTCGGTGATGAGGCCGATCACCGGTTCCGGGGTCGGCCCAAATTCCGTGCTAGAGGCCTCGGCGATTCCGGCGGCGCGAGCACCCTCAATGCAGGCCATCTGCATCCC
>Ga0157374_10003760_pt1 | contig 12757 bp, 10 predicted proteins | sample M25metaG_FD_115308 | JGI IMG/M metagenome (GOLD analysis project Ga0157374, IMG submission 115308) | Miscanthus rhizosphere microbial communities from Kellogg Biological Station, Michigan, USA - M2-5 metaG | ecosystem: Host-associated > Plants > Roots > Rhizosphere > Soil | place: USA: Michigan...
ATCGCCTCGGGTGGGTTTGCTTTCCTTCAAAAGCGCCCACCGACCTAGAACACACATGTCGAATCGCGCCGGTGCAAATATACATAGAAGACTTTCACAGCCAATAATCTTAGGTGTATGAGAATCATGGGAATTGAGATAAGTAAGCAGTCGTCTGAGAATTGCGCCGTAGAACCGACGCTTACGAAAGTGCTGGTGCAGAGCGAGCATATCGAAAACCTGGTGAAGGAATCCGCGGAAGAATTGTCATCGGTCAATGCCGGTATCAAGGAGGAGATTGCGAATCAGGATTCGCCGTCGGCACTCGAAGTTGCGCTTGAGAAGAGTGAAGCCGTTGAAGGCAAGGTGCAGGATGCCTCAGACAAGCTGTCGGTCGTTAACCTTGCGCTTAAGGAAGAGATAGAAGAGCGCCACTTATTGGAAGGTAAGCTAGCTGCGGTCACGGAACAGGGAAAAGCTGATCGCCGTGCCGCCCTCCATGATCTCCTTACTGATCTGCCAAACCGAGCACTGTTCTACGATCGGCTTGAACACGCATTTCTGCAGGCAAAACGGCACGGGTGGACATTAGCTGTGATGTTCGTGGATCTGGATAACTTCAAACTCATAAACGATACATATGGACACGAAGCAGGTGACAGAGTTCTGCAGGTGATTGCCGAACGGCTCAAGGAAGGAACGCGCGGCGACGACACAGTGAGCCGCCATGGTGGCGATGAGTTTGTGATCCTGATCAATGAGGTTCGGGAGGAAACAAACATTTCGTTGATCGCGGAAAAGATACTTTCGAGGATCCAGGCTCCCTTCAACGTCCCTACGCGCGACGTCACAATTACCCCGATTATTCAGGCAAGCATGGGAATCGCTGTTTTCCCGAAGCACGGCGCGACTGCAGATTCGTTGATCTCATGCGCGGATCGGGCAATGTATGTGGCAAAGCGCACCAGGTCCGGGCATTCCTTCGCGGAGTGACAACAGGACGAAGCGAGCTAAGCTGGCATCGACCTTCAGCCTCGGCAATCGCAACCACGGGATCGGGTGATCAATAGTGACCATACACGGAGGCACTGTGTGGGATAGTTTGAGCCCAAGGTGAGTCGCATGCTACGCGCAACTCCACTCGAATCTTTTTCATCGCCCTCTCGCGAGTACCTGACTGCGTCCCTGCGCAGCACGCAGTGTCTAGAGCAACCGGAGAAACCAGTCGCCGTCGTCCTTCTGAAGGGACTCCTGGTCCAACGCATCACCATGCTCGAAAAGGCAGCCCTGCAACAATCGACTGTCAGGTCGTAGTTATGGAAATGCTCACCTCTTCGCAAATTATCAATCAGGAACAGCTAAAGCAGCGCATCCTGATTGTCGACGATGAGAAGATCATTGCTGACACTCTGGCTCTGATTCTGAACACCATTGGCTGTGAGTCGAAAGCGGTCTATAGCGGCGAGTCTGCGCTGGCAGCCGCAGAGCAGTTCCAGCCGGACATTCTGATAAGCGACGTGATCATGGCGGAGATGAGCGGGATTGAGGTTGCCAACATCATTTCAGAGAAGCAGCCCAACTGCAAAGTCATCTTGTTTTCCGGTCAGGCCGCCACGGCGGACCTCGTCGCACACGCTGTGTCTAGAGGCCATGCGTTTGAGATTCTCGCGAAGCCTGTGCACCCTCGGACTTTGATTGAGCTCGTGAGAGGGCTCGCGGCACCCAGGAACGCTGCGGTCGGGCAGTAGCTTCCATGATCGGAAGCGCGTCGTAAAGAATGTCCGATTAGCGGAACTCCACCTGGTAAGCCGCTCCCTCCTCCACTTGTACCCGATTGTTTTTGTCGAAAGACACTCGCCTTCCAGATGATGCTGTGATTGATGCGAGCGTCTGGCCAGAGGGTGGGATCAGGCTGAGGGTTCCGCGGCTTGCAGCACGAATCTGCAGGGCAGCTACTTTTCCATCGCTCCAGCGCATGTTCAGGGAAGCGCCCCCGCGGACGTGGAGTCCGTCAACTGAGCCGTCTTTCCACTGGAGGGGAAGGGCGGGGAGGAGTTCGATCTCAGCAGCTTCGGGTGTCCAGCGCGATTGAACGAGAGCTTCGAGCATACCGTTGGCCGCGCCCAGGTTGCCGTCGATCTGGAAAAGACCGGGTGGATGGGTGTCCATCAGGTTTGGAAATGTCGATTGCCGGATCATGACCTGGAGGCTGTCATACGCCTGTTTGCCGTCGTGCAGGTGATCCCAGTAGTTGACCACCCAAGCTCGAGACCAACCTGTTTGCCCACCGCCGAACGAGAGACGCCGCTCCAGTGATACCCGGGCAGCTTTTGCGAGGTCGGGCGTATGTTGTGTCGTAATCTGGCTGCCCGGGAAAAGCGCCCAGAGATGAGAGATGTGCCGATGTCCGGGTTCTGCCTCGTCATAGTCGCGCTGCCACTCCTGCAACTGGCCGTTTTTGCCGACGGCGAAAGGTGGAAGCTTGTCCATAGCGTCCTTGATCTGCTTGAGGAAAGCTGGATCTTCGCCGAGAATGTGTCCCGCGTCGAGCGTTCGGGCGAAGAGTTCCCGCACGATTTCGATGTCCATGGTTGGACCCATGGCAAGGGAGTGTTCGCTCCCGTCGGCGAGACGATAGCGGTTTTCGGGGGAGATTGACGGTCCCGTGACGAGATGCCCCGTGCCATCGTCGATGAGGTAGTCGAGGAAAAAAAGAGACGCGTCGTGCAGGATGGGCCATGCTCTTGTCCGGAGGAAAGCCCTGTCGAGTGTAAAGGCGTAGTGGTCCCAGGCATGCAACGAGAGCCATGCACCACCCATCGGCCAAATGCCCCACTGGTATCCGTCGATCGGGTCTGCGTCTCCCCACAGATCTGTATTATGGTGAATCACGAAGCCGCGAGATCCATAGTAGGTGCGAGCGACTTTTTTCCCGGCACCAGACTCGGGGGTGCGCACCATGTCGATGAGGTTGATGAGCGGCAGAGTGGAGTCGCTCAAGCCAGCGGGTTCAGCCAGCCAGTAGTTCATCTCCGTGTTGATGTTGATGGTGTATTTAGATCCCCAAGGATTATCGATGCCGGCCGCCCATAGCCCCTGTAAGGTTGCGGGCAGCCCACCGGGCCGCGAGGAACTGATCAGCAGATACCGCGCAAACTGAAAGTAGAGCTCTTGCAGACCCAGATCGTCCGCTCCGGCGCTGACTCGCTTGATGCGTTCGTCGGTGGGAACTTCGTCGCCGGAGGGAGATGTGGTCCCAAGTTGGAGAGACATCCTGCCAAAGACGGGCTGGTACTCCGCCTCGTGTGCCTTGAGGATGGCGTCGACACTGAGCTTCCGGGCGGAGGTCAACCACCGATCGCATTGGACTTTGGGATCTTCGCCTGCAAAGAGACCGCCCTTGAAATTGGTAGCAGCCGTGATGAGAACTACGACGGAGTCTGCATCCGAAACGACGACCTCGGAACCCTCCGACTTCACTGAGCCCCCAGTTGGAATGAATAATGCCTTCCCGGCAAAACGGATCTGATCCTTGTGCTCAGAACCCTCGCTGAGAACCAGAGCATCGTTCCCACTTGCGGCTACGCTGAAGTCTTCCGGCCGATCCATACTGGCGCGAAAAGAGATCGAGCCTTTCTGATCCGCAGTCAGCCGCATCACGATTACTTCATTGGAAACGGAAGTAAATATCTCTCGGGTATAGTGAACTCCTTCGATTTCATAGGTGACGCGCACAATGCCGGAGCCGAGGTCGAGTTGGCGGCGATAGTCGATGACTTTGCCATGCTTCGGGGCGCGCAGATAGAGATCGCCAAGAGTGCTGTAACCTGGCATGCCGGCAGGGATACCGATCATGTCGTCCTGCGCCATCTTTTCGGCGGCGGAGATTTTCGCGCCATCGAGGCCTTTGGAATCGAGTAGAAGTTTCCGTATCTGGGGTACAGCTAGATGCGCGCGCGGATTGAGGCGATCCGCCCGGCTGCCTCTCCAGAGAGTGGACTCATTTAGCTGCAGGTGTTCGTCGGCGCCCGAGGTCCCGGAACCATCCATTAATGCATCGTTCTTGGGTGATGCCTGGAGGTCACCGTTGTTTGCACCTGAATTCGCACCTCCGAATACCATGGCGCCCAGGCGTCCGTTGCCGATGGGCAGAGCGTTGTCCCAGACCGGGGCAGGAGATCGGTACCAAAGCATTTCGCGCGGCTTGACACTCTGGGCCGGCGCGAGAGTCACTGCGGTGAGCGCAATCAGGACTATGCTTTGTCGCATTTTCGATCCTCCACTGATTGGAGCTCTGCTACATTGCAGCATTGCTCGCCGTGCGAATGCGTAAGAAAAGGGCCGATCCTTTTCCGATCGGCCCTGACTCTGAAAATCCCCCTTGACGTCGTTGATTTGGCCATCTACACGAACTGTTCGACATTGAAGCCAAGAGGCCAGTCTTCTTTCTGTGCAAGCATCTGCTCCCATGTCACTTCGTGCTTTTGGTAGCCAGCCATACGACCGAGCATGCAGCTCAGAGCTGTTTCCACGCCATCTGCGATCTGGTTGTGGGCTGGACCGGACACGATGCTGTCAATGAAGGTACGTTCCTTCTCGCGATCCGCATACTTGAGGTTGTCGTTGAACGCGCCGTTGGCCGCGAACTCACCCGAGCCAGCAGTGGTGCCTTCGGATTCTTTCCATGACCATGCACTTGAGCCGGTGACTCCGACCGGACCTGAATAGGGACACGTTGCGGACCCGCTGGCGCCGAAGAGCTTGAGTCCCGCATCGAATGCACCGTCGCTTCCAAACTGAGTAGACTCGAAGGAGAAGTGAATATCGTTCGGATACGTGTAGGTGACCTGGTAGTTGTCCCAGATATCGCCCCAGTGGGCGAGTACGTTACGGCCGCCCGTGGCGGTGGCCTTCAGAGGGTGTGCGCCGACCATCCAGTTGGCTAGATCGATGATGTGAATGTTTTGCTCGACGAGAATGTCACCGGAAAGCACGCGATCCCAGAGCCAGTTGCGAAGACGGTACTCGTCTTTACCCGCACCTATCGGCTTCTTTTCAGTCGATGCAGGCGCGTTGTAGTTGCCGGCGAGGGTGACTATTTTTCCCAACGCTCCCGCTTTGATTTTTTCCTGCAGAGCTGCGATAGGGGGTGCCATGCGGCACTGAAAGCCAACGTCGACGCTCTGGTTGGGCTTGACGCGCTTTGCGATCTCGAGCGCGTGCTTTGCCTGCGCGATGTCGATGCCCACAGGTTTTTCGCAGTATACGTGTTTGCCGGACGCGACGGCGGCTTCGAGGTGCTGGACGTGGAAAAAGGGCGGGGTTGAAATCTGGATCAGGTCGACATCTTTAGAGTTTGCCAACTGCTCAAAAGCATGCGGACCTTTGAAGAGCAATTTGCCGTCAATCTCCGGCTGATTGAGGCTGGCAAGAATCTTGTTGAAGCGGTCGTGCCCGGCATCGAGCTTATCTCCAAAGATGTCGGCAAGAGCAACGATGCGCGCGGAGGTATTGCGAGCGAATGACTCGGCCACCGAACTGCCGCGATTTCCGCAACCAAGCAGGGCGTGACGGACGGCAGAGTTTGCCTGATATCCAAATGCTGCCCGTGAATTGATCAACAGCATCCCCGAGACCACTCCGGTTCCGGCCTGCAAAAACTCTCGACGATTCATCCCATCACCTCGTGTAAAACCCGCTCCAGATAAGCTTTCTCGTTCTTAACATCTTCGATTTGCTGCGAGCCTGTTGTTTCGCGTTCGATGGTGATCGCGCCCGTATAGCCAAACTTGTGCAACTTTGTGAAGACCGTTTTGAAATCGACGAGGCCTTTTCCGATCATGACCTCTTCGCCGAGCTTGCTGGGATCAGTCGGCCATTTTCCGTCCTTGGCATGCACGCTTCGGACGTGCGGTCCGAGAATATCGACGGCATCGACTGGGTTTGCTTTGCCGTAGAGAATCACGTTTGCAGTGTCCAAGCCGACACCAAGGTTAGGCATGTTCACATCTCGTAGTGCGCGCGACATTGCGGTTGGCGTCTCCTGTCCCGTCTCCATCAGGAAATTTTGACCATTCCCCTTACAGTGCTCCGAGACTGTGCGGATGGCATCGACCGCTGGCTTGTAGAGTGGGTCCGCAGGGTCTTCAGGGATAAACCCGCAATGTGTCTGCACCTGGCCGATTCCGAGCTGCTTCGCAAAATCCGAGACTTGCTTCAGAGCATCGATTCGGGCAGCGCGGTATTTTGGCGGAACCAGGCCGATCGTTGCCGGGCCTTGCTGGAAGTCCCATACCAGTGGCGAGGGGCCGACAACCTCCACCGTCGTTGCGACGACATCATATTTCGCAAGCAGGTCACCGATCTGCTTCGCGGCATCTGAGGTGAACTTTCCGATGTAGCCGTCGAGCGAGAGGAAACAGTTGGAGAATCCCATCTCGTGAACGCGCTTGATGGTGGCCTCGGGCGCGTCATGTGGGCTGACCAGCAGGCCGACTGCCATCGGCTTTAACTTCGACTGTCCGGGTTCAGCAAAAGAGGGAAGAGAATGAAGGCTGGTTGCAATCGCAGCGGCGGTAGCGTTGCCCAGAAACGTACGGCGGTCCATGGAGTTCCTTTCGTCTTCAAATGAAGAGCGCGAGGGAAATCCCCTCTGTTGTAACGATTGAAATCTAGAAGCTTTGGCTGCCTCTCCGCAAGTGTAGCTGAGCGAACAAGGCGGGGGGGTGGCGCTGCGCTTACCAGTTGTGGAAGAGATCTGACGCGGTGAGATAGGACGTGCAGATAGGTGCAAGCGCCTTGCGGCTTAGGCGGCCGTGTTCAACTCCGCCGCAATCTGTCGGGCGGCATCATCTCTTGCAACTGCACACGCCAGGCTGAGATCCAAAGAGATCGACTGCCTGGGATCGATCGAGATCGCGTAAAGCACGACTTCTCGCTCCCCACTGTGCATGTAGAAGGCATCGAGGAGATCCTTCACGCCGATATCGTGCGCCGTTAGCGTAGGAGGATAATCCTGTGAAAAGCGCGGAGTTGTAGGCGTGACGGTTCCAGGAGCTTTGCCGTCATCGGTGGCGTCGATCAGGACGATCCGATCGGCAGACTGGAGAGGCTCCAAAAGGACGAATCCGCCGGTTCCTCCGTCCAGGCACTCGACTCCAAGGGGAAGCTGGACTTTCTCGAGGGCGCGCACGACGTGGACACCCACGCCTTCGTCGCCCATGATTACGTTGCCGAGGCCCAGAACAAGTGTCTTCTTGTCGTTGCTACTCACCAGCACCTCGCGTCACCCAGGCAGCCTGCGCACCCAACACAGAAAGGTGCCAGCCAAGGTGTTTATTGCTTTACTTTTTACTTCCTGACCCCTGACCACTGATCTCTGATCCCGGTCTTTCAGGCATTTTGTCAAACTTCCATCCGCCAACGATTGAGGAGATAGTGCCGCGCCCCTCGATGTAGTCGTGATAAAAGGCCAGATAAATATGAACAACTATGAACACCACGAAAAACCACAGGAACAGGTGGTGCCAATAGCGGACGCTCATCTCTCCGCCCATGAGGGGCACAATCCATGTGAACATCCGCGGAATCCACGAATTGCTCATCGATGAGTACAGAGCAAAACCGGTGATTGATTGTGCGCAGAACGCGAGGAAGGTGAAGAAGTAAATGAATGCGGCCAGAGCGTTGTGCCCGGTCGAGATCGCTCCGTGCAGCTTGACCTGGAAGACGTCGGTTTTCAAGACGTCCATAATCTCTTCACGCTGCCCTTTAGTCAACGGGAAGAAGTTGTTCCACTTCGCGTATTTGTTGCCGACAAAACCCCAGTAGAGACGGGCCAGAAAGTTGAAGACGTAGATATATGCGCACAAGAAATGCAGGAAGCGAACCCACCCGAACCAATACTGCTGATACGCTTCGCTGGCGTAGAACGCGCGAATCGGGGCGCCAATCAGGTATCCGGTGATGCAGAGGACTACAAGCACAATGGCGTTGATCCAGTGGTAGGCGCGAACCGGCATCTCCCATACGTAGACGCGTCGATAGTCAGCGGGATGGTCGTTGCCGAATTTCGATTTGCCAAAGGTTCCAGTAGTACTCATGGCGTCACTCGAAGGAAATCTGGTTGAGGTGCCGCCCCTGCGGATCGTACAGGTGCACAGCGCAGGCAAGGCACGGGTCAAATGAGTGGATCGTGCGGATGATCTCCACTGGTTCATCGAGCTTGGCTACGGGAGTTCCGATCAGCGAGGCTTCGAAAGAAGAGTGCTGCTTCTTGGCGTCGCGCGGAGAACCGTTCCAGGTCGTCGGGACCACGAGCTGATAATTGGCGATCTTTCCGTCTTTGATTTTTATCCAGTGCGCGAGAGCTCCACGTGGTGCCTCGACAAGGCCAACCCCTTCCGCTTCGCTCGGCCAGGTCTTTGGTTCCCAGCGCTCGTTGTTGAATGTCGAAGTCTCGCGTGTCTTTACGCGATCCATCAGCTCCTTGTAGAACTCTTTCAAGTAACCGACTTCGATGGCTGCTGAGAGTCCCCGCGCAGCCGTGCGTCCCAGGGTGGAGAAAAGGGCTTCAACGGGAACTCCGAGCTTGGCTAGTGTTGCCCCGACAAGCTGCTTCACATCTTCGTGGCCGGAAGCGTAGGCGATCAAGAGGCGAGCGAGCGGACCAACCTCCATGGGGTTGTCCTTCCATCTCGGTGTCTTCAAAAATGAGTACTTTTCGTATCCTTCCAGCGAATCGAACGGAGGTTTTGGGCCAGCGTACTTGATCTGGGTTTCGCCTTCCCACGGATGAAGGCTGACGGCGTCGCCGCCCTCGTAGGTGTACCAGGACGAAGCGATGTACTCCTTGATCTCCTGCGAATCCTTTGGATTCACGGGGTAAACGTGGCTAAGGTCCCGATTGAGTATGGCGCCACGCGGATACTTGAAGGCTTCGGGCTTGTTATAGCCCTGAGTGGGATACTCGCCGTAACTGAGGTAGTTTTTAAGGCCGGCGCCCCATTTCGCCCAGTCCTTGTAGAAGGAAGCCACCGCGAGCAGATCGGGCACGTAGACCTGGTTCACGAATTCTTCGGCTTGAGAAACAAGCCGGCCAACGAGGTTGAGCCGCTCCGTATTGATTGCGGCAACTTCGTCGAGATTGATGGAGCAGGGAACTCCGCCAACGAAGTAGTTCGGATGCGGATTCTTTCCGCCGAAGACTGCGTGTATCTTGACAACTTCCTTCTGCCACTCCAGCGCATCAAGATAGTGGGCTACAGCGATCAGGTTTACTTCGGGCGGCAGTTTGTAGGCTGGGTGTCCCCAGTAGCCATTCGCGAAGATCCCAAGTCCGGTCTCCGCAAACTGCTTTACTTTCCTTTGAACATCCGCGAAGTGCGCCGTGGTGTTTTTGTCGTAACTCGAGAACGACTGCGCCAAATCGGCGGCTTTCTTTGGGTCGGCTTTGAGCACGGTGACGATGTCTACCCAGTCCAGCGCGTGCAGGTGGTAGAAGTGCACCACGTGATCGTGCACATGCTGAGCGGCGGTCATGATATTGCGGATCAGCTCTGCTGTCGGTGGCAGGGAGATCCCAAGCGCGTCTTCAACCGCACGGCAACTTGCTGTTGCGTGTACGGTCGTACATACTCCGCATACGCGCTCAGTGATTGCCCAGGCATCGCGCGGGTCGCGTCCAATCAGGATCTTCTCAAGGCCGCGGACCATCGTGCCCGAACTGAACGCGTCTGTGATGACGCCGTTCTCCACCACTGCCTCAACACGCAGGTGGCCTTCAATACGAGTTACGGGATCAACAACTATGCGTGTCATGGCGGGCTATTGCTCCTTCTCTTCTTCCGCGTGAACTTCCGCGATTACTTTGTGTTTGCGCACGTTTGTCACCACTGCGTGCGCGGCTACCCCTGCCAGTGTTGTTGCCGCGACGATAGTGCCGACCGTATCCGCAGTGCTCTCGATGCCGAAGCCCGGGAAAGTCGCCAAATGCGCATAGATTGGTCCCTGATCCCAGAAGCCCTCTTCGCTGCACCCAATGCATCCGTGTCCTGACCGTATCGGCGAACTTGTGCCCTCGTTCCAACCAACGACCGAGCATGCGTTGTAGGTCACCGGTCCCTTGCATCCCATCTTGTAAAGGCAAAATCCCTTTCGCGCGTTCTCGTCATCCCATGACTCGACGAAGAGTCCAGCATCGTAGTTCGGTCGGCGGTAACAGGTGTCGTGCACGCGGCGCCCGTAAAACTCCTTTGGCCGACCGAGATTGTCCAGCGCGGGAATCTGGCCGAGAACGAGGATATGCGTGACCACGGCCATCATCACATCGGCGATCGGAGGGCATCCAGGAACATTGATCACGGGCTTGTTCACCAGCTTGTGAATCGGCGTGGCTTGCGTCGGGTTTGGCTTGGCTGCCTGCACGCAGCCATTTGACGCGCAGCTGCCCCAGGCCACAATCGCTGCTGCGTCTTTCGATACCTCTTGCAGTATCGACTCAGCCGTTTTTCCGCCAATCATGCAGTAGACGCCACCGTCCTTTGTCGGAACGGCGCCTTCTACCAGCACAATGTACTTGCCCTTGTCCTTCTCGATCGTGTCCTTCAGGCTCTTCTCCGCCTGGAACCCGGAAGCCGCCATCAGCGTCTCGCTGTAATTCAGTGACAGGACGTCGAGAAGTGCATCGGCCACGATCGGGTGCGATGCTCGGATAAAGGATTCGCTGCAGCAGGTGCACTCCTGAAAGTGCATCCACAATACGGCCGGCTTTTCCTTCTTTTCAAACGCCGACACTACCTGGGCAACGCCGCTCTGCGCAAAGCCGGCAGCCGCTGCGGCTGCCGTGCAAAACTGCAGAAATTGTCTGCGGCTGTACCCCTTTTTCTCCATCGATTCCCAGATCGACTGCCCCATGCCCACCTCACATGTGGCGCGCTGCGCGCCATGCAGGCACCGGAGATCGCCCCGAGGCTGCTTCAGTCAGCCCATTTAGCATGCGAACTCCGATGAATGATGGGACGGTACTTAGCTTGAATCACGATCGGCTGTGCGCGTGATCACAAGTGTTCTAAATCACGTAGATTGGGCGCCTGGAACCATGCAGCGTGAGCCATATCACGCTGCTGCGAGCAATCTTTCTGCAGCTCGCTGTTGAGTCCCGGAGGGATTTACCAAAGTACCAAAGTCTCAGGTTCCGAAGGTTGCATGTATGCCGTCCGTTACCTAGGTGGGAGCGTTTTCGATTGAAGGCCAAAAATGCGCGTGATATCCCCTTCTTAGTACATCCATAAGACGCGCAGTTCAGGTGTGTTCCCCCCCAGTCCCATCGAGCCGAAGAGGAGCAGGTATGAGCCAGGGAAATTACCCAGTTTCTGTCGTGCCTTATCCGATTGACCGGGCGCACAGAGTGAAGAAGATGATTGACGACGACAGTGCAGAGTGGGACGCGAAGTGGCTGCGTCCGAATGTGACCAGGATGCCGGAAAAGCCCGTTGACGCGACTCCGAAAAGGGCAATCTCGACGCCCATTCCGATGCGCGTGGAAGAGCCGGAGGAAGTGGCAAAGGCTCCTATATTTCTTCGTTTTTTGCGCTGGCTGTTTCCTGAGGTTAATCAGCGCCGGGCGAAGCGGTATGCAACGTCGAACCTTGTGGCATATTACTGGACCGGCGGAGCCCCTTTCTCCTATCAGGTGGGCGACATCAGCGCGACCGGTGTGTTCCTCCTCACCAAGGAACGGTGGGCTCCCGGCACGCTGATCCAGATGACGCTGCAGCCGCAGAACGGAAAGGTGTCAAATGACAACTCCATCTGCGTCCTTTCTGAGGTTGTGCGGTGGGGCGAGAACGGCTCAGGGTTCAATTTCATTCTCAAGGACTATGAGAACGTCATGAACTATGGGCTGCAACCGAATGAGGCGATCGACCGGAAGACCGTGGAGCGCTTTCTGCAGAAGGTCGGGGTTCCGAGGTCCTGAACCCCTCTTTGCTGGTTACCGCAAGTTGGTTGTGCTCACAGCTTTGAGTAATGTTTGGGCGATTACGGAGGTTGGTGCCTCACGCGCTTTGGTGTGATTGACCGCCGATCTCCATGGCGGGAAAATCGCTATCTCTATGAACTGGGATCTCAATCCGTTCGATCTTTGGATTGTGCATTCAGTGAATCGCATGGCGCGCCACTTCTGGCTGTTTGATAAGGCGCTTGGCACGCTGGCGAATAATATCCTCTTCACAAGCGGCATGATCACGGCCCTGTTCTGCTATGCCTGGGTGCGGAGGTCTCCGCAGCGAGAGAGGGACCGCTCCTTTGTGCTATCGGGTGTGGTGCTGACCACGATGGCCCTGGTTGTTGCGAGGGCGATGGCATTGCTTCTCCCATTCAGAGAGCGCCCATGGGTGAACGGCGGAACGAATTTCCGCGCACCCTTTGGAGAAGAGGTATTTCCGCTTATTCACTGGAGTTCGTTTCCCAGTGACCACGCTGCAATGTACTTTGCACTGGCAACAAGCCTGTTTCTCGTGTCGCGGAAGCTTGGTGTCTTCGCGTACTGTCACGCGATCGTTTTTGTCTGCCTTCCGCTGCTCTACTTCGGCTACCACTATCCAACTGATTTGATTGCCGGGGCCCTTGTCGGCACTGGAACAGCGAGCCTGGCTGCCAATGGCCGCGTACGCGGCGCGATCTCAGATACCGGATTTCGGTGGCGAGCGAATTCACCGGGGACGTTTTATCCAGCTCTATATATGTGCATGCTGCTGACGGCGACGCAATACGATTC